>Ga0066479_1000149_pt1 | contig 25140 bp, 22 predicted proteins | sample LakWasM117_HOW13_2_FD_59555 | JGI IMG/M metagenome (GOLD analysis project Ga0066479, IMG submission 59555) | Freshwater sediment methanotrophic microbial communities from Lake Washington under simulated oxygen tension - Sediment Metagenome 117_HOW13 | ecosystem: Environmental > Aquatic >... | reverse complement strand
AGCTCAACGTGATAGCGCTCCTCCGATTCAGTTTGGCTATCAAGGTAAAACGCCAGTGCCGCCGCACCCAACGATACAAGGATGACTGGCCACATCGCGATGCGCCTCAGCGTCTGTTTTCGGGAAGCAGGGCCCGCAGACCGTCCACCAACTGCTCCGGGTCACCGTGGGGCGACTCCAGCAGCTTGTCCAGCACGCGCTCGCGCTGCCTGTGGCGCGCCATCTCTTCGGCGTGGGCATCGCTCATGCGTTGCATCGTCTCGATGTGATCCAGCTTACGTCCGTGTACCTGAGCGTCGATTTGGGCGATCTCCGCATAGGTTTTCATCCCCACCTGCCTTGTGTCTTCCTCAGCCCGACGGACCTGCGCGTGACCTTCTGCAAGCGCTCGCCGGGTGCGCTCCTTCTCGGCAAACACTCCAGCAATGTCGCCAATCGTTGACGCCCCCACCTTCAGCGCATCCAGCGCCTTGCCAAAATTAGCGGCGCTGGCATTGCCGCCGGGCTTGCCAGGGTTCTTGGGTGACTTCATGGTCTCTCCTTTTTCCTTCACATGTTGAGACGGCCTCACCCGCCAACGGATTCCATCAGGGTGTGCAGCTGTAGGTCCACCAGCCGGTAGTAGGCGTCCTCCAGCTTGACCAATGGCTGGCAGTTGGGCGGAGCGTCCGGACGCTGAGCCGTGATCAACTGGCCCAGCTTCTTGATATGTCGCGAGAGCGCGTCAAACTCGTCCGCGTCGAACTGAAGTGTTTGCGCCTGCTGCGCCAAAAGAAGTCGCATTTCCTTCAGGTTGGCCTGTACCCGGGCATCTGCAGCCTTGCACTTCAGCTTGTGCTGTTGCAGCAGCTCTTCCAACTGGCGCCTCAGCGTCTCGCCCTCGGCTTCGAGCTGACAGGTGATCTCGCGGGATTGGCGGAGGCGTGCATAGGCGCCGATCGCGTCTAGCACCGAGATCAGTGCGTCCAGCACCACCACGGGCCCAGCGGCCTTGCGTCCCACCCCGTGCGCCGCCGACTCCATCGCGCGTTTTGCGCGGTCAGTGGTGTGCTCGCTCCAGTCGAAGGTATCAGCGAAAAGCCGCACCGTTCTCATGCCGCCATCTCCTCGCGTTTGCGCCCGTCGCTGCAGAAAGCCTGATTAGGATGAGCCTGCGCCAAGCGGGCCGCAATGGCGCTTCCATCCAGGCTGCAGGTCAGCCGATGCGGTCTGGCCTTAACGAAAGCGGCAACGCCCGCAGGCAGTGCCACGGGCGTCAGGTCCGGCGCGGCGCCCTGAGTGCGTACCGGCAGGGTCAGGACCCGACCATCGGGCAGCAGTCTGGCCGCACTCCATCGATGCTCAAGCAGGCCGTTGCTCACCAATTCGATTAGGTGTTGCTGTGCCTCGGGTACCTCAACCGGCCAAGGCAGTGCCTGGTCGCAGCTGAATCGGGTCTCCAGTTCCAGCACAGGCAGAGAGGCTAGCGGCCACGCCGGGTCCCGGCCGCTTCCGCCGCTAGACAGGCGCAGACCGCCGGCAGGGAAGGCCAAAGGCAGGTATTGCACCTGCGGCTCGGCCACCCGTAGCAACTCATAGTCCCAGTTGTCCAGTTCCTCGTGGATCAAGGTGTCCGCGCCGGGCCAGAACGTAGCTAGCAGGGCAGTCAGCACCTGCGCGTCCAGCAGTGTGCGCAGGCGGTTCATTTCATCGAAGTGCCAGTACGGTTGCGCCCTGCAGGGCATGACCGCTGCGAGGCTCTGGCACGCGGCGGGCGGCTCAGGAAGTAGTGCCGCTGGCTCCAGCCCCGCCAGCATGAACACCACCTGCTGCCTGAGCGTAAAAGCGTCTAGCCAAATGGAATGTCTGTCGTGATGCAGCAGTCGCTCAACCGCCAGCATGCGTCGACCGCGCTCGCCTAGGGCAGGAGCCCGCCCTTCGGCTGGCTCATCCACGAAGCCGTGTTGGGAAAGGAATACCAGTTGGCGCCCCAGTGCAGCCTCGTGCAGACCAGTCACCTCGGCCACCTGTCCCAAGGTCAGGCCGTCGTCCAGAGCTCTCAACATGAAACGGGATACGCCGCCCAGACTCTTCAGCAGCCGATGCGACAGCCTGAGGGTGTGACACTGGAATGGCAGTAGCAGAGTTACAGCTTCGTTGACCTGGATCACGTCTTGTTTTTCATGCATTGAATCGACCAAACTGACCGGTGCTCTCTTGACCCGCCATCCGCGCGCTGTGTGGGAGTAACTCCTACCGATTCTGCCAGAGCAGAGTCGATCGGTGCTGAGCATAAGTCCTTTCTCAGTGACTTTCTTATGCCCTGCAGAGAATTGCAGTGCATGGCGCAGAAGCTCGGGCAATGGCGCTGACGTAGGGACATCATAGTTATGCCAACGGTCTGTAAAGCGCCAGCGCTGGCTACTTGAGATCTTTACAATTGTGCGCGCGCACCACTTGGCCTCAGTCTTGGGGTTGATGCCATGGAGCTTGGCCAAGGACCGATAGGAGCCGGCCCCTAGCTGGATTGCTTTTTGAATTTATAATTGATCATTTTTTTAAATTGATTCTTCAAGAAATCCCCAATGGAAGAATTGATAAGTTTGGATATATTGCAAGGGTTTATTTTCCGAAGGGCTTGAGGCCTGAGGATGCAGTAAATTCATATCTTTTATAGAAAAAGAGAAGGTTGGCAATTTCTGAAAGTGAGAAGTAGAGAAAAAAATCCAAAATGGGGTAATTGGATTTTTGATTTTGATATTTTTAACATACTAAATTATCAATATAAAAATAACGTGCGCGATGAGATTGCCTCCTGATTTTCCGTCACCGTCCTATAGCTTATCTTTGAAGATACGAACAGGACTGTACATATGACTAGGCATGCGAAGTCAATAGAGGTAGTCGTGAGGGGCCAGCGCCGCAGGCGCTGGTCCTCGCAGAGAAGGCTGCGCTGATGCACCGAACCTACGAGCCAGGCATGATCGTGTTATTGGTCGCTTGGCAGAAAGGCGTATCGACTACGCGCACGACCTAATTGGACGCGGCGAAGACTGGGCCGATGGCTGCAGCCATCGCACACCCAGCGATGATGCGGGGTAATGCCAGACGCGTCTATTGCGTCATGACAAAAGCCGCTCTGCTGCTACCCAAGGCGCCTCGCCGGCTTCAGTCAGTCGGTAACAGGTGTAGGGGCCTGACTAGGCGTTTTATTGTGGATAGAGCGGGGTCGGGAATACGGAGGCAGCATCACTGCTGGAATTTCTGTCATTGCTCTATCCGTCACGCGGCCAGATGAACGGCCGGTCCGAGAAGCACTGCAGCCATTCTTGGCTGCGAGGCGCTTCGCTAGGGGATTCATTCGTCAAATGACCGCCGCCGACACCGATGTCTCTACGCTACCGAGTCGCTGTACACACTCGGAGGTCCGGTAAAGAGACACTGGGAGATCCGGTAACTGCCGCCTCTGCAGTGACACCGAAACGCCCCCTAGGCCTTGAGCTCGGTGAAGCCTTGCGACTCCATGAATTCGACAAGTGGAGGGGGCAAGGGCACTTGCCCCGAAGGACCTGAACAGCTCCAAGAGCTGGAGCGGTAGGTTACGCGCAAGTCCTGTGCATCGACTTGGACGATCAGCCCCGGCTGGGTCTCGTCGTATGTCTCTTCATAGCGGCAGCCAAGGCCTGGCAAGACTTCCCTCGGACGTGCCTGCAGTGCACAGTACAGTGCGTAGCTTCGCAGTTCGGCGTGATACCCGGACAGCCGCTTGCGCGACACCAAGTAGATCTCATCCAACGCACCTCGGTGTATGAGACGCTCCTTGCAATAGTCGATGAGGCGAGGCTCGGCGATTACGTACCGGCGCCAATCCGTGCAAGTCGCCGCACTGATCAGCGCGTAGAGCGAATTACGCGCGTCGCCATCTATGCCATCTAGCAGCACCTTAAAGGCGGGCCGACCGACAACCCTCAACCAGTTCTCGGATCTCTCGCGGTACGTGCCCCCGTCTGTGCTGCAGAAGGAGAACTTGGAGGCTGCACGTTCGATGAGGTAGTCCTCGATGGACAACATTGCTCGTTCGAGCAGGTGTTCAGCTGAAGCGCGAATGCTTTCATCAAGCACGGCTCGAGCGCGTTGCGAGTAGCGGACAAATGTATCGCGGTCGAAGGACGCTCCGGGAGTGCAGCTAAAGTCGAGCAAGAATCCGATCCTGCCTTGCAGGTACGGGTGCAACTCGGCTTCGGTGAAGAGCGACTCTCGCGTCGGGTCTTCGACGATCAGGCCGGCCTTCCGTATTTCCTCCTTCGCCTGGTCCAGGCCGAATCCGGGGATTGCGGTAGCCTTCGAGAGTGCCTCGTAAAGATCGCCCGCATGTTGGGCCAGTGCTTGTACGCCCTTGAGAGTGGTGTTTGCCGTATACACGTCATCGATGCGATGGTTGGCGATCAGATTTGACATCACGCGATCCCACCTGCACCTCTCAGACACCAAGCCAGGACTGTTGGACGTTACCGCATCACTGCTTACCCAAGCAACGACGCTGAATAGGCGAACCAGATCCGCATAGTCGCTCGTAGGGGACAGGGCTCGCTCAAGTGTCTTTATGTCCGCAGGGGAAGCAGGCCCTGAGAAGTGATCCAGAACGATCGAAGCGATCTGGACCGCTGGAGCGGCGAATGCGCCCTGTGCCTCTAGTTCGCGAAGGGGGATGTATCCGCGTGCTTGGCGCAGCTTGTGAAGCCAATCGACCGCTGCCCTGGGGGCCGAGTAGCCGCGTTCTAGCCGGATGCAGGCATCAAAGAACACCATGACGTACATGAATCGCAGATAGAGGTCGTCGACAACCGATGCCACCGCTGCGATGTTCTGTTTCGGTGCCAGCCGCCAGAAAAGGTCCATCCACTTCTGGTCCAGTGCCAAGTCGAAACCCTTGGCCCACGGCTCATTGGCCACTCGCCCGACCAGCCACGCCTTGAAGTTCTCAAACGGCGTCAGCGGCTTGCCGCGGGCGTTCATCTTGATGTACAGGTCGTCCGTCAGGCCAAAGCGCTCTAGGTCGAGGAAGTGGAACGTGATCGGTGGCCGCTCCTCATCGATAAGGCGTTGGTAAAGGCCACTGGTGATGCCAAACACCCTGGCAATCGTGTCGAGCGTGGCCATGCACGCTTTAACTGTGGGGTCGCTGCGCCAGGACAAGAAGAACCAATTGCTGTCGATCAGGACTGCAGACAGCTTGCCGCTCCACCCGCTGCCGTCGGCCGGCGGTTCGAGCACAGCATTTGCTAATGCGTCGAAAAACTCCAGTGAGCTTGGTCGTGTTGCATAGGTGAGCCTAGAGCGCCCACGCTGAGTCCACCGCTCCCTGAAGTCCTGCAGTTGTCCTTCGCACATCGCGATATACCAGTGCAACAGAAAGAGGGTTGTGAGCCGCTGCTGTCCGTCGAGCAGAGAAAAAATCTTGCCGCTATCGTCCCCGAAGGTCCCATAGATGAAGTCAAGATCCAGAGCTTGCCCGGGCTCGCCTTGTAAAGTGCCACGCAGCGACACCAGGAATGCGTCGAGGACATCAGCGGACTGCTTGCGACCTTGGGCGTAGTCACGCTGGATAATGGGGATCTCGACCGTATCGACGGCCGAGAAGAGGCTAGCGAACGAGTGTTGGCGGGCATGACTCATATCGCTGCTCCGTGCTTTTTGAAGAACCTGACCAGAGTAGTGACGAGTGCGTCTTGATGCTCCTTGGCATCAGTGGCCGTCCACACGAGCATTTCGTCGACCTTGCTGCTGTAGTATTTCAGGAAGACATTCTTAGTGCATGGGGGAACAAAGCGCCCTGCCTTATCTAGTGCAATGACGCGACGTCTCTTCATCGGAAAGATGGCATTCCCGTAGCTTCGGTTGGTGCATGCATCCAGCAACGTTAGGTTGCCCACGCTGTTATCGGTTTCGACATCAGACCCCGGGTCGTATCGATCAATCACGTCGTTAAAAGCAGCCTCGAACGCCAAGGAGTCGAAGGGCTCTAGCTTGAGAAGTGAGCGCAGGCGCTCGCGCAGCGCCTGGTTTGATGAGCTGGTCAAGCTGCCCGCCACCACTTCTGGCTCGGAGAAGTATTCGATAGCTTGCCCAAGCCATGCCTTTTGCGCGTCGACGCGCTGTGGCATGTCCGATTTGACCGATCGAATGTGCTCGAGATCCCACTGATCTCTCTTGAAGTGATCGAAAGGGAACCACGGCCCACTATCCCCCAGTTCCAAAAGCGCAGCGATGTTGAAGAGGAGAAGCAGACGACGAATGGATTGCCCATGCGAATCGTAGTCAAGCGCGGCGACGCGCTCCTTGACAAAGCTGGTCATTTCCATTTCCGGCATGGACGTGCCTAGGGAAATTCTTAATACTTCCCCGATGAGCGCTGACCTGAATGCAGTCTTCGAGTCCGACTTCCGGGCCAGGTTGCGGATCTGTGCGATCTTCACGTCCTGGGTGAGAAGGTAGCCGACAACGTGATACAGGAAGCGATCCCTGTACCACTCGTCGAGCTGCAAAAAAATTCTCTTCACCGCATCCCAATCTCTGGGGACATCGACGTCCTCCCCGGCCAAGTGCGCATTGAATGTGAGGAACATGCTGTTGATGTCCCATTGAGGGGCCGCGCGGCCAAGTTCCTCGGCCCGGAGCTGCAGAACGAGCTCGATGCGGTTCGCCTCCTGCTGACGATTCGTCACGAAGTACCAGAACCCAGGCTCCTGCAGGCGTCGCTCAATTTCGTCCCAGTCCTGTGCGATCCTGAGTTGCTGCAATTGCTTGGCTCGTGAGCCATCGCCGTCGAAGTTGCTGCCCTTGAGAAACAGCGCCTTCACGAGCTCCGAGTTTGTCAGCGGGATCTTGCCCATGTTGAGACGCGTAAAAACGTCGATGGGTATGATCGAGTGGTCGACCTCGTACCAAATGACCTTAACTTCGTTTAGGAAGGCGCCCTGGATGTAGTTGAGACGGTTGATCCGACTCTTGAACCATTCGCGGATTGTTTGGTATGCCTGCCAAATGTGGAAGAAGTCGATGTTTTCGTCGCGCACCTTCTCATTTAGGGATTTCAGGTAGGCCGCACTGTTCGCCCGAGTCTCGTAGCTGAGTGAGAAGAGCTCGGAACGCTCATCCTCAACAAGGCGGTTGTTAAAGTAGGAAAGGATCAGGAAGATCGTTGTCAATCGCTGCTGCCCGTCGATAAGCTCCCAATGGTCGCCGCGCTGAGTCACTACGATCGGCTGAAGGCAGTAGAAGTCCCCTTGGACGGGTTTTGGCCGCAGGGTAAAGGCTGCGACATCGTCAAGCAGCTCTGTCACCTGCCTGGAGGTCCAACGGTATCCTCGCTGATAAGCGGGAATGAAGAACGAATCCGTCATTAGCTCGTTGACCGAGCGCAATTGAAGATCATCAGTGCTCATGCATTTCCCTAGTAATGTACGCCGCGAGGTACGCTGCCGATCGGCCGATGCTCCTCTCCGCGAGGATTCTGCCACTTGTCGCGTGGTCAACATCGCACTTGGTCGCCAAGATTGCCATGGCACACGTCATCACTGTCGACGTCGTTCATCGCTGATGCAAGGTGGCCCGAGGCGTTAGCATTTATTAGGTTTCTAAGGCAGAGGAGTTCATCGCACTGCCTGTGACGATGGTAGCGAAGTCATTTCAGTTTGTGCCGCTTGAGCTCTCGCTCAAACTCGGAAAATTTAGTTTGCCGATATGCAGACACCATCCGAAGGACGCTATCTTCTGTTAGTGCCTTTAGCTCCGTGCGCTCCCTGCGTAGGATGGCAACGATGTCTTCCTCTTTCAGATTTCGATGGTTTCCGATTGTGGTTGTGATCGCGTCTATCACGTCGGTTGCATAAATGGCGGTCTCTGCAGCCCGCCTGTGCTCAACCCCGGCCAATGTCTTCAGGCCGCAAGCTTTGATCACAGCGTTAGCGCGTGCTCTTTGAATCGCAGTACCTTTTGCTTCAAAGAGCAGTCCTTCGCGAATGCGAATGTGACTAGAGTAGCGATGAACATAGGGATGCACCCAGAGGTAATCGTCAGGCTCGAGCGGATACGAAGCGCCGGCCGCGAGAGGTCCGTTTTTCAGCACGTCAATGTCCAGCTTGTTCCGATTGCATCGCTTGCAACTCGCCACCAAGTTCATCCGCTCGTAGGTGAATCGCGCGTAAAGGGCAATTCCCTTCGGCAGAACGTGATCCAGGTCATGGAGCCCAAGCTCTTCTGAAATCTTCCTTCGACAATAAGCGCAGGCGCTGCCTTGGTGCTTGATCAATTCGGCTCTGAGGCGTGTCCGCAGATCGCTGAGGGTCGGCTTGATCCAGTCCGTCGCCTTCTTCTTCTTTGTGTATTTGGCAACCGTTGTCTGGTCAGTAGCACTCCAGGAGCAGATCGCAAGCTTTTCGTACCCTGGCGCGCTCAAGGCTTTGCCCCACTGATACGGCAGATGGACGCGATCACCTGGCGAGCGACATCGTCCTCCGGCAATGTCTCTAGGAGCGGAATCAAGCGCTTTGCGATCTTTTTGAGCGCAGTTGCATTCCTTGAGGCTCCGTCTGAGATCAAGGCCATTGCCGACTCTATTTCTTCAACGACGGCAGTCGCTCGTGTGCTGGGCAATCCGAACACATCCTCGAGCACATCCGTCGCCTGCCACCCAACAGGCACGTCCATAAGCCCCACTTCCACCGCTCGACCATCGATAAGGCGCAGGCCGATCAAGTCCGCGTCCTTCGCTCCCAGGCTGCTGACAAGCAGGGGTGAATGGGTTGCTAGGAATAAATGGCAGCCTTCGCAGTGAGATATGCCCTTCAGGAAGTCCGAGATATATTCCCGCTGCCAGGCCGGATGCAGAGCGTTCTCAGGCTCATCAACTAGGAACAACGAGTGGTCCCGCGCGGCAAACGCGGCAGTCGCAAGCGAAGAGAACAATCCCCATTGGCCCGCGCTATATGCCTCAGTGTTTCGCTCCTCGCCGCGACTGTCGACGAGCAAGAGGTTCTCGAGACGCAGAAACCCGGCGATGAGTCCAAAGTGAATGGCGCGGGGAGAGAACTGTGCTCCGGCTGCTGGATGAGCCGCACTGAGGTCCAAGTTGACTTGCATCCGCCCCCCTGGCAGTTCTTTTGTGAATAGGTATAGCTGTTCTGCTTCACGAAACAATGCGTTGTCACTGAGCGCTCGATGGATTTGATCGTGGAAACGAGGATGCTTACTTACTCCTGGAGGGGAAGAGGCATCGCTCAAAAACGCGTCAAGTGTGGGGACGGTGTTATGGCGCCTATTCGGCGCTGCTGTCGGGCGGCGCACCAACTGCACGCTCAGCTTGTACGGGACCGTGGTCTTCTCAGAGAGTTCTGAAATGAAAGCTGAGACTGAAGCCGGAACCGAGTCGAGTTGCAGCACCTCAGCCAACAAGGTCTGAACACTCTGAGTTCGGCTGACGAGGTTCCTGCCTGTCCGAGGCCCCACGTACGCATATTGTGCAATGTCATATCTGGTCAGCATGCGTGTCTCGCCGAAGTTCGCGCGCGCAGGAAACCGATCTATCGCTGACGACGATACAGCCACCACTCGGTCCGGAGGGGCCGTGGTCCATCCCGTGGCGCACGTTGGTAGACCAGACCGGCGCTTGTCGTCCGGGGCTCTGTCGAGCGCATCCTCGAGTAGACCGCGCAGCACCGAGCTCTTCTGAGTCCCATTGACGCCCAAAAGCACGGATACTCGGTTCTTTGGACTGGTCCCATTCAGTCTAATGCTCTGATCCGGATGAAACGGAAGCGCGAAGGAACGAACGAGTGTCATAGGCCTCCCTGACTGTGGTTATCTTTGATATCTTAAGCGGTCAGCGCAGCCGCCTTTCAACTGACCGGATCTACCGCCGCCGATTGACTAGGAGGTCTGCCGTCCGCTTCTACAACGACTGGTGCCCACATCAGGCTCTGAACATGAGAGCCTCCGCTGAGGTATTTCCATCAGCGGCTTGTCCTGAGCAGGTTTTTGCTGGGTCAATACATCTGAAGATGTGTCAGGTACTATTTACCGGTCGCTTACTAATGCGTTATGACATTTCTGTAGCATTTGGCGGAGCGTCTGGCGCGTCTGCGGATCGGAAAGTCCTTTCCTGCCATCACACGCCACCAGGCGGTCTAGGATGGTGGTAGGCCAGTCCTCAATGTCGTCGTCCAAGGCCAGCCATTGCCTGGGCTTTCTGCGTGTCACGTCTGCCAGGATCTGCTGGCCACGCGAAGTGTTTTGAAAGCTCGCCAGGAGCCAGGGGTTCGCCCCATGGACACGCCTGTGAAAAGTGCCGCCGATGAAACGTTTACGCATTTGCTCCGGCAACCGTTGCAGCGTCTTTACATAACCAGGGCGGATGCACCAGGTACTGCTGAGCACAAGGGCGACTTGCGGGTAGGGGGCGAGTTCTTCTTGCAAAAGGGGGAGCCACTCGAACAAGGAGTGCCCGGCGGCTTGGTATGGGCTCATGTAGATGCCAAACCGTGGATGCCAAAGCACAGCTTCATGGTGAACTACGCCGTCAAGGTCAAGATACAAAACCACGTCAGCGCTGCGAGGCGAAGACGCAGGGATGTAGGGGGTTGAGAGGCCTGCGGACGTGCTGGTCATGCGGGTATTTTCAGGCAGGATGGAGTCTTTGTCGTTGAGCATCCAAGCGATGTCTAAGAGGAATGCCTGAGAAAGGCATGTCCACTCGATTTGGCTCCAATCGGTCGCAAACCTTCCTTCCTGGCGCGCTCAGAACTTTGCCTCAGCTCACTCACATGTGCGCGGCCTGCTTGGGCGCGTTGAAGACTGGGCCGATGGTCGCAGCTGTCACACGCCCAGCGATGACGCCGGGCTGCTCGCCGAATTGCGCCAGGAGATTGCGGACTTTCCCAGCCATGGCTACCGACGTGCGTGTGCCTTGGTAAACCGCCAGCGCACGACTCCAAACATGCCTATGCCGTCATGGCACAAGACGCCCTGCTGATGCCATCAACCAGACTGGCAAAGCTGTGGACAACGCCGGTACCATCGCAATCAGCACTGTACCTATGAAGATTGCCACCATGGCGGGCAGCACTGCTTGGACCACGTAGCGAATGGGCTTGCCAAACACGGCAAAGGCGAAGTAGATATTCATGTCAGCCGCTGGGCATCGGAAGCTTGCGTCCACGGCCACCAGAAAGATGATGACGAAGTGCACTCAGCAGGGGCACCGAAGTCAGTCATCAATCACTGCCTCGGTGCGATGTTCCCTCATGCGGCAGAGAAGGATTCTGTGCGACGCGCGCCGCGCTTGACCATCGATGAAGCGCGTGAACTGGAGATCGCTACTGCCCTTGCAGCCCCAGACGGATGAATTTGTCGGCTGCAAGCGTGTCTGTTCACTGAGATACAACACCCACGCCTACCTGAGCCTTCCTGCCCGCTGAACAGCTCAGTCCGCTCCAAGTAGGTCCGATAATTGTCGGCACACCACATGGTGGCGGTCGTCCACCGACTAGGCACAACTATGAATTTGACCGAACTACTGGCCACAAAAGCTGCTCTGGAAGCAGAAATCGTCAAGGCAAAGAAAGCTGAAGCGACTACCGCGCTACGCCGCGTGCAAGAGCTCGTTACCGAGTTTGGACTCACCTCTCAACAAGTCTTCCCGTTGCTACCCATAAAAAGCAAAAAGCAAAGTGTGGCCATGTACCGGAATGCTGCCACAGGCGCTACATGGACAGGGCGGGGCAAGCCTCCTGCATGGATAGTTGGCAAGGACCGCAGCGACTTTCTCATCGCTCAACCCGCCCAACACGAAGGCCCATTCCTCGCAGAGATGGCTGCTGCGGCAGACCGCAGCAGAGCCTGAGCGTGTTTGAGGCGTGGACTGCCCCTGGTCCGGTAGACAAGCACCACCTATCAGGCGGAGCTCGACCGCCGCATCAAGTCCTGAAGGCATTCGTCGACCAGCACCGCCAGCAGTGTGGGGTCGAGTCGATCTGCCGCGTCTTGCGAATCGCCCCATCGGCGTACTGGCGCCATGCCGCGTGTCAGCGCAACCCGGCCGTGCGCTCGTTGCGAGCCCAGCGCGATACACAGCTGCTGGCGCAGGTGCAGCGCGTCTGGCAGGCCAACCACCAAGTCTATGGCGTCGAGAAGGTCTGGCGCCAGCTCAACCGCGAAGGTGTTGCGGTGGCACGTTGCACCGTCGAGCGCCTGATGCGCCAATTCGGGCTGCAGGGCGTGCGCCGCGGCAAGGCGGTGCGGACCACCATTCCTGATTCCAAGGCGCCATGCCCGCTGGACCAGGTCAATCGGCAGTTCCGTGCCGAGCGGCCCAACCAGCTCTAGGTCTCGGACTTCACCTATGTCTCGACCTGGCAGGGATGGGTCTACGTGGCATTCGTGGTGGACGTGTTCAGCCGGCGCGTTGTGGGCTGGCGGCAGAGCAGCTCGATGCACACCGAGTTCGTGCTCGACGAGCTGGAGCAGGCGCTGTACGATCGCAAACCGTCTGACGACCACTCTGACAGGGTTCGCAATAAGTGTCCATCCGCTACAGCGAACGCTTGGCCGAGGCCGGATCGAGCCCTCAGTGGGCTCCAAGGGCGAAAGCTATGATAACGCGTTGGCCGAGGCCATTAACGGGCTCTACAAGGCCGAGGTCATTCATCGGCGCGGGCCGTGGAAGGCCAAACAGGCGGTGGAACTGGCGACGCTGGAATGGGTGGCTTGGTTCAACCATCATCGGCTGATGGGGCCGCTGGGCCACGTCCCGCCTGCCGAGTTCGAAGCCAACTACCATCGACAACGCGCTGATAAGGCCGTGACCGTCTGACTTAAACCACCTGGCCTCCGCAGAGCCCGGGGCGATTCACTTGGCCGTCGTTGCACCCGACGTGGCACAGCGGCTGCAAGCCGCAAGAAGCCTTGACCAGGCCCTTTCCTCCGAGCCGATGCTGGCCTACAGCTTCGAGCTGCCGCTGATTGAGCAGTGGCTGCTGGCCAATGATCTTCAGCGCAATCCGCTGAGCCCTGCGCTGATCGGTCAGGATCTGAGAACCTTGCGCAATCTGATCATCGGCGGCTTCGGATGGTCTGTGTTGCCGATGTACCTGTGTGCAGATGTTCTGCAGCGCAGGACCGTGGTTGAAATCCCTTCACCGGTTAGTCGAACAACGCTGAGCTATCACTTGGTCTGGTCACCAAGTGCATTGCGAAATCCGGAGCGTGCGCAACACGAGATGAGCAGGCGAGCGGCCTGACGACTGACGCAACAACTACCTTGACACACGCCGCGTCTCAGCTAATTTGATATCTCACATGAAGCCCATCAACACGCCCGTCTGCAGCCCGCAGAGCAACGGCATGGCCGAGAGCTTCGTCAACACCTTCAAGCGCGACTATGTGGCGCGCATGGACCTAAGTGACGCGCAGACGGTACTGGCACAACCGCCAGCGGCCTTCGAGCACTTCAACGAGGTGCATCCGCATTCTTCGCTAAAAATGCGGTCGCCTCGGGAGTTCAGGCGACAACAGGCTGCAGGGGCTGACGAGCTGCTTTATTGCGAATAGGGTGGGGTCGGGAATGCGGGGGCAACATCAACCGGTTGGCCCCCGGGAAAACGACTCACCAGCGGCACCTCCATCAGTAGTCGCGCGGTGCCAGGCCAACCAGTAGCGAGTCGGGTTCGCGGCTGAAAGCCTCACGCACCCCGAAGTTGTGACCGTATATCGCCCCGACGTCGAGTTTTGTGAGGTCCAGCAGCGTCCACATCTGCTTGCCCATCGATTCCTTGACGCTGGAAGAGATCAGGCTGGGCAGGTTATGGGCAATTACTCGCCGGATTATTTCGTTGATGACAAAGGCCGCAATGGTTCCCACGGTGCCAAAGTAGGACAGGGCTGAGAGCGCCCCGATCACGCACTCGCAGCTGAACGGTGTGATGTCCAGGTTCAGCAGCTCAGGCATCAGTACGATTTTCCCGTCTGGCTGCAGGCGTGGCGTGATGCCGAAACTGATCGATGACGGGCCAGTTTTACGGTTGTGCGCCCAGAAGATCCCCGCCGTTGCTCTACCCACGCAGGGGATATCCACGTTCACGCTGCCTGTGCCAGTGACGTAGAAATCGATGGTGAGCACAATCGTCGCCCGGGGGTCCTTCAGGCTCGCCTTGACGTTCGAAAAGCCAATCGAATAGTCGAATGTCCACCCAAAGAAGCCATTGTCCTCGTCGTAGTCGTTGATGGCTGGGTAGGGGCCTGCTGTCAATGCATTGACGGTCGCCTGGGGGATGTAGAGCCCCACGTCGGCCGCAACGGGCGTGTCTACTGGCCAGGGCGGATTGCGGGGAGGGGGAATACTGACATTGACGGGAAGAGGGGCTCCGTCGTACTCCCCTTCCACGCGATCAGGCGGGGTGATGACTATCTCGGGGGCGGTCGCACCACATTCGCAACGCTGGCCCTCATCGAGGGTCCATCCGTTCTTCGCGATGATGAGCAGGCCATCCGGGATGACCACAAGCTCTCCAGCCCCTGTGAACTGAACGGTCGGAAAGATCTTCTGCAGGTCAATCTTGGGGGCGCCCGTGAAGATTTTGCGCACTGCCGTAGGGGCGACGGACCCAGCCACTAGCCCTTCCAGCCGAGCAATTTCTCTGTCGCTCAAGCCTAGTGCGGTGGCATTCGCAGCCGCGTTGGGGTCCGTATCGATGGTGGTCCGGAAATCCAGGTGAACCTCGCCCAGCGCCAGCGTGTTTTTGCTCGCTGTGCCCGTGGTGCTCACCCGAACGACCTCCAGATCGACCTCGAACAAGCCCACTGACGTATCCCCAGCCTTGGTGACCCCGAAGCGGGCAGAAAAAGAGGCTGTGCTCTCGATCAGAAATCTGCCGGTAGTGCCACCATCTGGAGGCAATGTCACCTTCCAATTCGCCTGTTTGGGCTGGTAGCTGCAACCCACCAACCCTATCTGAACGACCGGAACATCCGGGTACTGCTGGTACTGGCCAACAAACCGCGACAGCGCGACGACCAGGCGCCGCGTCAGGAGATCAATCAGCAGGCGGTCGCTGATCACTATTGCTGGGTCCGTCTGAGCGTGCGATGCGACGAGCTGATGCAACTTGGTTCCCATCATCCCCTCCAGGTGAAGTTCGGCGCCCATGATCCGTTTAGGGTTTGTGGGCGTCAACATTTATTCGGCCGTTGCAGGTACAGCTTCGGGATTTGCGCAGAAGCAAGGGGAGCTTGAATGTGTGTGCAAGTTTCAGGCCCAGCACGCGTGTCAGTGTCCTCGTTTCGGCGGCGATGTAGGTACCGTCGTTGTCACGCAAGAATTCCAGTGCATGGTCCGCTTGGACTGCATCGACTGAACCGAAGCGGCGCTCCACAGCCTCGATGAGCATATCGCGCACCGGCTCGCATGGCAGCCCCTTGCTCTCTCATGCGCGCCAAGCCATCACCTCATGGTCGCAGCAATCCTTCGTGAAGGTGGTCGTTATGGCCAGGCCTGAGTAGCACTTGATTTCCAGACCATCGGAGCACCGTCGCAGGTCGCTGCGGAGACCGCCTCCCGGCCTTCATGCGAGCGGAGAGGCTGGCCCCGGCATGGCGCGATAGACGTGTTGGGCATTGCCCCTCGGGGCGCCCCCACGCTCTACGTTCGGGGTTCATAGCCGGCAAACGATCTTATGGAGCATGAATGTTTAGATGTGATCTAGTCTCATCTATTTATGTGTTGTCTCAACTAATTTGATATCTCACAGCCTCCTCCGACCAGGGCCACGGCACTGGCCGTGTGATGCGGGCTGGCCGTGGGGCGCTGGCGCCAGCGCTCGGGCGTGAAGCGGCCGGCCAGGCTGGCGATGGCGGCGGCCTCCAGCGCCTCGTCATCGCTCATGGGCGGCAGCAGGTCGGCAAAGCGCTGGGCCAGCATGGACTTGCCCGAGCCCGGCGGTCCCACCAGCAGCAGGCCGTGGCCTCCGGCCGCAGCGATTTCCAGCGCGCGCCGCGCCTGGGCCTGGCCGCGCACCTCGGCCAGGTCCAGGCTGCTGCGCACTGGGGCGGCGGGCTGCGGCTGCACCGCATGCCAGCCCGGGCCGTGGCATGCCTGGGTGTCGCCTGCTGCCGGCAAGGCGTCGGTTTCGTCGGTCTTGCCGGTGTCCTCGCTTTCGTCGCTGCAGCAGGCATCGTCCGTGTCCTGCTCCGCCTGCACCAGGGCATTGGCCGATCGTGTGATGAAGCGGCGCACCACGTCCAGCAGGTGGTGCGCGCAGAACACCTGGGCCGATGGCACGAAGGCCGCCTCCTGCGCGCTGCCCGGCGGCAGGACCAGGCGGGCGCCGTCCTGCTGGCGGTGCAGGGCCAGGGCCGTGGCCAGCGCGCCGCGCACGGGCCGCAGCGCGCCCGACAGCGACAGCTCGCCCGCGAATTCATACTCGGCCAGTGCATCGCCATTGATCTGGCCGCTGGCCGCGAGAATGCCCAGCGCAATGGGCAGGTCGAAGCGCCCCGAATCCTTGGGCAGGTCGGCGGGCGCCAGGTTGACGATGATGCGTTTGTTGCTCGGGAACTCCAGCCCCGAGTTCAGCAGCGCCGAGCGCACGCGTTCACGCGCTTCCTTGACCTCGACATCGGCCAGACCCACCAGCGTGAACGACGGCAGGCCGTTGGCCAGATGCACTTCCACGGTGACACGCGGGGCGGCCAGCCCCAGCAGCGCACGACTTTGAACCAGGGCCAGACCCATGGGCACCTCGCAGAAACGACAGACACAAAGCCAGACACAAAGGAAGAGGCCGCCAGCGGTGCGGCGGCCTCGGTGACCCAGTATGGCAACGGCCTTCGGCCTTGTGGGCGGCGGGTGCGGCGCTGCCCCCAAATCTCAGAATGTTCTGACCCTTGCGGCGCAAAAATCAGAACAGCTTCACCAGCGCCGGCACGCTCAGCACGGCCGTGTAGTAGCCCATGAACTGCACGCCGGTGTTGAAGCCGAAGCCGCGCGACAGCAGGCCGCCGAGCAGGCCCATGGTCAGGATCACGAGCAGGCCCAGCAACTGGCCTTCCCAGACGCTGATGACGATGATCAGGCCCACGAAGGTGGCGATGATGGCTTCGTGGCTGACCCGGCGCGAGACGAACAGCGCCGCGCTGCGCGCGAAGTTCATGGCGAAGGGGTAGGACACGAGGGCCGCCAGCACCACGGCCAGCATGCCGTAGCCCAGGAACTCCCAGTGGCTGAGCAGGTTGTGCAGGTTGTTCACCTGGCCCGTGGCGGCATCGACGGTGAAGCGCGGCGGCGCGTTGAACAGCGGCGCGGCGGGGCCGGCGGCCACGGGGCTCAGCGGCAGACCGAAGGCGATCAGCGGGATCAGCGCCTCGGCAATGTAGGTGGCCTCGGTCACGCCGTTGCGCGCGCTCAGCACCGTGGTCAGGCGGTGGTAGGCATGCTTGATGCGCGAGCCCACCAGCTCGCCCAGCACCACGGTCATGGCCACGGGGCTGAAGACGAAGGTGGCGCTGGAGATGGTGGCCGTGGCCAGGGTCCAGCGCGTCTGCACGCGGTCAAGCACCTTGAGCGGGTTGGGGAAGTAGCCCGACCAGCCCTTCACGTCGGGCGCCAGGTTGAACTGGCGCACCTTGTCGCGCAGCATGCGCTGGCGGCCGGCCGGCGAGATCACGGTGAACAGGTCGGCGATCAGCGGCCCGATGGCAATGCCCAGGAAGTAGCTGATGCTGAGCTTGACCTCGTATTTGGCGGTGAGGCTTTGCAGCGCAATGATGACCACCACGAACGGAATCAGCAGCATGACCGAGGCCCAGCGCCCCGCCGAGAAGTAGGCGATGAGGAGGGCGGCGGCCAGGAAGATCCAGGGCGCCGTCTTGGTGATCATGCTGCCGAAGGGCGCCAGCATCACCGCGAACAGCACGGCCAGCGGCACGGCGACAAAGGCCGCGACGATGCCGCCCGAGACCATCTTGCGCAGCGCGATATGGGGCACGCCCAGCTTGCGCAGCATGTTGGCGTCCTGCAGCAGCGGCGTGGCCAGCGTGTCGCCGGGAATGCCCAACAGCGCCGTGGGCACGGCATGCGTCATGTGCTTGGCCACGGCGCCGGCCAGGAAGAAGGTGAACACGCCGGCGGGCGGCACGCCCAGCAGCACCACCAGCAGGGTGAGCGGGGCCAGCGTGGTGGTCTCGTCCGTGCCGGAGACCAGGCCGATGGCGGCGAACACCACGGCGCCTATCAGTCCCATGGCGGCTGCGACGGCGATGTCATTGGTCAGCAGGGTTTCCATCTCATGCCCTCCCGGCCTTGTCGGCGAACAGCTCGTAGAGCTTGAGCTCCTTGAGTTCCTGCACCACGGCGGGCGGCAGGTCCTGCACCGTGCCCAGGCCTCCGGGCTGACGCGCCAGCTCCTCCAGCACTTCGCGGCGCCATTCGGGGTCGTTCGAGGTGTCCAGCTCGGTCACTTCCCGCTTGGGCGGAAAGGCGCGTGCGCAGATCACGCCGGCGATCACGCAACCTGCCAGGCCCGCAAGCATGGCGTAGGCGTGGGCCAGCTGGCGCGACTCGACCACCGTGGCCAGCCAGCGGCTGGCCAGGTAGAAGCCCAGCACGCTGATGCCGGTGCCGATGGCAATCGCCCAGGCCAGGTGGCGCAGGTCCACGGTGTCGCCCCAGACCTCGGCCAGCCGCCAGTCGGCGGGATCCTTGCTTGTCATGTGTGTCTCCTTGGGTTTTTGTTTGTGTGGCAGCGCGCTGGTCAGGCCCTGGCGCGCAGCGCGGCCAGCACTTCCAGCGCGCGGTCGGTGCGTACGTCATGCTCGGCGGCCAGCTGGCGCGCCACGGCATCGACCTCGTCGCCCGTTGCGCCGGCCACCAGGGCGATGTTGCGGGCGTGCAGGGCCATGTGGCCGCGCTGAATGCCTTCGGTGGCCAGTGCGCGCAGGGCGCCCAGGTTCTGCGCCAGGCCCACGGCGGCGGCGATCTCGCCCAGCTGCTGGGCGGACTGCAGGTCCATGATCTTCAGCGCCAGGCGTGCCAGCGGATGGGTCTTGGTGGCGCCGCCGACCAGGCCCACCGGCATGGGCAGCTCGATGCTGCCGACCAGTGCGCCGCCGGCGTCCTTTTCCCAGCGCGTGAGCGAGGTGTAGCTGCCGCTGCGGCTGGCATAGGCATGGGCGCCGGCCTCGACCGCGCGCCAGTCGTTGCCCGTGGCGACGATGACGGGGTCGATGCCGTTCATGATTCCCTTGTTGTGCGTGGCCGCGCGGTAGGGGTCGATGGCGGCGAAGGTATAGGCGTCCAGCACGCCTTCGATGATCTCCTCGCCGCTGCGCTCCTGCGTGGCCAGGGTCTGCGGCGTGAGCCGCACGCGGGCGCGGGCCAGCCGCAGGTCGGCCAGGTTGGACAGGATGCGCAGCCGCACGCTGCCGCCCGTGATCTGCTCGACCAGGGGCGCCACCGATTCGGCCATGGTGTTGACGGTGTTGGCGCCCATGGCGTCGCGCACGTCCACGATCAGGTGGACCACCAGCATGGGGCCGCGCGGCGTGTCGGGGAAGACGTGGACCTCGATGTCCTTGCAGCCGCCGCCCAGGCCGATCAGCACCTTGTCGCGGCTGTTGGCGCGCTCGATGATCTGCGCACGCGCCTGCAGCACGGCCAGGCGTGCGCCGTGCGGATCGGTCACGCCCAGCACCTGGACCTGGGCGCGCATCAGCGGCAGCGTGCTGGAGGTCTGAAAGCCCCCGTCCTCGCGCGCCAGCTTGGCCATGTACGAGGCGGCGGCCACCACCGAGGGCTCCTCCACCGCCATGGGCACCAGCACGTCGCGGCCGTTGACGCGGAAGTTGCCGGCCACGCCCAGCGGCAGCTCGAAGCTGCCGAACACGTTCTCGATCATGCCGTCGGCCAGCGCCAGGGGCAGTGCGCCGGGGGCGGCGAGCAGGGCACGCTCGGCATCGGACAGGCCGCAGGCATCGGCCAGGAAATCCCGGCGCTGGGCCGGTGTGAGGGCACGGAAATTGGGCAGGCGCGAATCGGCAACCATGGAAGACATCTCCTCGAATCAAAACTCTGGTCGCCGGACTGTAGGAAAACTGTACCGCTTTCAAAAGGTACAGTTTCGGGGAACAGTACCATCGCACTGCAACATGAACGGAGGGCGCATGGCAGACACCAGAGGGCGCTCGGCCCCCATTGCCGAGAAGCTGGCCGACCTGATCGGCCAGCAGATCGCCGACGGCGTGTACCGCCCTGGCGACAAGCTACCTTCGCTGCGCGAGCTGGCGCAGCTGCACCGCTATGCCAAGAACACCGTGGTCTCGGCCTTTGACCTGCTGGTCTCGCGCGGCATCGTGGAGCCGCGCCGGGGCTCGGGCTTTTACGTGCTGGGCTCGGGCCGCGGTGCCCAGCGCACCGATGAGGACGCGGGCCAGCTGGGCCGCGCCATGGACATCGTCTGGCTGATGCGCGAGCAGCTCAAGACCCAGCCCGACTGCGTGGGCGTGGGCGACGGCTTTCCGCCCGTGGAATGGCTGGCCGACATGCGGCTGGACCGCTACCACCAGAAGGTGGTGCGCACGGGGCTGGGATCGCTGTTCCGCTACGGCAGCCGCTACGGCTATGCGCCGCTGCGCGACAGCCTGGTGCGCAAGCTGGGTGACTTCGGCCTGCAGGCCACGCCGGGCCAGCTGGTGCTGACCCATGGCGCCAACGAGGCCATGGACCTGGTCATCCGCTACTTCGTGCCGCCGGGGGCCACCGTGCTCGTGGACGAGCCCGGCTACTACCCGCTGTTCGGCAAGCTCAGGCTGGCCGGCGCCCATGTGGTCGGCGTGCCGCGCCTGGCCGACGGGCCCGACGTGGCCGCGCTCGAATCACTGCTGGCCCAGCACCGGCCGCGCCTGTTCTTCACGCAGTCGCTGGCCCACAACCCCACGGGCTCGGACATCTCGGCCGCCAAGGCCTACAAGGTGCTGCAGCTGGCCGAGCGCCACAACCTGCTCATCGTCGAAGACGATCCGCTGGCCGACTTCAAGCCCACCTCGGCCGTGCGCCTGTCCACGCTGGACCAACTGGAGCGCACCATCTACATCGGCAGCTTCTCCAAGTCTTTCTCGGCCGCGCTGCGCGTGGGCTTCATCGCCTGCAACGACGCGCTGGCCAGCGACCTGGCCGACCTCAAGGCGCTGATCCACGTCAGCGGCTCCGAGTACTGCGAGCGCATGGTGGACGTGATGCTGCGCGAGGGCCACTACGAGCGCCACCTGGTGCGCCTGCGCCACAAGCTGGGCCAGGCCACGGCCCAGGCGCTGGGCTGGCTCGATGCCCACGGCTGCGAAGTCTTTGCGCGCAGCCCGCAAAGCCTGTACCTGTGGGTGGCCTTCCCCGGTGTGCAGGACTCGCTGCGGCTGGCCGAGCAACTGGTGCCGCGCAAGCTCAGCATGGCGCCGGGCCGTGTTTTCCACGTCGATCCCTCGGCCGTCTCGCGCTGGTCGCGGTGCAACGTCAGCGCCATGCTCGATCCGAGGTTCCAGGCCGCGATGGGGCAGGTGCTGGCTCAACCCGCCTGAGCCAGCCCCCGGGCCTGCGCGCGCAGCAGCGCGATGAAGCGCTGCTGCTCCTGCGTGGGCGCGTCGTCGGTGCGGGTGAGGATGCCGAAGGGCGCCATGGGCACGTCGATGCAGACCGGCAGCGCCCTGACCAGGCCCATGCGCAGATAGTCCTTGAGCGCGGATTCGGACAGCAGCATCACGGCGTCGGTCAGCTGCACCAGTTGCTGCATGGAGTACACCGAGCTGCATTCGATGATGTCGGCGGGCGCGGGCAGCTCCAGGCGCTGCAGCAGCTGGTCGAGCGCGATGCGCGCGGGGCTGGAGGCCGGCTGCAGTATCCAGGGCCAGTCGCCGACAAGCTCTTGCCAGCCCAGCTTGCGCCGGCGTGTCAGCGGATGGCCGCTGCGCACGACGACCAGCAGCCGCTCGTTGCCCAGTTCCTCGAAGCTGTAGCTGCTGCTGTGGGCCGCAGGGCTGCGCCGCGCAATGGCCATGTCGATGCGCCGCTGGTCCAGCAGGCGCAGCACCTGGTCGCTGGTGTCGCCCATGATGCGCAGGCGCAGCTGCGGGCTTTGCGCCTTCATGCGGGCCACGGCCGTCATCACCAGGTCGGGTGCGGCGCCCATGATGGTGCCGATGGACAGGTAGCCGTAGCCGCCCTGGCGGCGCGCGGCCAGGTCCTCGGCGCAGCGGTCCAGGCTGTTGAGCGAGGCCTCGGCAAAGCGCACCAGCTGCGCGCCCAGCGCCGTGGGCCGCATGCCGCGCGGCAGGCGCTCGAAGAGCTGGCAGCCGAACATGTCCTCGATCTCGCGCAGCATGCGCGTGGCCGCAGGCTGGGACATGGCCAGGCTCAGCGATGCGCGGTGCAGGTTCAGGCTCGATCCCAGCGCCACCAGCATGTGCAGGTGCTTGTAGCGCAGACGGTTGAGCAGGCTGCGGTGCAGCACGGGCGGGGCGGATTCGGGCGTGTTCGCAGGCATAAGCACAAGGTATCGGATGTGACCGAAATTCGATTTGTTGAGCATCGATCATGCGCCGTACATTGGCCCTGCGACAAGAAAAAACAGACCCAATCCAGGAGACAAGACATGCACAGCCCATCGCCTGTTTCATGACGCACTGATGCGACCGGCACCAAGCCGCAGCCGCCTCTCGCCTTCCGAAAAAGCACGCCTTCAGCGTCCCCATTTTTGTGGGCGTGATGGCTCTCCATCGCCTTCAGGACCGTCATGAAAAAACTCCCCGCTCCCCTGCTCGCCAGGATCTCCTGGCGCCTGCTGCCCTTTTTGCTGCTCATGTACATCATGGCCTTCCTGGACCGGGCCAACGTGGGCTTTGCCAAGGTGGCCTTCCAGGCCGATACCGGCATCAGCGATGCCGCCTTCGCCTTTGGCGCGGGCGTGTTCTTCGCAGGCTATGCGCTGCTGGAAGTGCCCAGCAACCTGATCATGCACCGCGTGGGCGCCCGCATGTGGATGTGCCGGATCATGGTCACCTGGGGCCTGGTGTCGGCGGCCATGATGTTCGCCCACGACCAGACCACGTTCTACGTGCTGCGCTTTTTGCTGGGCGTGGCCGAGGCGGGGTTCTTCCCCGGCGTCATCCTGTACCTGACCTACTGGTTCCCGGCAGCGCACCGCGCTCAGGCCATGGGATTTTTCTACTTCGGCGCGCCGCTGGCCTTCATCTTCGGCAGCCCGCTGTCGGGCCTGCTGCTGGAGCTGGACGGCATGGGCGGCTGGCACGGCTGGCAGTGGCTGTTCGCGGTGGAGGGGCTGATGGCCGTGGCCGTGGGCATCTGGGCGTATTTCCACCTGGACAACCGCCCCGCCGACGCCACCTGGCTCAGCCGCGAGGACAAGGCGCTGCTGCAGGACATTCTCGACAGCGAAGAGCGCGCCAAGGGCGGCCACGGCCACAGCCTGCTGGCCGCGCTGTGCCAGCCGCGCGTGCTCTACCTGGCGCTGATCTACCTGCTGATCCAGGCCAGCGTCTATGGCGTGGTGTTCTACCTGCCCAGCCAGGTGGCGGGCCTGCTGGGCACCAAGGTGGGCCTGCTGGTGGGCGTGGTCTCGGCCATTCCCTGGCTGTGCGCGCTGCTGGCCGCCTGGTGGATTCCGGGCCATGCCGAGCGAACAGGCCAGCCGCGCGGCATCGCCAGCCTGACGCTGGTGATGGCTGCCGTGGGCATGGCTGCATCGGTGAGTTTCTCCAGCCCCCTGCTGGGTGTGGCCGCGCTGTGCCTGGCGGCGGCCGGTTTCATCGCCGTGCAGCCCGTGTTCTGGACCTTTCCCGCCAACACGCTGGCCGGCGCTGCGGCCGCTGGCGGCATCGCCTTCATCAACTCCCTCGGCGCCGTGGGCGGCTTCATCGCCCCCATCGTCAAGAACTGGGCCGAGGGCTTTTTCCACTCCCCGGCGGCCGGCCTGTACCTGCTGGCCGGCACCACGCTGCTGGCTGCGGCCCTGGTGCTGGGCGTGCGCGCACGCCTGGCGCCGGCCCTGGCCGCACCGTCGGCCGCCTGAACCACTTGCACACGGAGCAGAACCATCCCATGACACAGATCCCCACCATCAAGCAGGTGCGCGCCTTCACGCTCAAGGGCGGCGGCGCCGACTACCACGACCAGTCCGACGGCCACTGGATCGACGACCACATCGCCACGCCCATGGCCAAGTACCCCGAGTACCGGCAAAGCCGCCGCAGCTTCGGCATCAACGTGCTGGGCACGCTGGTGGTGGAGATCGAGGACAGCGCCGGACGCGTGGGCTTTGCCGTGACCACGGGCGGCGAGCCTGCGGCCTACATCGTCGAGAAGCACCTGGCGCGTTTCCTCGAAGGCGCCCGGGTCACCGACATCGAGCGCATCTGGGACCAGATGTACCTGTCCACGCTGTACTACGGCCGCAAGGGCATCGTCATCAACACCATCTCGGGCGTGGACCTGGCGCTGTGGGACCTGCTGGGCAAGGTGCGCGGCGAGCCCGTGCACCAGCTGCTGGGCGGCGCCGTGCGCGACGAGCTGCAGTTCTACGCCACGGGCGCGCGGCCCGACCTGGCGCAGAAGATGGGCTTCATCGGCGGCAAGATGCCGCTGCACCACGGCCCGGCCGAGGGCGAGGAAGGGCTGCGCCGCAACCTGCAGGAGCTGGCCACCATGCGCGAGCGCGTGGGCCCGGACTTCTGGCTCATGCTGGATTGCTGGATGAGCCTGGACGTGAACTACGCCACGCGCCTGGCCCAGGGTGCGCAGGCCCATGGCCTCAAGTGGATCGAGGAGGCCCTGCCGCCCGACGACTACTGGGGCTACGCGGCCCTGCGCAGGAACGTGCCCACCGGCATGCTGGTGACAACGGGAGAGCACGAGGCCACGCGCTGGGGCTTTCGCCAGCTGCTGGAGATGGGCTGCTGCGACATCATCCAGCCCGACGTGGGCTGGTGCGGCGGCATCACCGAGCTGCTCAAGATCTCGGCCCTGGCCGATGCCCACCAGGCCCTGGTCATCCCGCATGGCTCCAGCGTCTACAGCTACCACTTCGTGGCCACGCGCCACAACAGCCCGTT
>Ga0066479_1000144_pt1 | contig 25590 bp, 18 predicted proteins | sample LakWasM117_HOW13_2_FD_59555 | JGI IMG/M metagenome (GOLD analysis project Ga0066479, IMG submission 59555) | Freshwater sediment methanotrophic microbial communities from Lake Washington under simulated oxygen tension - Sediment Metagenome 117_HOW13 | ecosystem: Environmental > Aquatic >... | reverse complement strand
ATTTGTTTTTCGGTGGCGAAGAAGGCGGCAACACCCTGTACTTCGGCACGCAGCCGCCGGAGAAGCTGGCGATCTTCGATGCCGCGATGAAGTACAAGGCCGACGGTACCCCGCTGCTGGTCATCGCCGGCAAGGAATACGGCACCGGTTCCAGCCGTGACTGGGCGGCCAAGGGCACCTTGCTGCTCGGCGTGAAAGCGGTGATTGCGGAAAGTTTCGAGCGCATCCACCGCAGCAACCTGGTGGGCATGGGCGTGCTGCCACTGCAATTTCGCGCTGGACAGAACGCCGCCAGCCTGGGCCTGGATGGCCACGAGACCTACGCGGTAGCCGGGCTGGCCGATGGCGCATCGAAGATCGCCACCGTCACCGCCACCCGCGCCGACGGCCGCGTCATCACATTCGACGTGGATGTCTTGCTGCTCACCCCCAAGGAAGTGGAATACGCCCGTCACGGCGGCGTATTGCAGTATGTGCTGCGCCAGTTGGCGGCGCGCGCGATGTGAGTCGCCCTACATCACAGGCTTCCAACTAGCGTTGCGCAGCAGCCATTGGCCGTCGATGCACTGCCAACCGGTTTCGACGGCGAACATCTGGCCGCTGTCGGGCAGCAGTCCTCCACTGCCGCCCGTGGCCAACAGCTTGAAGCGGGCGATGGCGTTGCTGGAATCCCGCACCTCCACCTGGATCGGGCCGATCTTCGCGCCCACCTCGCGGTAGCGCAGGAACAGGCCAGCAGCCAGTTGCTGTGCGCCGCGTTTATCCAGCCCCTGCTCACCGATGAAATCGGTTGCCAGCAAGTCGCGTACTGCAGCGGAATCACGGGCATCCATTGCTGCCTGCAACGCCGCAAGCTGCGCCCGCACGGCCGGTTCCGGCGCTTGTTTGTGGCAGGCCGCGGTCACCATCAGCAGCAGGGCCAGCACGGCGGCGATCACAAAGTGGGGAAATGCGTGGAAATTCCGCATTGCAGCATTCTTCTCCTTGACCGGATCGGCTTGTCACGCATGGGAGGCTATGCTCAAATCGAAGCGGAATCCATACGCCGCCGCACTTACTGCGTCGGCTCACTTGCAGGGGAACAGTGCATGCGTTCGCAACAGCCTTGGTTAGACCACTACCCCGCCGGCGTGCCCGCCGAAATCGACATGAACGAATTCGCGTCGATCACCGATGTGTTTGACAAGGCCATTGCGCAGTACGGCAATAAAACCGCCTTCATCAATATGGGCAAATCGATCACCTATGCCGAGCTGGATCGCCTCAGCCGTGATTTTGCCGGCTATCTGCTTGGCGAGTTGAAACTCAAAAAAGGTGATCGCGTCGCGATCATGATGCCCAACTGCCTGCAATATCCGGTGGCGATTTTTGGTGTCTTGCGCGCCGGGCTGGTGGTCGTCAACACCAACCCGATGTACACCCCGCGTGAGCTCAAGCACCAGTTGGCAGACTCCGGGGCCAGTGTCTTGCTGGTGATGGACAACTTCGGCAATGTGGCACAAGAAGTGTTGGCGCAGATGCCGGGCGTGCGTGCCATCACGACGGGGTTGGGCGACATGCTGGGCTTCCCCAAGGGCGCGCTCATCAATTTCGTGCTCAAGTACATCAAGAAAATGGTGCCCGACTACAGCATTCCGGGTGCGGTGCGCTTTGGCGACAGCTTGACCCTCGGCCGCATGCATCAGCTGCCCCAACTCCGCTGCACGCTGGACGACTTGGCCTTCCTGCAATACACCGGCGGCACCACCGGGGTCTCCAAGGGCGCGATGCTGACCCATCGCAACCTGGTGGCCAATATGCAGCAGGCGGCGGCGTGGGTGGGGGCCAATATCAGGCTTGGCGAAGAAACCATTGTCACCGCGTTGCCGCTGTATCACATCTTCGCATTGACCGCGAACTGTCTGGTGTTCATCAAGTTCGGCGCAAGCAATCTATTGATCACCAATCCGCGCGACATGCCCGGCTTCGTCAAAGAGCTCAAAAGCACCCGCTTCACTGCGATCACGGGTGTCAACACGCTGTTCAATGGCTTGCTCAACACCCCCGGCTTCGAGCAAGTGGATTTCTCGCATCTGCACCTGACCCTGGGCGGTGGCATGGCCGTGCAACGGGCCGTGGCCGACAAGTGGAAGCAAGTGACCGGCACTACCTTGGCGGAGGCCTATGGCCTGACTGAAACGTCCCCCGCGGTGTGCATCAACCCGCTGGATTTGCGCGCCTACAACGGCTCCATCGGCATGCCGGTGCCATCCACGCTGGTCTGCATCAAAGGGGAAGATGGCCAAATCCTGCCCATGGGCGAAATTGGCGAGCTCTGCGTCAAAGGCCCGCAGGTGATGAAGGGCTATTGGCAGCGTCCCGAAGAAACCGCCAAGGTCATGGATGACGACGGCTGGTTGCATACCGGCGATATGGCCAAGATGGACGAACAAGGTTATTTCTATATCGTCGACCGCAAGAAAGACATGATTCTGGTGTCTGGCTTCAATGTCTATCCCAATGAAGTGGAAGACGTGATTGCAATGATGCCCGGTGTGTTGGAAGTGGCCGCCATCGGCGTGCCGGATGACAAATCCGGTGAAGCCGTGAAGGTGTTTATCGTCAAGAAAGACCCGGCGTTGACGGCCGAAGCAGTAAAGGCGTTCTGCCGCGAAAACATGACCGGCTACAAGCAGCCGCGTTTTGTCGAATTCCGCAACGAATTGCCCAAAAGCAATGTCGGCAAAATCCTGCGCAAAGAGCTGCGTGAGCCCACCAAAACCTGAGACTTGGCGCTGCCAGCGCCACGCATCCACTCACCCCGGAGGCCCTGCGTCCGGGGTTTTTTGTTGCACTTTCAGACGTTTAGGCGCATAGAGACCTCGGGCCAACACACGCCGCTTCCTCCGCACCCTGCCGCACTGGCCCACGCTGGCAGCCCCTGTCTGGAGTGATCATGGCCACTGCAACTGTTGAACAACTCTCTCCCAATCCCCGCTACTCCACTCTGCGCACACACGCCACTTCCGATGGCAGTGTGCATTGGTGCCACATGCACGCCGATCTGGTGCAGCGCGCCGGTCGTGCCTGCTTCAAACCGGCACTGGTGGCCGAAATCCTGCATTACCAGCATGTGCTCGGCGCTCGCCTGCAAGGTAAAGCACAACACCGCGACAGCGGGTTGCACCACGTGGTGCTGGCCTCGGACTGCGATGCATTCAACCTGGGTGGTGATCTGGAATATTTTTGCAATGCGATCCGCAGGCAAGATCGGCCTGCCTTGATGACCTATGCACAGCAATGCGTGCACGGCGTGCATGCCTTTCACGCGGGACTGGATGCGGGTGTCCACAGCATTGCGCTGGTGCAAGGCGATGCGTTGGGCGGTGGCTTTGAAGCCGCACTGGGCTGCCACACCATCGTTGCCGAGGAAGGCGTGGGGATGGGCTTGCCGGAGGTGTTGTTTGACCTATTCCCGGGAATGGGCGCGTATTCGTTCCTGTGCAAGCGCATTGCTCCGCATCAGGCCGAAAAACTGATGCTCTCCGGCGACATTCATTCCAGCGATGAATTGTACCGAATGGGCTTGGTGGATGTGCTGGTGCCACGCGGTCAAGGCGCGTTGGCGGTGGACGAGGTCATTCGCGGCAATCGCCGCATCGCCCACGCGCGCAGCGCCATGCACAAGGTGCGGGCGATGGCCCAGCCGGTCAGCTTGGCGGAAATGATGGCCATCACCGAAGTGTGGGTGGAGACCGCATTGCAGTTGGGAGAAAAATCCCTGCGTACCATGGAACGGCTGGTACGTGCGCAATATCGCCGCCACGGCGAGCCGGTATCGGCACACGCCTGAGTACCCGCTATGGCGTATCCTCGCGCGCCGGCACCCAACTGCCGCGCGCCGCGAGTGCCTGCTCGCCACGCCGCAGGCAGTCGGCCAGGCTGTCGCAATGACGCTGGCCATCACGGGCTAGCTCGATGCCGCTCATCCGCATCAGCGCACTGCTCAAGGTGCTGCACTGGCGCAAACCAAGATTGCTGGCCACGCCTTTCAGCGCGTGCGCCTGATCGCGATACTGCTCCCAATCGGCCACCACGATCGCCTGCCGTATCCGAACCAGGGCCATCCGCGCATCGGTCACACATTGGCCGATAAATTCGGTTTCGAAGGCCTTACCCATACCGAGTGCGGCAAACTCATCCAATGCCGTCGCATCGAGTACTTGCGCATTGCTGCCAGGTTGCAACTGCACCACCGGCTCTGCTTCACCCGGCCGCTCCCCGGACACGATTTCGGCAATGGCTTCAAGCAACCGGCCAGCGGTAAACGGCTTGGTGATATAGGCGCGTGCGCCCGCATTGCGGCAGGCTTGCAGGGTGTCGGCCATCGCATCTGCACTGACCACAATGACAGGGGTCGCCTCATGCAGCCCCGCCTCCATCACCCGCAGCTGCCGCAGCAGGTCAATACCACTCATGGTTGGCATGTGCAGATCCACCAACGCCAGATCAAAACCGCCACTGGCCAGAGCCTCCAATGCCGCTTCGCCATCCTCGACTGCCATCACCCGATGCCCTGCCTTTTGCAACACGGTTTGCAGCAGCAGGCGATTGGCAGCGTGGTCATCGGCGACCAGGGTACGCAAGGGCTTGACACGTGCACGATGACGCAAGAATGGATCGGCAAAATCGATAATATTCAACGCCTCTGCCGCGCTTGCCACCTGCGCAGGCGGCGGGATTGGAACGGCTTCGAAGCCTGGGTATTCCAACGCAACCGGCACTTCGAACGGCAGTTCAATCCAGAAACGGCTGCCGACATGTTCGCTGCTTTCAAACCCGATGCTGCCCCCCATCGCTTCGGTCAGACCCTTGGCAATGGTGGTGCCCAGCCCGGTGCCGCTATGCCGGCGCACCAGGCTGTTGTCGGCCTGTTCAAACGCCTCAAACAAGCGCGCACGCGCAGACGCAGGGATGCCAATTCCGGTATCTGATACGGTAAAACGCAAACGCACATGACCATGGCTGGCAGCCGCTTGCGCCACGGTCATCCGCACCTCACCCTGCTGGGTGAATTTGATCGCATTACTGAGCAGATTCACCAATACCTGCTGCAAATACCTGGGATCACCGCGCAACCTTGCCGGCACGTCGGTCATCACCGTAACTACGTAATCCAAATGCTTATTGCGCGCCTGCGGGCGCAGCATCAAGTTGATCTGATTCAGCAATACCGACAACTCGAATGTTTCCTGGCGGATCTTTAGTTTGCCCGCTTCGATCACTGAAATGTCCAGCACATCCTCGACCAATTCCAGCAGCGAGCGCGTTGCTGCTTGCAGGGTTTCCAGATAACCGCGTTGCTCGGCATCCAGACGGGTGCTGGCCAACAATTCCGACATACCCGAAAGCCCATTCAATGGGGTGCGAAACTCATGGCTCATGTTTGCCAGGAAACGGCTCTTGGCCTGATTGGCGCGTCGCGCGTCTTCCATCGCAACCGTCAAGGCTTTCAACAAACTGGCGAAATACAGCGGTACTGCCACCAACCCCAACAGCAATCCCCACGACAGGTAGGGGTTTTGCTGCCAATACGGCGTCATTGCTGCCATGCTGCCAAAGGACAGCGCCGCCAACACGGTTGCGGCGTATAGATAACGCGAGCCGTAGCGCAAACCATTGCCGATGGTGACCCACAGATACACCGCATACAGCGGCGCGGCCTGCTCGCCCTGCAAGTACATCACGCCGCCCATCGACGCATAATCCGCCAGCATGCCCAGCCATCGACGCGGGTGCGAGGGGGCCGGCGACACCACGATGGCCGCCAGCAAGGCGACCGACAGCCCCAACTCGGCCAACAAAATCACCCACGTGGCGCGCAACTGCGGACTGGTGTTGCCTGAGCCGACTAGCCAACCCAGATACAGGCAAAACAAAAACGTGATGACAATACGCACGAAAACTTGCGCGTGTTCACTGTCATCACGCTGTTGCAACTTTGACCAAATGAGGCCGATGCCCACGCGCAAGCCCTCAACCCGTGACTCGGTCGGGTTGGACGTGGGAATACCGATCGCAGATGTCGTAGATGCGCGGCAAATTGTTCATCAATGCGCGCACGCAAGCCGGATCCAGCATGGTGCCGCTTTGCGCGCCGATGTATTCCAGGGCGCACCCAATGCTCCACGCCTGTTTATAGGGCCGTGGCGACAGCAGCGCATCGAACACATCGGCCACCGTCACCACCCGCGCTTCAATCGGAATGGCATGTCCACGCAGCCCGTCCGGATAGCCGCTGCCATCCCACCATTCATGATGGCGCAGGGCGATTTGCGCGCCCACTTGGATAAAACGATTCTGACTGTCTTGCAACAGCTCATAGCCGATCCGCGGGTGCTGCTTCATATGGTCGCGCTCGTGCGGCTCCAGCGGGCCGGGCTTCATCAAGATGGCATCGGGAATGGCAATCTTGCCGATATCGTGCAGTGGCGCCGCCAATTCGATCAGGCGCACTTGTTCTTCGGGCAAGCCAAGCCCTTCTGCAATCACCCCCGCCACATGCGCCATGCGTTCCAGATAAGCGCTGGTGCCGGTATCACGAAACTCGATGGCGCGTGCCAGCCGCGACAGGGTTTCACGCTCGCGCTCTTCCACTTCATGCATGCTGGCCAGCAAACGCTGCTCCAGTGACAACGCACGTTGCTTGACCGATTCGGCCTGCTGCCGAAGTTGCAGCAGATTACGGCAGCGTGCACGCACGTCACGCGGTTTAATGGGCTTGACCACAAAGTCTATGACACCGGCATCCAGCGCCGCCTGCCGCACTGGCGCATCATCCACCACCGTGACCAGCACGATGGGCACATCCCGATTGCGCAGCGATTTGCGAAATGCCTTGGCCAGCTCCAGCCCATCCATGCCCGGCATGCGGTAATCGAGCAGCAGCAAATCGGGGCGATTGTCCTCACACCAATCCAGTGCGTCTTCAGGCACCCCGAAATCATGCACATTCAGCTGCGGCCCGATTTCCTGAACAACATGCCGCATCAATGTGCGGGCCGACGGTAGATCATCCACAATCACGACGTCCATGCAGCACCCCCCTTGCTTCCGGCAAGCGCAAGACACGCGGTAGGCTGGATCCTCCGCGCATTCATCGACAATGGCAATAGGCTGGGTGGACTACAACGGCTCGATCAATTCGCAAGCCGTTCAATCCGCATGTTTGCCAACCACAGTTCGCCGGCAACCCGCTGCCCGGCTCCACCCGACACCGGATTGGTGAGCCGTAACCACTGCCCTTGGCAGCTTTTATCGGGGACTTCGAAGTCTCCGGCCAACTGGCGCCAACCAAAACTGCCACCTGCCGGCAGGCTCAACACCACTATTTGCGGCCCCGACTGGCACCCCAACACCCACCGCAATCCCAATTCGCTCGCCAATGCCTGCGCGCGCACCTGCACACTCAACCGATAGTGCCCTGGCATCAACAACAAGGGATGCTCCAACCCCGCATTGGGGATACCGCGATCCATAAAACTCAGGTGCACCTGATGCGTCGGCGCTGCCGCCTGCTGTTCCACGTTCAACAGCACACCGGGAATGTCGCGCAGGTACCAATCGAAGCCAGCGCTGCTGGGCGCCGTACTGAAATCGCCGTTGAAAAGCGTCGGCAGCCTGCCACCAGGCTTGACGACGGTACCCGCCCAGCGCGCATAGGCCTCACCCCAGCGGCCCTGTGCCATCAGGCTGTTCAACCAACGGGCAAACTCCTCGACACTGAGCCCCCCGCGCGATTGCAGGCTCTGCATCACTTGCGCCTGTGCCTGTGCGGTGTCATCCGTACGCGATTGCAACGCCTGCAGCATCGCGGCACGCCACGGCGGATTGGTACGCAAGCTGGCGGCCAACGCATCGGCAAAGGCCGGTGCCTTTGCCATTCGCACCAAGGCTGGGGCCAGCTTGGCCAGTCGCTCCGGCGCTTGCCGGAACACGATATCAAACTGCCGCATCGCACCTGGATAGTCGTGCTGTCGCAGTGCATATTGGGCTAACCACGCATGCGTGGGGAGGTCTCGCGGCGCGCGGCGCGCGGCAATGTCAAACAACTTTTTCGCCTGTGCGCGATCGCCGCGCTGATCGGAGATCATCCCCAACTCTCGAAATGCCTGCCCACGCAATGGCTCGTGTGCCAGCAATTGGCGTGCTGTCTGCGCAGCCGACGCAGGATCCTGCCTGGTGCGTTGCTGCTCGGTGAGCTGCAAGAGCGCTACGGGATCCGATGGCCGCCAGGACAAAGCTGCCATCGGATCATCGATCGCACTGTGTTCGGCCAGTATCTGCCCGATCAGCCGCCACGCTGCGAACAACAGAGCAACGGAAACGACAACCAAGACAACGTTGCGAGCCGCGCTCATCATTGCTCCTGCTCCATCCCTACCCCCGTCACCAGCCAACGGCCTTCGCGCCATTGCAGCGCGGCAGTGAACGTGCCACCACCGCTCCCATCCGGTTGCGATGGGAACCGCGATACAAGATCTGCGGTATCAGTGCCAATGCGCCATTGCACAGTACCAAAACGTGGTGACCCGGCAGCATGCAATGCCTTCCGCATCTGCTCGGCAGAGATCTGGATTCCGGGACTATTCCAGATCGACGGCGACGGTCGCTGCAATTGCTGCATATAGCGCAACAACTGTTCTCCGGCCTGCTGCGCCGCAGTAATTTGTGCCTGTGATGGCAATGCTGCATAGCTCGGTGCAGCGGGTGCGGCAACAGGTGCTGTCACTGTTATGTCGGCAACCACTGCAGGTGCTGTCGCTCCGGGTTGCGATGCTCGACGATTGCGCTGTGAAACAGGGCTTGCCGTCGTTGTCATCGGAATGGGTGCCACTCTCGCCTCATCCAATCCGCGCGAAGGCACCTCAGGGCGTGCCTTGCCTGGTTTGACGTGCGCCGCAGTCACGACGGGAGGCCGCGCAGCCGCGTGCGCAGCATGCTGGCGATGCGCTACTTTGGTGGTTGACTGAGGCGTACCCGATATTGCCGGCTGCGCTTGCGAGGGTACCGGGGCAACGTCAGGTTCGACCCATGCCGACTCAGGCTCACGACGCCAATCTTGCCACACCATCCAGGACAAGCCACCACACACCAGCAGCAGCATCAGCAATGGCAGCCGGCGTAACCAACGATGGAGCGGTGGAACGGGTGGTGGCTCTGCAACCCATACCCGCACGGCTGGCATAGCACCGGTATCCAGTGCCACAGGCAGATGGTCTGTTTGGCGCAAGCGGACATCATATTGAGCACGCTGCGAGGTATTGCGAAGCCGCTGCCACGCGACGTTCACCCGCGCTGCAAATACCGCATCCCCCGCATGTTGCAATCGATCGGGATGCAACCACCGCTGCAGCAAGCGATGGTGGGTCTTGATGACGTCCTGCGATGCGTCATCGCTGACACCCAGGATGCGGTAGGCATCTGCCTGTGGAAACAGCAGGATTTCCCGGACATAGAACTGGGCGGCTTCACGCATGCGGGACTCCGGTTCACCGAAGCGTTTGGCCGCAATGGCCAATGACTCAGGCGAAGTTGCCGCGGCTATTCCCAACAGCTCGGTGATCCCATCCGGCAACGGGCGCTGACGCAACGCATGCCGTTCACCCGGCGCATGCAACAGTGCTACCGCCCACTCCAGCGCGTCCCCATTCGCGCCGCTCATCAATTAGCCCTTGGTCAACCTTGGCTTGTTGCCATAGGCGTAATACGACTCGTATTGGTACCCGTAGCCATACCCATAGCCGGCAGTCCGCGCGTCGTATTTGGTCAGCAAACAACCGACGATACGTGCCCGCGCCACCAGCAGTCGTTTCAGCGCGGCTTGTGCCGCACCGCTCTTGGTTTTGCCGCTGGAGATCATCAGCAACGTGCTGTCCACCGAATTGGCCAGTATCGGCGCATCGGCCAAACCCAATACTGGCGGCCCATCAACGATGACGTGGTCATAGCGCTCGGATCCGACGGTGAGCAATGAAATCAGTTTGGTACCGGACAACAACTCGGCAGGGTTCGGCGGCAGCGGCCCGGCCAGAATCAAATCCAAACGTTCCTCTCCCGATGGCTGTACCACCTCGGTAAAGCTGCAGGCACCTGACAGCAGGCTACTCAGGCCATGCTCCGCACGCAGGCCAAAGGCCTTGTGCAAGGAAGGATTGCGCAGGTCGGCGTCTACCAACAGGACACGCTTGCCAAGCTGGGTCAGATTGCGCGCCAACGCCTGCGCGGTGGTCGATTTGCCTTCGCCAGGGCCACTGCTGGAAATCAACAACGTTTTGGGCACGCCATGGTCCGTTGCAAACTGCAGCGCCGTGCGTACCGAGCGATAGGCCTCGGAGAACGACGACTGCGGGTTGCTTGCAACCGCCGCCATGCTCTCCTTCGGCCCCAGCTTGGGCACCACACCCAACACCGGCATTTTGAGTTTCTGCTCGATGTCTTCAGGGGTCTTGAGCGTGTCGTCCAAGAACTCCAGTAGAAACGCAATCAGCACACCCAGCATTGCTCCCAACAAAACCCCCAGTGCCAGATTCCGGATCAGGCTGGGCTTGAATCGCCCATCAGGCACTTCGGCACGGTCGATGATGGAAATGTTGTTGGAACGCACATCACCGGCAACGCCCACTTCCTTGTAGCGCTGCAGCAGACCGTCATAGAGCTGACGGTTGGTGTCCACTTCGCGCTTCAGAATGTTGTACTGAATGCTGCGACCATCCACATCCAGCGCCTGCGTGCGCAGCGCTGCAATCTGGCCCATCAACATCTGTTCCTGCTTCGCGGCAGCATCGTACTCGGCTTTGACTGATGCACGAACCCCTCCAATTTCCTGCCCGATCTGGCGATCCAGCTCATCCACCTGGCTCTTGAGCTGCCGCATGTCCGGATAGTCCGGCTTGAAGGTTTGCAGCTTCAGCTGATACTGCGCCTGCAACGCACCCTTTTGCTGCTGCAAATTGCGGATATTGGAATTGCCGATCATATCCGCCGGCATTGCTCCGCCGGAAGCCTGCTGCCAGCGCGCCTGCGCACGGATGCGCTGATCCTGCGCGGTGGCCAACGCCGCATTGAGCTGCGTCAGGTTCTGCACCGCAAGGGATTGCCCTTTGTCACCGGTATCGACCAGATTCTCCTGCTGCGCGAACAATACCAACTTGCGCTCGGATTCCTCCAGCCGCGCCTTGGTCAGCTTGAGCTGGTCTTCCAAATAGTTCTTGACATACGACGATGCGCCAAAGCGGCGCTCCAGCCCAGCCGCAATAAAACCATCGGCAAGCGCATTGGCAGCGCGGGCCGAGAACTGCGCCGACGGGCTATCGAAGTTGATAACCACCAACTTGGAATTGCGCACAGGATCGACGCTCAAACCTCCAGCCACGATGCCGGAAGCGCTCTTCAGTAAATCCTCGGCCTGATTGGCGGGTTTGCCGGCTTTGCCCTTCGATGCCTGCCTGGATTTTGGCTGCAACAGCGCCAACATGCGATCCAACCACCCGGGCGCATACAGACGATCCATTGCCGCTTGATCCATGTGCAATTCACTGGCCACACGCTCACTCAAGGATCGGCTCTTGATCAGCTCGATTTGGGTCTGCAGGAAGTCCGGATCCCACCCGGACATGTCATTTCCTGGCTGAATTCCATCAACCTGAATGACCTGACTGCTTTGCTTTTCAATTTGCAATACCGCCGATGCACGATAAATCGGCGTCGCCATCAAGGTCACCAGCAGGGCCAGCGCAACCACTGCAATCAAGATGCTGGCAATCAATCGACGCCGCTTGACCAGGATGTGCCAGTACGCCAACAGGTCGATTTCGTCCTCATCGCGGCGATCGCTTTGCTGCAATTCATGTGCCAATAACGCGGATGCCCCGCGTTGCGGCAAAGCTGGATAAGGAACAGATGATTGAAGCTGCTGGCCATCATCAGCCGAAGGGGTGGGCAAGCGATCATGCGGCATGCGATTTCGTCCTTGAATGAATTCAGAATAACCAACCGAAAACACCAAGCGCCGGCATGGTTTCGATGAAGCGGCGATAAGCCGACTTGCTGCCCGAAGCCTCGACGACGATGATGTCGTCACCATAAACCTGTGGATCTTCCATTTTTCCGCGTCGTACCGCACGCAGGTCATAGACGGCAGCCATGCGCTTGCCATCGATTTGCCGCATCAACACGATGCCACCCAAATCGGCAATCTTGTCATCCACGCCACCCGATAATGCAATCGCTTGCAGCAATGTGGTTTTACCCGTGATCGGATAGATGCCCGGCTTGACGATTGCGCCTTCAAGGGTGATGCGCTGGCTTGCGTACTCTTTGACAAACACGCTGACTTGGGGGTTTTGCAGGAATCCGCTGGCGTACTTGCCAGCGAGGTCTTGCTCCAATTCCGGAATCGTGCGGCCACCGGCCATGACACCGCCAATCAAGGGCAGTGAAATCTGACCGTTGGAGTTGACGCGCACCTCCTTGTCCAGATCCTGCACACCGAACACGCTGATCTCAAGCAGGTCCTGTGCGCCAATGCGGTAATCACTTGCGCCTTCATAAGCACCCGATGCGCTGGTGGTATCCGGGGGGGGCAGCTTGTTGCCAACAACCTCATTGCTGACGATTGAGGAATGCGGCTGGCCACTGGATGCGCTTGTGCTCGCGCATGCCGAAAGCAGCAACAGCATGGAAACCAGCAAGATGGAAAGGACGTTGCGCATGCGCGAACCTCGTTCTCGGACTTGGCATTATGCGTGGCGCGCCGCAGTACGCAACCTGACAGCTGAACGCAGCCACTGCAAGAAAGCAGGGTTCAGGGGCAAATTGCCGTTCCTCGCCTGCAAGGACTTGCCATCACAACCTACTCCTGTAGAATGCGCGGCTCGCAACACCGGGCGGTTAGCTCAGCGGTAGAGCATTGCCTTCACACGGCAAGGGTCGCAGGTTCGAACCCTGCACCGCCCACCAATCAAATCAACGGCTTAGGCCGTTTTTTTGTGCCTGCAATAATGCAGCCACCACTTCATCCGCCAACGCCACCGAGTCGGCGGCATCGGTGTGCAGATGCAGCTCGGGTGTCAGCGGCGCTTCGTAGGGGGAATCAATCCCGGTGAAGTTGCGCAGTTCGCCGCGCCGCGCCTTGGCGTACAGGCCTTTGACATCGCGACGTTCGGCTTCGGCCAGTGGCGTGTCCACGAACACTTCCAGGAATTCGCCCGCCTCGAACAGGCTGCGTGCCATGTCGCGTTCGGCACGGAACGGGCTGATGAAACTGACCAGCACGATCAAGCCGGCATCCACCATGAGTTTGGCCACCTCCGCGACGCGACGGATATTTTCCACCCGGTCCTCGTCGGTGAATCCCAGATCCTTGTTCAGGCCATGCCGCACATTGTCGCCATCCAGCACATAGGCATGCTGCCCCATCGCCAGCAGTTTCTTGTCCACCAAATTGGCGATGGTGGATTTGCCGGCACCGGACAAGCCGGTAAACCACAGGCAACGCGGGCTTTGGTGTTTGCTGCGTGCACGTGCGGCCTTGTCCACATCCAGATGCTGCCAATGGATATTGCCGGCGCGACGCAGTGCGAAATCCAGCGTGCCGGCGGCGACGGTGGCATTGCTTTGACGGTCGATCAGGATGAAGCCACCCAGCGCCTTGTTGTCGGCATAAGGGGCAAATGCGATGGGTTGATCCAGATGCAGATTGCACACCGCAACTTCGTTCAACTCCAGATGTTTGGCGGCCAGCGCATCCTGCGTGTTGACGTCCACCTTGTGCTTGATTTCGGTGATGGAGGCGCCCACGGTGCGCGCCCCCACTTTGAGCAGGTACGGGCGCCCCGGCAGCAGCGGCGCATCGCCCATCCACAACAGATGCGCGGCAAATTGATCGGCCACTTCCGGCAAATCAGACACGGCGGCAATCACATCACCACGGCTGGCGTCGATCTCATCGGCAAGCGTCAAGGTGACGGCTTGGCCTTCGACTGCCTGCGCCAGATCGCCGTCGGCAGTCACCACCCGTGCCACGCTGGAACGGCGACCGGACGGCAGTACAACAACAGCATCCCCGGGTGCCACTTTACCGGCGGCCACGGTGCCGGCAAAGCCGCGGAAATCCTGGTTCGGCCGGCACACCCATTGCACCGGCATGCGGAATGCGGCATGTGCTGAAGTGCCTTCTACCGGCACGGTTTCCAGATGTTCCAGCAGTGCCGGGCCGTGATACCACGGCATGGCTGCCGAGCGCGTGATCATGTTGTCGCCGCGCAATGCCGACAACGGGATGCAGTCCACATGCGCGATCCCCAGCTGCGCGGCCAGCGCACGGTAATGCCCGGCAATGTCCTCAAACACGGCCTGATCGAAATCGACCAAGTCCATCTTGTTGACGGCCAGCAGCACCCGCTTGATGCCGAGCAGTTTGACGATGTAACTGTGGCGACGGGTCTGGGTGAGCAACCCCTTGCGCGCATCCACCAGCACCACAGCCAAATCCGCGGTGGATGCACCGGTGGCCATGTTGCGGGTGTACTGCTCGTGGCCGGGGCAGTCGGCAACGATGAATTTGCGGCGATCGGTACCGAAAAAGCGGTAGGCCACATCGATGGTGATGCCTTGCTCGCGCTCGGCCGCCAGCCCATCCACCAGCAACGCAAAGTCGATCTCGCCATTCTGGGTGCCGTGCTTGCGGCTGTCGGCTTCCAGCGCGCTGACTTGATCGTCCAGCAGCAATTTGGTGTCGTGCAGCAGGCGGCCAATCAAGGTGCTCTTGCCATCATCCACGCTGCCGCAGGTGATGAAGCGCAGCAGGCCTTTGGTTTCGTGTTGTTGCAGGTAGGCGGCCACCTGCGCGTTGGCATCGTCCATGCGCATCAGAAATAGCCCTCCTGCTTTTTCTTTTCCATCGAGGCGGTGGGATCGTGGTCGATCACCCGCCCCTGCCGTTCCGAGGTAGTGGCCACCAGCATTTCGGCAATGATTTTTTCCAGCGTGTCGGCCTGCGATTCAATCGCGCCGGTCAATGGGTAGCAGCCCAGTGTGCGAAAGCGCACTTGCTTGTGCATCGGCACTTCACCATCACGCAGCGGCAAGCGATCGTCATCGACCATGATCAATGCGCCATCGCGTTCCACCACCGGGCGCGGCGCGGCCAAATACAGCGAAGGCACCGGGATGTTTTCGCGATAGATGTACAACCAGATGTCGAGCTCGGTCCAGTTGGACAATGGAAAGGCACGCACCGATTCCCCCTTGTGGATACGCGCGTTGTACAGGTTCCATAGTTCCGGGCGCTGGCTCTTGGGGTCCCAGCGGTGCTGGGCGTTGCGGAAGCTGAAGATGCGTTCCTTGGCACGCGATTTTTCTTCATCGCGGCGGGCACCACCAATGGCCGCATCGAAACCGTACTTGTCCAACGCCTGCTTCAAGGCCTGGGTTTTCATCACATCGGTATGCACGGTGGCACCGTGGCTGATCGGATTGATGCCCTGTGCCACGCCATCGGGATTCTGATGCACGCGCAGCTCCACGCCGGTTTCGGCGGCACGCAGGTCGCGGAAGGCGATCATTTCGCGAAACTTCCAGCCGGTGTTCACATGCAACAGCGGGATCGGCGGACGCGCCGGATAGAACGCTTTCAGCAGCAGGTGCAACAGCACCGAGCTGTCCTTGCCCACCGAATACAGCAGCACCGGGTTTTGAAACTCGGCGGCCACTTCGCGCAGGATGTGCAGGCTTTCGGCCTCAAGCCGATCCAAATGGGACAGTGAGATAGTCAAGGCAGCAACAACACGTATTTGATGTTGCAAAGAGTATCAGTTGGCCTTGCTCCCACGCAGCTCCAGGACATTCGCAGGTGGCATGAAGGCATCACTGCGCGCCGTGTCCCAATAGTCGCGGAATACCGCATGCCCGGGGTCTTCACCACGCAACAGCACGCCCGGCGCAAGATAGCGGTAGCGTGCGGCCAGCGAGCGTACCTCGGTGGGCGAGACCCGACGCAGGATGTGTTCCGGGCCAAGCTGATCCGGGTGACTCAAGCCCGCAGCGCACAGCAAGTCGCGCAGGGCGCGCAGGGTGTTGTCGTGGAACTCGAACACGCGCGTTGTTTTGTCGGGCACATCCAGATGTTTCCAGCGCGACGGGTCCTGGGTGGCAATCCCGGTGGGGCAGCGGTTGGTATGGCAACTCAAGGATTGGATGCAACCCAGCGCGAACATGTAGCCGCGCGCGGCATTGCACCAATCCGCGCCCATCGCCAAGGTGCGCGCGATGTCGAAGGCGCTGGTGATCTTGCCAGCCGCGCCGATTTTGATGCGATCCCGCAGCCCCACACCCACCAGCGTGTTGTGCACCAGCATCAGGCCTTCGTGCATCGGCACGCCCACATGATCCACAAATTCCGCCGGGGCCGCGCCGGTACCACCTTCAGCGCCATCGACCACGATGAAATCGGGCAGCAGACCGCTTTCGTGCATCGCTTTGGCGATGCCAAACCATTCCCATGGATGCCCCAGCGCCAATTTGAAGCCGGTCGGCTTGCCACCCGACAACTCACGCAAATGGGCGACAAATTGCAGCAACCCAAGCGGCGTGGAGAATGCCGAATGACGCGCCGGCGAGACGCAATCCTGGCCCATCGGCACATCACGGGTGGCAGCAATTTCGGCGCTGAGTTTGGCCGCCGGCAACACCCCGCCGTGGCCAGGTTTTGCACCCTGCGACAGCTTGACCTCGATCATTTTCACCTGCGCATCGCGCGCCTGTTCGGTGAAGCGCCGGGCATTGAAGCTGCCGTCATGGTTGCGGCAACCAAAATAGCCCGAGCCCAGTTCCCACACCAAATCACCGCCGGCCTCGCGGTGATAGGGCGAAATGGAGCCTTCGCCGGTGTCGTGATAGAACCCGCCCCGTTTGGCACCACCATTGAGTGCGCGGATTGCCGCCGCCGACAATGCCCCGAAACTCATCGCGGAAATATTGAAGACACTGGCCGAGTACGGCTGTGCGCAGCCTTCGCCGATGGTGATGCGAAAATCGTGATTGGCCACTTCGGCCGGTGCCATCGAATGGTTGATCCATTCGTAATCCACACCGTACACGTCCTGCAAGGTGCCAAACGGACGCACGTCGTTGGCGTGTTTGGCACGCTGGTAGATCAACGCACGCTGCTCGCGGGAAAACGGCACGCGCTCGGTATCGGACTGAATGAAGTACTGCCGCATCTCCGGGCCGATAGTCTCCAGCCCATAGCGGAAATGCGCCAAGATCGGGAAATTGCGGCGCAGCGTGCTTTTGCGCTGCAACATGTCCAGCGTTCCCAGCAGCGCCAATCCGGCAAACACTGCCACCGCCCACCACGCATGCGGGTGCCACTGTGCCAGTGCCAACGCGCCGAAAGCCAGCACAATGCTTGCGACATAAGCGGTATAGCGCGACATGGCACCTCCAAATGCGTGGCTGCAATGGTGCCTGGGGAGGGACGGGGCCTCTCCGGGGTCGATTGCTCTGAAACCATTGATTTTAAAGGCTTTGCGAAAACTGAGGTTCCCAGTTCGGCACAGCTATTCGGCACAAATGCTACGGGATGTGCGGCTTTTTCTGCAAGCGAGTCGCTAGGAAGCGTCGAGCTTCGCCAGATTCGATGAACTCGTGAATATGTTCCTTGGCTTCCGTTGCCGTGGGATATCGCTTCTGGCCCTTTACCCCGTCAAGCACCAAGAACCACTCCGCATCGATAGGTACTACTCGAATATTCAGTCGGGCTTGGGTTATACGATAAGAGCCGTCGAAGTGCTCCTTCCAACGGGATGAGGACACGAACCTCTTCAACTTGTCGGATTTTCGATGCAGTGCTTGCAGGAATTCGCTAGCGACTTCTTCAGAAGTCAATTTGCCGCAGCACTGCTCCCCAACTTCCAAGGTTCCCCAATTGGGGTGCGAGACCAAGAACACGTAGCGGATTGACGTTGTGCATCTCTCGCATGCGCCGATCAGGTCACCAAGGTCTTCCCAGCCGACGTACTCCCAGCCTGACTGCGGAGGTATCTTTCCATGCTCTTCAGCATGGCAACCGCCGCACAACGTTTCGCATAGATGGTAAGGGTATTCCCAAGGTTTTTTGCCCTTGATGTACTGGGTATGGTGCACGTGTAGCGACACGCCATCACCGACGCCGCGACCGCATCGTCTGCAGGCACTTCCGTCCATGCGAATGACTTCGGCTCGGAACGTTCGCCAATCTTTCGAGCGGTAAGGCTTCAAGTCGATTTTGGACACAAAAACTCGCACTAGGGGAAAATGGTTGTGCCGCGTCCATTGCCTATGTTGCCATTCCTTATCTGAGCGTTAGCGATGAGTCCACCACTGTCCTGTCCGAGACGACCGGCATGTTGAGCTTCAATGAAGCGTACAAGGCGTGGCGGAACCGAGCGCGGGGCTACAGTGCCGCATCGATAGTAGCGAAAACACTAGAACTCCTTCATCTACCGGTCGAAGACCGACTCCAGCACCTGAAAAAAGTGCCGTGGCAATTGGTCTTGATGGTCAAGTGGGTCTGTCAGGACAAGATGGTCTTACCTCGCCAAGGCCGAAGGATTAGTCAGGAGCAATTTGACGATCTGAGGCAGCGCTTATGGGACTTGCCCTCCATTTGTGAATTGGGCGTCAGGGATTCGCTACCCGGACAGCTTTTCATGAGGCAGCTGCTTCGGCCGCAAATTGAATTTCAGAAAAGAGCAACTCCGGGCGTTCTGCGCGAGGCAGCTCTGCTAGCTTCGCAACCGGAAAATAGCAAGCTACGTCGCCAGTTCGTTGCTAAAACTGGGCTTGAAATCGGTCAGTTCATGGTGCTGGCGTATGCGACCTATTCGGAGGTGTCAAACGGCATAAGGGCATTTCATCCCGACTCTTTTGCCCATCTGCGGGAACGCTTGTCGCCGGTGGCAGTCGATGCCTTTCTACGCAATGTTGCCCTCGATTTCGATGAACTCATTGCAATGTTTCGAGCGCTGCCAGATGCGCGTGAAAAGTTCTCTTCCGAGTACTTTGAAGCTTCGCCACTTCGGCGATTCCCGTTGATCAAGGTCAACGATGACTATCTCGTATGGGAACCGACGATTCTCTATAGAGGCCTTGAGGGATTCGTCCACTCTGTTCTCGCCGCCGGCGGGGAGGACTACATGGATGACTTCAGTCGCCTATTCGAGCGGCACGTACTTCTCGAAGCGAGAAAGGTAACCCCGAGCTTTTTTTACGAGGACGTGATCAAGACTTGGCTTCCGAAAGACTCCAAGGTGCCAGATGGCCTAATGCGTTATCCGGGTTGCAACGTTTTCGTCGAGGCAAAATCCGGTGTCTTTGACGAAACCGTAATGACGGTCGGGCACTCTGAAGCACTTCGGAATAGGACTTCCGCAATCAGAAAAGCGATCCGGCAGGGACGATCAGCTTCCGATGGCGTGAGAACTAGTGGATTAGCGCCACAAGAGGTGCGCGATGCCAACGAGCACTATCTGCTGATCGTCACGAACAAGGAGTTAGGGCTTGGCACTGGCGCAAGGCTGGCAACCATGTATCCCCCCAATACATTCCCAGTTTATGAGGAAGGGGGGCTTCTTCCATCCGAACATATCTACATTCTTTCCATCGAAGACTTCGAGCGACTTGTCTCGGCTAGCGACGCCGGTCATGTTGACATTCCTGCATTTCTTGCGGAGTGCGTTGCCTTGGATAGGGACCCAGCTACATCCAGATTCTTCCTTGAGCAACACCTCGATCGCATTGATGCCCCCATGCGGTTTTCCACGCTGGTCATGGACGCCGAGCGGCAAATCACGAACCAATAATTCCTGCTAACGCCTCCCTGCTTCGGGTTGGGCGGTTCAGATGTATCCATTTGTATACCCAGAGAGACGGGCTGAAACCCGTCCCAAAAGTCGTTCCAGTAGCTTGTATCATAACATTTAAGATGATATGATACAGTCTATGTCACAGACCTCCCAGATCATTGGATATGCGCGAGTCAGCTCGGTCGGCCAGCACTTGGATGTTCAGCTCGAGAAGCTGAGCGAAGCTGGGTGTACGAAGGTCTTCGCCGAAAAGAAGTCCGGTCGCCAGTACGAGAACCGGCCACAGCTACAGGCTTGCCTCTCCTACGTACGCGAGGGAGACGTATTGGTTATCTCCCGACTTGATCGCATGGCCAGATCCGTTCTGGACCTTGCCAAGATCGCCGACACCCTCCAGAAAAAGGGCGTAAGCCTCCGAGTATTGGATCAGGCCATCGATACGACGACGTCTGAAGGCCGATTGATGTTCAGCCTCCTAGGAGCTTTCGCGGCCTTTGAGGCTGACATACGCGCTGAAAGGCAATCGGACGGGATAAAGCTAGCCCAAGCCAAGGGCGTTCGCTTCGGTCGTCGCCAAGCATTGACCGATGACCAGAAAGCCACCATAAGGCGTCTACACGCGCAGGAGGGCTTCTCTGTGGGGCAGCTCCAACAGAAGTATCAGGTGGGGCGTGCAACGGTCTACAGGGCGCTTAGCGAGGCGGCTTGAGCAATTCGCTTCGCCTTTAACCTTGACTCTGAGAGAACCCGCCATTTAGCAGGTTCTCTGATCATGGCGTCCCTTCATTGACCGCGCACGTTCTTTGACACTAGATCGCTATTGCTGCGGTTACGGAGCGTGTAGATTTCTCCGGGCAGGATCATGAAGCCGTTCGCTTTGCATAAGTCGGTATCACGCGCCACGCCTCCGCCAGCATCCTGCGGCTTATCCACCATTAGACGATACATGCCGCATGGCAAATTGATCCCGGTAAAGCGAATCCCGGCGCTGGCTCCGTTCACCCGATTGGTATCGTCACTGGCCGCACGGAATGTAAAGGGCGAAGGCGGATCGCGGCCGATGAACTCGATCTGTACGTATCCGCCTGCAGCCGGTGTTGTGGAACCCGCAGACTGACTTTGCGCATCGTTCGTGCAACCGCGCTGCCTCAATCCTTCTTTAAGGTTTGCCGGTGTCGCGCTGCCCTGCCGAATCTGTCCTTCCATCACTGCACGGTAGTTCTCGCAAATTTCGCGCCGTTGAGCAGCATCCAGCTTATCCTGCTCTAGCGCATCCCGCTGTGCTTGTAGCTGCCGCTTTTCTTCTTCAAGTTGACGTTTTTCATCGTCGAAGCGATTTCGCTCGGCATGATCTTGTTCGGCACCAAGTTCAATGATCTCCCCGTCATTACCCGTGCCTTCTGATGTCGTCGCTTGATTCGTTGATTCGGTCTTGGAGGCCCCTGACTGTTCCGCGTTGGGCCGCGAGTGCTGCGCCAAGTATTCCTTTTCCTCTCGCGACTCGCCGCCCTCGCACCCAAAACTCACTCCACGGAAATTTTGTAGTTGTGCCATTTCTGCGATGTCAAAGGCGGGTAGCGTGCCGGCGTCATAACGGCGTTTCATCGCGACATACTTCCGCGAAATCGCTATGCACTCTTGGCTGCCCGAGTCTTCGTATTGGTTTTCCTGAGCAGTCACAGAAGAAATGGCCCGTACTTTCTTGGCCATCTTCTCGGAGAATCTATCACTTATCTCTTTTGCCCGAGCCTCATCAAATAGAAGCTGTCCGCCACCCAAGACATCGCGAATGCCTTTCTCAACGAAGTCGATATCCATTTCATCTTTGAGTTCGGGCGACGACAACTGAGCGCCCATCAACATACCGATCGCATAACTCACACGCTCTTTTTCGTTTTCCAAAGAGATCTGAAGGGGGCTCTCCTTACTGGCAGGCTGTTGCACTTCGCCGAGGGACGGTGACTGTATGCTGTCAGCTTTGGAGCCCTCGGATGCATCGGCACGACTCCTGTAGTCACGGTATGCCGGTACCACGATGGCTACCACGAGCGAAAGCAAAATCGCGACGCACACCAATCCGATTGCAAGCTTCAGCCACGGGAATCCTCGGGTAGGCCGAACTCTTGGTTGCGACGCAGGTGTATTAGAGCGCCGTGGAATATGAGCAATGCTAGAGGACCGCAATTCAATACCGGGTGTGTGCAGTACATTCTCTTCCGTTACGGGAATAGGTGGTACCGTTTCTTCCGACAGCGGTAGCGCGATGCCGATCTCTTTGGCTACCTCATGCAGCTGCCGCCATTCTCGAAAGCCGTCTGTCCATATCAGGTCGGTTGGCAGCACCCTACCGGAACCTACCGCATCTTGCAGATCAGGCAATTGCCAGACGCCAGTTGCCTCACCGTTGCGTGCCGTGTGGAATGTCATCTCAAAACTCATCTTTGGTTGTCGCGAATATTTCGGTTCGCAGGCTCGAATGCTCTAAACCACAAGCCTGCAGCTACGGAGTCTTGACGTGATAAAAGGTCGCGGTATCACGGCCATAGCTCGTGCCATTTGTACCGATTTTCATTTTGATCACTGCATTCAACGCATCTGCCTCCCCTTACTCCTTACTGGCCCGACCGTGATGCAAGTTCGGGCCCCATTTTCGGTGCCGACTGTATAGGTGAAGGCATTAAAACCTAACCCTGCGAAGCACGTTGGGCAGGGAAGCTGCTGAGCTCGCGGCTCCGACGGCTCCTATCTGCACAACGAACCAGTCACCTGGGCATCTCTCGGCTCTGGCTCAGAACGAGTTGATGGTGCCGCCTCACGTGCGGTCGGTCCAGAAAATTGCGCAGGCGAGGTCGATGCATCCAGTTCAGCGCCTTCTAGCGTAAGTCGAAACTGAAAGGGATCCGAACACGACTGGCCACGCGCTTCCCGTCTTTGATTTCCGGGCTGAAGCGCCAGCCGCGCCCCGCTTGCAAGGCCGCAATATCAAGATTGCGGTTGCCACTGGACGTCTCGACCTCAACGTCCACGACTGAACCGGAAGAGTCGATGCTTGCAATCAGGATCGCAGTTCCCTGAATACCTCGGCGCTGTTCTTCACCCGGATACCTCGCCGCTGCTCGGACACACGCTTTTGGCTCGGAATTTTCAACATCCGGAATGGGGCATGTCACCTCAGCACTCGCTGTCTGCTGCGACGCTTCGCGACTACAAGCGTCCTGCTGGGATTTGCGCAATGCGCGAATCATCGCCGGTGCGGCAGCACTCCCTGATCTGTCTCCGCTCTCCCATCTCTTTAAGGTTTCCGTACGAACCAAGCAATTCATGTTGATGCTCTCCGCAGAGCTTTGCTCCGGGACCTTGTCACTTGGCGAATTGACTTGATCGTGTGCAGTGCTGGCTTGTTTCAACGATGCCGGTAGGTCCACGACTTGTTGTTTCCATTTCCCGGCGTCGAGTGCGTAAACCTGTCGCGGGCCACTGGACTTCGGCTTTTGGGAGGCATCATCCCAAGCTGTATTTTCTTGATTTCCCCTGATGAACTCGAAGCTGGAATTGCTTGTCCAGCGCGCGCCAATGGGCCACCAGTCCTGACCTTCACTTGAAGGCCTCAGGTCAATCTCCTTAACCGCTTTTCCGGAGACCATTTTGTAAACAGAAACAGCGATTGGATGTTCGGCAGCGTACTCTTGCTCGATTGCAATGAAGCGTTGACCGTCCGGCGAAAACTCGGGGGCTTCTATGTCCCCAAGGGATGTAAGCGATCCGGATTTTAGATCGATAAGGTCAAAACTCTGCTCCTCGCCGAAGTCCAAAACACGAACCAGAAGCAGGTTCAGTGGCTCGAATACCAACAATGGGTCCGGAATGGTAGAGCTGTCCCCTTCAGAATCGTTGTACTTGTAGCTCTTGATTGTTCCGGCGTCAGAACGGACGGTGAGGTAAGTCTCGCTAGATTTCCACTCATTGCCGTCCGCATCACGATGCCTTGATAGAGCGGCGAAACTGATGTGGGCGCCATATTTTCCCAGTAGCATCTTGCTGCAACGTGAGTTTGGGTCGCCACGCTCAAAGCTATCCTTATCTTCGCATGTGCTCCTATCGGGGAAGGTAGTTACCCTATCTGTATTGGTTTCTGGTTGGGCATCACTTTGAGAAGGTGTCGCATCGGTTTGCGCAGACGATGCAGCGGCATTCCGGTCATTGCTTGGGGTGGACGGGCTTTCGGCGGAAGCACGCTCGCGATAGCTTCTGTATGCGGGCAATGTAATGGCTACCAAGATCGAAAGGCCGATCACGCCAGTGCCGAGCCGAAGCCACGGAAAGCCTCGATTAGGTGAAGCCACTGGTGCAGCTGCAGCCGCGCGACTCGGCGAAGTCAGAATTAGTAGAGGCGGTTGCAGTTCAGCGCTGGGTATGGGTGGTACGTCTTCCTCAGCATTTGGGAGGGTGATGCCGATTTCTTCGGCTACTTCGAGCAGGGGGCGCCAATCTGGATAGCCTTCTACCCATAACAGGTCGGTCGGCAGCACCCTCCCGGAATCTAATGCGGCTTGTAATTCGTGGAGTTGCCAAATACCTGTCGGCTCACCGTCACGCGCGGTATGTATATCCATATCGAGACCCGTGGCTGATTAGTTTTAGTCAGTTCTGTCGTGGCGAGCGTGATCAGAGTGGGCAGATATTGCCCTTATAGAAGGGATTTGATGGGTCGAAAAGGATTTCCCCCGCCTTTACCTCTTGTCCCTTAAAATATAATTGCATCGCATCCGCAGATTTATCGATGGTTCCATATATATGCACATCGGTTGGCTCGCCTTCACGCAAGTTCACTATCATTTTTAATTCTTCGCTTAGCCTGACACCGTTGCGATACTGCACGATTTCGAAGTCATGCATGTCGATATAGAGACCGAATGTCTTTCCGAGGCCTTCACCGCATTTGAAGTGGAAGGTGCAATCGGTTCCTAGCCCACGGTCCCCCGGCCTGCAGTTTTTTACTTGGACATGTTTCGAGAGAGGTTGAAATAAACCTTCAATCGTTGCGTATGAATCTGTGAATTGACTCCCTACGTACGAATTCGCGGATTGAGTTCCGGTAATCGTCGTAATGAACTTCCCAATCTGGCCCAGCATCCCGAGCACCATGACTGCTGCAATGCAGAAAAGAATAATGACTAGGCAGCCATTGTTAGCCTTGGCCTCAGGCTTCTTGTCCGCGTCAGAAAACACCACAGAGGACATGTCGATTCCGTCGTCCTTCTCTTTTTTCGGGATTGGAGGTGGTGCACTGCCGGGAATAGGCGGCGGGCCGTTTTGCAGTGAAATGCCGATCTCGCTCGCGACTTCAGATAGCTTCTTCCAGTCCTTAAAGCCCTTGGTCCACACCAAGTCAGTCGGCTGTACCTCGCCTCTTTCCACAGCAGCTTGTAGCGCCGCAAGTTCCCAGACGCCGGTTGGCTGTCCATCGCGCGCAGTGCGTATCGACATAGCATTCCCCTGTGATCCCCAACCAAGGCTTACATGCCCGTTCACGATGGTCAACCCGGCCTAGGAACAGAAAGGAAGCCTTGTGATTTCCAGCCTTGCCTCTAGATGGTATCCGTTACCTTGCTGGCAACGATCTCTAGTGCCGCCAGTAGCGAACGGGTTCTACCCCGATACCACGGACACTTCAGTTAAGCCCCATCATGGGGCAGGAGGAGTG
>Ga0066479_1000142_pt1 | contig 25846 bp, 20 predicted proteins | sample LakWasM117_HOW13_2_FD_59555 | JGI IMG/M metagenome (GOLD analysis project Ga0066479, IMG submission 59555) | Freshwater sediment methanotrophic microbial communities from Lake Washington under simulated oxygen tension - Sediment Metagenome 117_HOW13 | ecosystem: Environmental > Aquatic >... | reverse complement strand
GCTGCGGGAAGGTGTGGGCGAACAGGTTGTAGGTGCCGCCGTAGAGCGTGCTGGCCGAGACGATGTTGTCGCCGGCCTCGGCAATCGCCTGGATGGCATAGGTGATGGCGGCCATGCCCGAGGCCACGGCCACGGCGGCAATGCCGCCTTCCAGCGCCGCGACGCGCTTTTCCAGCACGTCGGTGGTGGGGTTCATGATGCGCGTGTAGATGTTGCCGGCCACCTTGAGGTCGAACAGGTCGGCGCCATGCTGGGCACTGTCGAAGGCGTAGGCCACGGTCTGGTAGATGGGCACGGCGGCCGACTTGGTGGTGGGGTCGGGCGAGTAGCCGGCGTGGACGGCCAGGGTTTCGATGCGCATGGAAGATTGCCTTTCTGGTGACGGCTTACGCAAGAAGGGCACGGGCGGGCCATTTGCCATGGGGGAGCGGCGCGTTCCCGCATCCTGTTTGCGTAAGTCCTGAGGTTTTACTAGCGGAGGACGGTTGGCATTGTGGCGTGCCGGCCTCCGGTGCCCAACGATGCGTTGGTTACGAACATATACGCCGCAGCCCGGTTGCTCCTCTGCCACGCGCAGATATGCCCGGCCTGCCATCGCCAGAACCGTGAGTGAATGTGTATTTTTGTTAACGACGTGTTGTAACGTGACCTGATCGCTAGACTCCATCAGGGAGTTGATGGTGACGTTGACAGCAAGACATCTTCTGGCGCTGGCGGTGCCCCTGTGCACCTTGCTGCTGGCCGGCTGTTTCTATGTCTGCTGGCGGCATCTGCGTGCCCGGCGCGAGTTGCGCAGCATGTCCTTCGCCTTCACCGGCTTCAGCCTGGCGCTGCTGCTGCAGATCCTGGAGCGGCCTGCGGCCGTTCCCGTCAATGCATTGACGACGGCCGCGCTGCAACTGTGCGCGGCCTGGTTCATCACCGAGGCCATGGCCATACGCCAGGGCGTGCGCCCCGATGCACCGCTGGCGGCCGGCTTTGGCGGCGCGGTGCTGGTGGTGCTGGGCTACTACGCCTGGGCCGTGCCCGATGCCCAGGCGCGCCAGCATGTGCTCAATTTCGGCCTGGGCCTGCAGCTGGCCCTGCCGCTGTGGCGGCTGCCACGCAGGCATCCCTGCACAGGCTGGGACCGGCTGTTGCTGTGGGTGTTCGTGGTCTTTGCGCTGAGCTTTTTCGTCCGCACGCTGTGGGTGACGCCGCGTGCTGCTTCGGTATCGGCCAGCGCAGCCGGGGAATGGCTGGGCATTTCTTCCTCGTGGATGGCGCTGCAGCTGAGCCTGCTGGTGTTCGGCCTGCTGTTTGCCATGCTCTTCCTGGCCGCAGCGGTGCGCGACACCGTGCAGGAGCTGCACGAGGAGCGCGACCGCGATCCGCTGACCGGGCTGCTGAACCGGCGCGCCTTCAAGGAGGCCGTGCAGCGCCGGCTGGCCGAGCAGCCGCAGCTGTCGGCCGCCGTACTGGTGTGCGACCTGGACCATTTCAAGCGGGTCAACGACGGCTGGGGCCATGCGGCGGGCGACGAGGTGCTGCAGCGCTTTGCGCGCCTGCTGCTGCGCAGCACACGCCAGCAGGACTTGGTTGCACGCTTTGGCGGAGAGGAGTTCGTGGCCCTGCTGCCGCACGCCGACCCGCTGGCCGCGCAATGGATCACCCGGCGCATCCAGACCCAGCTGCGCCTGATGGGCTTCAGCGCGCTGCCCGACGACATACGCATCACGGCCAGCTTTGGCGTGGCCTGGATGGCCCAGGGCCAGACGCTGGAGCAGGCGCTGGCGCGTGCCGACGCCATGCTCTACGAGGCCAAGCGCGCAGGCCGCGACCGGGTGCGGCTGGTGCCGCAAGAGGAAGAGGCCTAGCCGGGGCTTGGCTTGCCCGGTGTGACCGGCGCCTGCAGCAGGCGTGGGGTGCGGGACGGGCGTGGCGATGAGCGCGGGGCGCTGGACTCGCGCGGTGCATGTGGCTCATGCGGCTTGTGCTGCTCGTGCGACACATGCGGCTCGTGCGACACATGCGGCTCGCGCGGTGCCTCCTGCTCGCGTGGCGCGTGGGCCCTGCGTGGTCCCCGCGGGCCGCTGGAGCTGCCGGGGCCGCGGGGTTCAGGCGCAGGCCTGGCGGGCCTGGCCGGGCGTTCGGCCACGGCCGGCTGGCGCTGTTCCCAGGCGGGCAGGGCAGCATGCACCATGGCGGCGCCGTGGGCGTCGTTGGCCGCGTAGTGGCGCTGGGCCAGGCTCAGCTGCGGTGCAGCCCAGTTGGATGTGGAGATCTTCTTGGACTTGTGGAAGTTCTGCCCCAGCACCAGGGCCACGGCCGCGCGCACGCCTACCGAGCTGGCATAGCCGTGGCGCTTGAACACGCGGTCCAGGTCGATCACGTTGTGCAGCGCAACGCCCAGGCGCGCGGGCAGCGCGCTGCGGTCATGGTCCAGGCCGAAACCGGCCTTGCAGATGGACTCGCTGGCCAGCACGTCGGCCGCAAGCGCGCGTGCCTGCGCATGGTGCAGCTGCAGCAGCCAGGCCTGGTCGCAGGTGGCCAACTGCACCACATGGGGGCCGGTGTCGGTCTGGTGGGCGTGGAACAGCGGCTTGCTCTCGGTATCGAAACCGAGCACGGGCGCCGCCATCAGCGCGGCGCGTGCGGCCGCGAATTCGGCGTCGGTGGCGGGCACGTGGATGCAGCGCTCGGGCAGGGCGGCAAAAGGCGGCAGCAGGCGGCTGTCATCCTTGCTGGGAGCGTGCAGGCGGGGCATGGGAAAAGAGGGGGAAGCCGAGGCAAGCCGTCAAGTATGCCTGCACTTGCATGCCCCTCAGGCACCGGGTTTTTATCCCCGGTGCGTGTGGACGGAGTTGTGGAAAACTCCGGGTGTAACTTGCCGAATCCGCGCCCTGCAAGGCTTTCCACGGAATGCCTAAAAAATCAGCGCAGTGGCGAAAGGGCGTCGAATAAGGGTATTTGCGGATGGCTGCGCCGGACCCCGATGCAGGGTCCGGAGGCTGTTTCAAAAGGTGTCTAAAGGCCTTGATCGTTGAAGACCGGCACCCGCTTTTCCAGGCCGGCGCGCACGGCCTCGGCCTGGTTGGGGCTGCCCAGCAGGGCCTGCTGCTCCTGCGCCTCGGCCAGCAGGATGTCTGCGGGAGAGGCTGTTTCGCTGAGCTGCATCAGCCGCTTGGATGCGCGTATGGCGTGCGGGCTGCTGGCCGCGATCTGGCGGGCCAGGTGGCGCGCTTCCTCCAGCGGCGCAGCGCTCACGCGCGTGGCCAGGCCCAGGGCCACGGCCTCGGGGCCGGGCACGATGCGGCCGGTGTAGACCAGTTCGCGCAGCACATCGCCGCGCACCAGCGGCGCGGCCAGCGCGCAGCCGGCCATGTCGGGCACCAGTCCCCACTTGATTTCCATGATGGACAGCCGCGCATCATCGGCCACCAGGCGGATGTCCGCACCCAGCGCCAGCTGCAGGCCGCCGCCGTAGGCCACGCCGTGCACGGCGGCGATCACGGGCACGGGCAGTTCGCGCCAGCCCCAGCAGATCTGCTGGAAGCGGTTGGCCATGCCGTGCGTGCGCGCGGCCAGGTCCGTCATCTCCGCCGTCTGCTGGCCGTCGGCAATGCCGGCCATGCTGCCCATGTCCAGGCCCGCGCAGAAGGCGCGCCCTTCGCCATGCAGCACCACGGCGCGCAACCCGGGCGTGTCCCGCAGCCGCGCCAATGCGTCGATCAGGGCGTCGAACATGGCGGGGTCCAGCGCATTCATCTTGTCGGGCCGGGCCAGGGTCACCTCGGCCACGCCGTGGTCCACCGATATGCGCACGCGTTCTTGGCTCATGGCTTGTCTCCTTGTGTCTATGCGGTTCTTTGCTGGCGGTCGGCCGCGTTGCGCGATTCGATGGCGCTGCGCGCATTCGCCCAGTCCTGGTCGCTCCAGCTGGCCAGCCCGGCGAAGTTGCCGCCCGTCGCCTGGTATTGTCCGCCGTCTATGGCGATGGTCTGTCCCGTCAGGTACTCGGCCTGGCGGCTCATGAGGAAGACGGCCAGGTTGGCCAGCTCGGGCATGCGGCCGTTGCGGCCCATGGGGTTGTCGGCGCGCACATGCTCGCCGCCCTGCGGGTTCAGCCGCGCGCTCATGCCTTCGGTGGGAAACAGGCCCGGCGCGATGGCGTTGAAGCGTATGCCCCGGTTGCCCCATTCCACGGCCAGTGACTGCGTCATGGCATGCACGCCCGACTTGGCCATGGCCGAGGGCACGGTGAAGGCTGAGCCGTTCCAGACCCAGGTGGTGAGGATGGACAGCACGCTGGCCTTGCGGCCCTCGGCCAGCCAGCGGCGGCCGCACTCCAGCGTGAGGTTGAAGCTGCCGCGCATGACGATGTTGGCCACGGCGTCGAAGGCGCGCATGGACAGGTCCTCGGTGCGGCTGACGAAGTTGCCGGCCGCGTTGTTGACCAGACCCGTGAGCGCGCCGCCATCGGCCCAGATGGCCTCGATCATCTGCTCCACGGCCTCGGGCTGGCGCACGTCGCAGGCATGGCCCGTGGCCCGGCCGCCGTGCTGCTGCATCAGCTCCTGCGCTGTCTGCTCGACCACGGCGCCGCGCCGGCCGCACAGGTAGATGTCGGCGCCCATCATGAGAAAGGCCTCGGCCATGACACGGCCCAGGCCGGTGCCGCCGCCAGTGACGAGGATGCGTTCGCCCTTGAGCAGGCCGGGCTTGTAGATGAGGTCGTCGAGGGTCATGGCTGCTGTCTCCTGTGCTGCCGGGGAAGGGATAGGGGGACTGCGGCAGCGCTTGGCGCCACCAGGGGGTCAGAGCGTCAGAGCACGCGAGCGATCACTTCCTTCATGATTTCGCTGGTGCCGCCGTAGATGCGCTGCACGCGCGCATCGGCGTACATGCGGGTGACCATGTATTCGTTCATGTAGCCGTAGCCGCCATGCAGTTGCACGAGTTCGTCGAGCACGCGGCCCTGCGCTTCCGAGCCCCACAGCTTGGCCATGGAGGCCGTGGCCGTGTCCAGCGTGCCGGCCACCAGCTGCTCCACGCAGCGGTCGATGAAGGCGCGGCCCACGGTCAGCGTGGTGGCCACCTCGGCGAGCTTGAACCGGGTGTTCTGCATGTCGGCAATGGCCTGGCCGAAGGCGCGGCGCTCGCGCACGTAGGCCAGCGTGGCCTCGTAGGCGCCTTCCATGCAGGCCAGTGCGGCCAGGCCGATGATCAGCCGCTCGTAGGGCAGGTCGCCCATGAGCTGGTAGAAGCCCTGGCCTTCGCGCCCGCCCAGCAGCGCGTCCTGCGGCACGGTCACGTCGTCAAAGAAAAGCTCCGAGGTGTCCTGGGCCTTCATGCCCATCTTGTCGAGCACGCGGCCCACGCGAAAGCCCGCGCAGTCCCGGGTCTCCACGATGAGGATGGAGGTGCCGCGCGCGCCCTGGGCCGGGTCGGTCTTGCAGACCACGAGGATCAGGCCGGCCAGCAGGCCGTTGGTGATGAAGGTCTTGCTGCCGTTGATGCGGTAGCGGCCGTCCCTGAGTTCTGCGCGCGTGCGCACGCCCTGCAGGTCCGAGCCCGCGCCGGGCTCGGTCATGGCGATGGCGCCCACCAGCTCGCCGCGCGCCATGGCGGGCAGGTACTTGCGCTTTTGCGCCTCGGTGCCGTGGTTGAGCAGGTAGTGGGCCACGATGGAGTGCACGGAGTTGCTCATGCCCGAGAGGGCGCGGCGCGCCATCTCCTCGTGGATCACGGCCTCGTGGCGGAAGTCGCCGCCGCCGCCGCCGTATTCCTCGGGGATGTCGGTGCACAGCAGGCCCAGCTCGCCGGCGCGGCGCCAGATGGCATGGCCCACGTTGCCGCGCTGGCGCGCGGCCTCGTCCTGGGGCTGCATTTCGGTTTCCAGAAAGCGCACGGCGGTGGCGCGCAGGCTTTCCAGCTCGGGGGTGCTCCAGGAGCGTGTCAGTTGCAGTGGCATGGCGTGGCCTGGTGGTTCGTGGGGGTTAGTTGATGCGGCGTTCGCGGCCATGCCAGTAGGGTTCGCGCAGTTGGAATTTCTGCAGCTTGCCGGCGGCCGACAGCGGCAGCTCGCTGCGGAACTCCACCGAGCGCGGGCACTTGTAGCCCGCGATGCGTTCGCGGCAGTGGGCGATGACCTCGGCCTCGGTCAGCGGCTGGCCCTCGCGCGCGACGATCACGGCGTGCACGCGCTCGCCCCAGCGTTCGTCGGGCACGCCGATGACGGCGCACATGGCGACCTGGGACAACTGGGCGATGGCGTTCTCGACCTCGGCCGAGTACACGTTCTCGCCGCCGCTGACGATCATGTCCTTGAGCCGGTCCACGACGAAGAGGTAGCCGTCGGCATCCAGCCGGCCCATGTCGCCCGTGTGCATCCAGCCGTCCTTGAGCGCGGCGGCCGTCTCGGCAGGTTTGTTCCAGTAGCCCTGCATGACCATGGGGCCGCGCGCCGTGATCTCGCCCACCTCGCCGGGCGGCAGCTCGCGGCCCTCGCCATCGACGATGCGCACCTCGGCAATGGTCACGGGCCGGCCGGCCGCGCGCAGCAGGCGCTCGCGCTGCGGGCCGGGACGGTGCTCGGCTGGGCCCATGGACACGATGGTGGGCGACAGCTCGGTCATGCCGTAGGCCTGGGCGAAGTCGGCGCCGGGCAGCGCCTGCATGGCGCGCTCCAGCAGGCTGGCGTCTATGGGCGCCGCGCCATAGAGCATGAGGCGCAGGCTGGACAGGTCGAACTCGGCCAGGCGCGGATGCTCGATCAGCCGGCGGATCATGGTGGGCACCAGGAACAGCTCGTTCACGCCGTGCTGCTGCACGCCGGCGAGGATGGCCAGCTCGTCGAAGGCCGGCACGATGACCTGGGGCACCAGGCGCTGGGCCATGAGCAGGGCCAGGCCGCAGCCGGCCACATGGAACATGGGCGTGACCACCATGCCCACCTTCACATGCTGGCGCGGCACGTTGCTGGCATTGGACAGGGCGTTGATGAACAGGTTGTCGTGGCTGAGCATCACCCCCTTGGGCCGGCCCGTGGTGCCGCCTGTGTACATGACGGCGGCCAGGTCGGTGCCGCTGCGCAGCGCGTCGGTGCAGGGCGTGGCGGCGGCCAGCAATTGCTCGTAGTGCAGAGCGCCTTCGGGCGCGGCGCCCGTGCCGCAGAACACCACGGTGCGCAGGCTGGAGGACAGCTCGCGCAGCCGGGGCACCAGGGGCGCGAAGGCATCGTCCACGAAGAGCACGCGCGTGTCGCAGTCGTCCAGCGAGTAGGCCACCTCGTGGGCGCTCCAGCGGATGTTGACGGGGTTGACCGCGGCGCCTGCCCACCAGCAGCCATAGAAGTATTCAAGGTAGCGGATGGAGTTCAGGCCCATCATGCCGACGCGGTCGCCGGGCGCCACGTCCAGCGCCCGCAGCAGGCCGGCACAGCGTTCGATGCGCTGCGCAAGCTGCGACCAGCTGGCCTGCTCTTCGCCGCAGATGGCTGCCGTGGCGCCGGCCCTTTCGCGGCGGCCCTTGTGGATGGCCTGGGTGAGATACATGGGCATGGGGTTTCCTCAGGAGCGGGCATTCCAGGCGGCCAGCGTGTCTTGCAGGCTGGCGGCGCGCGGGGGGCGGGGCTGCTCGGGCACGCTGCGCGAAAAGCGCGGCGCCGGCGCGGGCTGGAGCACGCCACCGGCCTCGGTGAACGTGCCGCGCGCGAGGTTGTGGGCGTGCTGGGGCGCCTCGTCCCAGTCAAGCACGGGGGCGAAGCAGGCATCGCTGCCTTCCAGCAGCTCGCACCACTGCTGGCGCGTGCGCGTGCGGAACACGTCGGCCAGGCGCAGCTTGAGCAGGGGCCAGCGCGCGGCGTCCAGCTGCGCGTCGAACAGCGGGTCCTGTATGCCGCAGCGCTGGCGCAGCTCGGCGTAGAACTGCGGCTCGATGGCGCCTATGGCGATGTATTTGCCGTCGGCGCAGGCATAGGTGTCATAGAAGTGCGCGCCGCCGTCCAGCAGGTTCTCTCCGCGCTGGTTGCTCCACTGGCCCTTGGCTTTGAAGCCGTACATGAAGGCCGACAGCAGGGCCGTGCCATCGGTCATGGCCGCATCGATGACCTGGCCCCAGCCGCTGCGCCCGGCCTCGTGCAGGGCGGCCAGCAGGCCCACGGCCAGCAGCATGCCGCCGCCGCCGAAGTCGCCCACATAGTTGAGCGGCGGCACGGGCGCCTCGCCCGCGCGGCCGATGGCGTGCAGCGCGCCGGAGATGGCGATGTAGTTGATGTCATGCCCCGCCGCATGCGCCAGCGGCCCGTGCTGGCCCCAGCCCGTCATGCGGCCGTAGACCAGGCGCGGGTTGCGCGCCAGGCAGGGCTCGGGGCCCAGGCCCAGGCGCTCCATCACGCCGGGCCGAAAGCCCTCGATCAGCAGATCGGCGCGTGCGATCAGCGCCAGGGCCGAGGCCTGGCCTTCCTCGCCGCGCAGGTCGATCTCGACCTGGCTGCGGCTGCGCGTGGTGATGTCCTGCGCATCGACCGGCGTGCCGGGCCGCGCGATGCGCAGCACCTCGGCACCCATGTCGGCCAGCAGCATGGCGCAGAACGGCCCCGGGCCCAGGCCCGCGAACTCGACAATGCGCACGCCTTCAAGCGGTCCTGGCATGGAGGTCTCCTTTCAGGCCGTGGGCAGTGGATGGTTCTTGTACTGCTCGCGCAGCTTGGTCTTTAGCAGTTTTCCCGTGGCCGTGTGCGGCAGCTCGGCCACCTGCAGCACATCGTCGGGCAGCCACCATTTGGCGATGCGCGTGGACAGGAAGTCGAGCATGGACTCGCGGCTGACGCTGTGGCCTGCGCGTGGCACCACCAGCAGCAGCGGCCGCTCTTGCCACTTGGGATGGGCCACGCCGATGATGGCGGCCTCGGCCACGCCGGGATGGCCCATGGCGGCGTTCTCCACGTCGATGGAGGAAATCCACTCGCCGCCCGACTTGATCACGTCCTTGGCGCGGTCCACCAGCTGCAGGAATCCGTCGGCATCGATGGTGGCCACGTCGCCCGTGGTGAAGAAGCCTTCCTCATCGACGGGCGATCCGCCTTCGCCCTTGAAGTAGCCGCTGGCGATCCAGGGGCCGCGCACGCGCAGGTGTCCCCGGGCCTGGCCGTCCCAGGGCTGGGGCCGGCCGTCGTCGTCCACGATCTTGAGGTCCACGCCCCAGACGCCGCGCCCCTGCTTGAGCTTGACCTTGACCAGTTCCTCGCCCGACAGCGCGTCGTGCCGGGGCAGCAGCTTGCTGACCACGCCGATGGGGCTGGTCTCGGTCATGCCCCAGCCCTGCACGACCTGGGCGCCGAACTGGTTCTCGAAGCGCTCCAGCATGGCGCGCGGCACGGCCGCGCCGCCGATGCCTATGCTCTTGACGCCCAGCGCGCGCGGGTCGATGTCGGGATGCGCATCCAGGTACTGGAACAGCATCAGCCACACGGTGGGCACGCCCTGCGAGAAGGTGACCTTCTCGTCGCGCATGAGCTCGTAGACGCTCTGGCCGTCCAGGTGGGGGCCGGGCAGCACCAGCCGTGCGCCGGCCATGGCCGCCGCATAGGGCGTGCCCCAGGCGTTGGCATGGAACATGGGCACGATGAGCATCACGGTCTCGCTCGCGTTCAGGCCGAAGGTGTCGGGCGCCAGCTCCATCAGCGTGTGCAGCACGGTGGAGCGGTGCGAGTACAGCACGCCCTTGGGGTGCCCCGTGGTGCCTGAGGTGTAGCACAGCGAGGAGGCCGTGCGCTCGTCGAACTCGGGCCACTCGAAGTCCTCGCTCTGGTTGCCCACCAGCTCGTCCCAGCAGTGCAGGTCGGGCAGGTCCAGCGCGGGCATGTGCTCGCGCGAACTCATGCAGACATAGGTGGTGACGGTCTTCAGATGCGGTGCGAGCTTTTCCACCAGCGGCGCGAAGGTCACGTCGAAGAACAGCACCCGGTCCTCGGCATGGTTGGCGATGTATTCGATCTGCTCGGGAAACAGGCGCGGGTTGATGGTGTGCAGCACCGCGCCGCTGCCCGAGACGCCGAAGTACAGCGCCAGGTGGCGCCAGCTGTTCCAGGCCAGCGTGCCCACGCGTTCGCCAGGCTGCACGCCCAGCGACTGCAGGGCGTTGGCCACCTGGCAGGAGGCGCGGCGCATGCCGGCCCAGTCGGTGCGGTGCAGGCCACCGTCCCGGGTTTCCGGCAGGCGCGAGACGATCTCGGTGTGCGGATGAAAGCGCGCCGCATGCTCGATCAGCGACGAGATCATGAGCGGGCGGTCCTGCATCAGTCCTTGCAAGGCGGGCATGGGGTGTCTCCTGTCGTTGTCCTGAAGGCCGGGGTCATTGCACGGGCGCGTAGCGGCTGCCGTCGAAGCGCACGAGCTGCATCTTCTTGATGGGGAAGAAATCGTCCGCACCGGTCTGCAGACTGATGCCCGGGTAGAGCATGGGCAGGTCCATCTTCAGGCTGGCGGCCTGCTTCATGATGTTGGCGCGCGTGAGCTCGTCGCCGGCCTGCCTGAGCACCTGCACCAGGGTCTGGGCCTGGGAGTAGCCGATGACGTTGAGCGAATCGTTGGGATCGCCGGCCGGGTAGTACTTCTGCATGAAGGCCAGGTAGCCGGCCAGCTCGGGCGTGCCCTGGTTGGTGGGGTCCGAGGGCTCGCGCAGGTAGCTGGCCGTCATCACGCCGCGCGCGTTGTCCAGGCCCGCGGGCTTGAGCACCGAGCTGATGGACAGCGAGACGCTGACCAGGTAGTGCGCAGGCTTCCAGCCGATGTCGGCGGCCTTGCGTATGGACTGGGCCGCGAACTTGGGCGTGCTGATGTTGATGAAGGTGTCCGCCCCCGAGCCCTTGAGCGCCACCATCTGGCTGTCCACCGTGGGGTCGCCTACCTCGTAGGTCTGCTGCACGACGATGCGCTGCTTGGCCTGCTCGCCAAAGCCGTCGAGCACGCCCTTGAGGTAGTCCTTGCCGAAGTCGTCGTTCTGCATCAGGACGGCCACCTTGGCCTGGGGCCGCGTGGCCAGGATGTGCTGGGCGAAGGTGCGGCCTTCGAGCTGGTAGGTGGGCTGCCAGCCCATGGTCCAGGGGAAGTTCTTCGGATCGCCCCAGCGCGTGGCGCCCGTGGAGACGAACAGCTGGGGCACCTTGCGCTGGTTCATGTAGCGATGCACGGCCTGGTTGTGCGAGGTGCCCAGCGCGCCGAACATCAGCAGCACGCCGTCGCGCTCGACCAGCTTGCGCGTCTGCTCCACGCTCTGGGCGGGGTTGTAGGCGTCGTCGGCCGAGAGGTAGGTGATCTTGCGGCCGTTGATGCCGCCCTCGGCGTTGATCTTGGCGAAGTAGGCCGCATGGGCCTTGCCTATGGTTCCGTAGGCCGACACGGGACCCGAGTAGGGCACGAAGTTGCCGATGCGGATCTCGGTGTCGCTGGCGCCGGTGTCGTACTTCTTCTGGGCCTGGGCTGGCGCCTGGGTGATGGCCGGCAGGGCCAGCGCCAGGCAGGCGATCAGGGCCCAGGGGCCCCGGGCGATGGTGTTACGCATGGTTGTCTCCTGGCTTGCGGGCGCCGTGCCCGCTTTTCTTGTGGTGGCCGGTCCATGGTAGGAACCGGCCCGGCGCTCGCCCATCGTCGATTCCGACGAATGCATGTGCGGGCGCAGCAAGGTGCGTCGGGAAGGTGAGTCGGGAAGGCGCGGCGGTCAGCCCGGCTGGCGTGGCGCGAACACGGGTTCGCGCTTTTGCATGAAGGCCTGCACGCCTTCCATGAAGGCCGGCGCGCCCACCAGCTCGCGCTGGCGTTCGGCCTCGTAGTGAAGCTGCTGCTCCAGCGTGGAAGCGGCTGCGTGGTCCAGCGCGCGGCGGGCTTCCAGCACGGCACCGGCCGGCAGCCGCGCCAGGCGGGCGGCCGTGGCCAGGGCCTGCTCGCGCAGGGTCTCGTCGTCCACGCAGGCCCAGACCAGGCCCCAGTCGGCAGCCTGCTGCGCGCCCAGCCTGTCGCCCAGCAGGGACAGGCCCAGGGCGCGCGCACGGCCCAGCCGGCGCTCGATGAACCAGGTGGTGCCCAGGTCCGGCACGATGCCCAGGCGCGGCAGGAAAGGCAGGTAGAAGTAGGCCGAGCGCGCCGCCAGCGCCACGTCGCCGGCCAGGGCCAGGCCCACGCCGGCCCCGGCTGCCGCGCCGTTGATGGCGCAGACCACGGGCACGGGCAACTGCTGCAGGTCCAGGATGAGGCGGTTGGACAGCTGCTGCATGTTGTCGGCCGTCTGCGCGCCCAGCGTGCGGCCATCGGCCTGGGCCCCGCCTTGTGCCCCGCCTTGTGCCCCGCCTTGTGCCCCGCCTTGTGCGCCGCCCATGGACGACAGGTCCGCGCCCACGCAAAAGCCCCGGCCCTCGGCGGTGAGCACCAGGGCGCGGAGGGAGGTGTCCTCGCGCACCTCGGCCAGCAGTTCGCGCAGCCGCAGCTGCAAGGGCCTGCCCAGCGGATTCATGCGGGCGCTGTCCTGGAGGACGATGAGGGCGATCTCGCCGCTGTCGCCGTTGTTGCCGTGGCGTTCCATGCGGACGGCCGGACTGGAATTCATGGGGGGACTCCTGTGGGTGGGGATGGAAAGTCAGGCACGCGGCCGCTGCCGGGGCAGGCGCCGGCCCGGCCGGCCCAGCCGGTGCAGCAGGCCCATCACGCCGCCGGGCATGGCGAACATGAAGACGATGAGCACGGTGCCGTAGACGGCCCAGGGCGCGGCCTTGGACACCTGCTCGGCCAGCCCCGGGATGAACATGATGAACAGGGCGCCGAACAGCGCGCCCCACAGCGTTCCCACACCACCCACCACCACGCCCACCAGCAGCGAAATGGACAGGAACATGGTGAAGGAGTCGGGCGCCACGAACTGCACGGCAATGGCCGACAGCGCGCCGCCCACACCCGTGTATCCGGCCGAAATCGCAAAGGCCATGGACTTGCAGTGCGCGTTGTCCACGCCCATGGCCTCGGCCGCCATGGCGTGGTCGCGGATGGCGCGCAGCGCCAGGCCGCTGTCGCTGTCTATGAGGTTGCGCGCCATCCAGAACAGCAGCGCCGCCACGGCCAATGCATAGAGGTAGAACCACTGGTCGGCATCCAGCGGCAGGCCCCAGGGCGCCTCGGGCTTGGTCAGCACGATGCCGCCCACGCCGCCGGTCCAGGCCTCCAGGTGGCGGTACTTGAGCAGCTGGGGCATGGCCACGCCCAGCGCAAAGGTGGCCAGCGCCAGGTACAACCCTTCCAGCCTGAGCGCGGGCCGCCCGAACAGGTAGCCCGCCGCCAGGCTCACCAGGCCCGCTGCAGGCACGGCCAGCCAGTAGGCCAGGCCCGCGCGGTCCATCAGGATGCCGGCCGCATAGGCGCCTATGGCGAAGAAGGCGCCATGGCCCAGCGAGATCTGGCCGCTGTAGCCCGTGAGGATGTTCAGCCCCACCAGGGCCACGGCATAGGCCAGCACCATGGTGGCCTGGAACAGCTGGTAGCCCTTGGCCACGAAGACCAGCGAGCAGGCCGCCAGCGCCAGCGCCGCGATCAGTACCGTGCCCAGGGGCAGGGGGCGGCGCGCGCTGGTGGCGGCGACCAGTGCGTCAGACGAGGAGGCGGATCGTGTGGACATCATTGTTCTCCAGGGCGTTTGGCACAAAACTGGCGTGGCCCAAAAGCGAGGGACACCGAGCAAGGGCCTACGCCGGCCGCGCCGCCCCGCCGCGAGGGTGTCGTCCCCCTCCCGCGTAGCGAGAGAGGGGGCGCCGTGCAACGGGAAGCGGCGTAGCCGCTCAGGGAGGGCATTGTTCAAACCCTCCTGACGACTTTGCGGCCCATCAGCCCGGCCGGCCGCACGATGAGCACGCCCACGATCAGCACCAGGGCCACAGAAAGCTTGAGTTCGGTGCCGACCACGTAGCTGCCCACCAGGTTTTCGAGCACGCCCACGATGAAGCCGCCCAGCACGGCGCCCGCGGGGCTGTCGATGCCGCCCAGCAGCGCGCCCGCAAAGGCATACAGCAGCACGCCGCTCATCATGTGCGGATCGAGGAAGACCACGGGCGCCACCATCATCCCGGCCACCGCGCCGATGGCGCCGGCCAGGCCCCAGCCCAGCATCAGCATGCGCCCCACGGAGATGCCCACCAGGCGCGAGGAGGCCGGGTTCTGCGCGGCCGCGCGCATGGCCAGCCCCAGCGGCGTGAGCCGGAAGAAGGCAAACAGCAGGGCCACGATGGCCAGGGCCACGAAGATGGTGCCCACCTCATGGGCCGACATCAGGGCGCTGCCATACCAGGCGTCGGCCGGGAACGGGCTGGGGAACTCCTTGATGGTGTAGCCGAAGATCCAGCCGGCCAGGCTGTGGAAGACGATCAGCAGGCCGATGAAGACCACCACCTGGGCCAGGTCCGCCGCCTTGTGCATGGGGCGGATGATGGCGAACTCCACGGCCGCGCCCAGTACGAAGGACAGCGCCACCGTGGCCAGGAAGGCCCACCAGTACGGCAGCCCCGCCTGCAGCAGCGCCCAGGCGATGAAGGTGGAGAACATGGCCATCTCGCCCTGCGCGAAATTGATGTGGTGCGTGGCCTGGTAGATCATGACCAGGGCCAGGGCCACGGTGGCGTAGATGCCGCCCGTGGCCAGGCCGGCCAGCAATTGGTGGATGAAGGCGTCCATGGCCGCTACTCCCCGAGATAGGCCTGGCGCACCGCGTCGTTGCGGCGCATGGCTTCGCTGGGACCGTGCAGCACGATGCGGCCGGTCTCCAGCAGGTAGGCGCTGTGCGCCAGCTGCAGCGCCAGGCGCGCGTTCTGCTCCACCAGCAGGATGGTCGTGCCCTGCTCGGCGTTGATGCGCTGCAGGATGCCGAAGATGTCGCGCACCACCAGCGGCGCCAGGCCGAAGGAGGGCTCATCCAGCAGCAGAAGGCGCGGGCGGCCCATGAGGGCGCGGGCAATGGCCAGCATCTGCTGCTCGCCGCCCGACAGCGTGCCGGCCTGCTGGGCGCGGCGTTCCCTGAGTCGCGGGAAGTAGCCGAACAGGCGCTCCATGTCGCCGCCCACGTCGGCGCGCGCCGCACGCGTGGGCCGGGCCTGCGCGCCCAGGCGCAGGTTCTCCTCGGCGCTGAGCTGGGCGAAGGTGCCGCGCCCGTCGGGCACATGGCCCACGCCCTGGCGCGCGATGCGCTCGGTGCTGTGCCGGTCTATGCGTTCGCCGGCCAGGCGCACCTCGCCGCGCGTGTCCACCAGGTGGCGGCAGATGGCGCGCAGCGTGGTGGTCTTGCCCGCGCCATTGGCGCCCAGCAGGGCCGTGACGCGGCCTTCGGCCAGGTCCATGTCGATGCCGTCCAGCACGCGCACCGACCCGTAGGCCGCATGCAGTCCGCGGATTTCAAGCAGTGCCGGCATGCGCCACCTCCCTGTCCTGATCCTGCGGCTGCATGTCCGAACCCAGGTAGGCGCGGATGACTTCGGCATGGGCGCGGACCTCGCCCGGCGTGCCTTCGGCGATCTTGCGGCCGAAGTTCAGCGCCACGACCTTGTCGCTCACGCGCATGACCAGGCCCATGTGGTGCTCCACCAGCAGCACGGTCAGCCCCAGCCGGTCGCGCAGCGACAGGATCAGGTCGCCCAGGCCGGCCAGCTCCTCATGGTTGAGGCCGCAGGCCGGCTCGTCCAGCAGCAGCAACTGCGGGCGGCAGGCCAGGGCGCGCGCCAGCTCCACGCGCTTTTGTGTGCCGAAGGGCAGGTCGGCCACGCGGCGGTCTGCCACGCCCGCCAGATCCAGCATGGCCATCAGCGACTGCGCCTGGGCGCGGGCTTCTTCCTCGCGCCGGCGCACGCCGGGCAGGCGCAGGGCATCGCGCACAAAGCCGGCGTGCTGGTGGCTGTGCGTGCCCAGGCGCACGTTGTCGGCCACCGTCATGCTGGAAAACAGGGCCAGGTTCTGGAAGGTGCGGCCCAGGCCCAGCTCGGCCATGCGGTGGCGCGCCAGCGTGGCCAGCGGCTGGCCGCGAAAGCGGATGTGGCCGGCCTGCCAGGCATACAGCCGCGACAGGCAGTTGAACAGGCTGCTCTTGCCCGCACCGTTGGGGCCGATGAGGCCGCAGATCTGGCCTGCCGCAACATCGAAACTCACGCCGTCCAGCGCGACGATGCCGCCGAAGCGCAGCGAAACGCCTTCGATGCGCAGCAGGGGCTGCGAGTCCTGGCTCATGGCTTTCCCTCCCCCCGATGGTGGGCGACCGGCGCGGGCCGCGCCGGTCGCACGGTGGCATGGCGGCGCCTAAAGACGCTCGATGATGGTGACGTTGGCCATGCCGCCGCCCTCGCACATGGTCTGCAGGCCGTAGCGCCCGCCGCGCGCATGCAGGGCGTGGATCAGCGTGGCCATGAGCTTGGTGCCCGAGGCGCCCAGCGGATGGCCCAGCGCAATGGCGCCGCCGTTGACGTTGAGCCGCGCCGGATCGGCGCCCGTGGCCTGCAGCCAGGCCAGGGGCACGGGGGCGAAGGCCTCGTTGACTTCGTACAGGTCGATGTCGGAGATGCGCATGCCGGCCTTCTTCAGCGCGGCCTGGGTGGCGGGGATGGGGGCCTCCAGCATGATCACCGGGTCGTGCCCGAGCAGGCTCATGTGGTGGATGCGCGCCAGCGGCTGCACGCCCAGGGCCTTGAGGCCGCGCTCGCTGACCACCATGACGCCGCTGGCGCCATCGCAGATCTGGCTGGCCGTGGCGGCGGTCACGCAGCCGCCTTCGCGGATGGTCTTGACGCCGGCAATGCCTTCCAGCGTGGCGTTGAAGCGTATGCCTTCATCCACCGTGTGCGGCTGGCCTTCGCCCTCGGCACCGCCTTCGGCGCTGCGCGCCTGCACGGCCAGGATCTCGCGGTCGAAGCGGCCCTCGCGCGCGGCCTGCACGGCGCGCTCATGGCTTTGCAGCGCATAGGCGTCCAGCTGGTCCTTGGCCAGGCCGTACTTGCCGGCCATCATCTCGGCCCCCATGAACTGGCTGAACTCCACGCCCGGGTAGCGCTGCTGCATGGCCGGGCTCATGTACACGCCCAGGCCGGCCTTGGCGGGCAGGGCGTTGGGCGTGCCCATGGGCACGCGCGACATGCTCTCCACGCCTGCGGCGATCACCATGTCCATGCTGCCCGACATCACGGCCTGGGCCGCGAAATGCAGTGCCTGCTGGGACGACCCGCACTGCCGGTCCACCGTGGTGCCCGGCACGGACTCGGGCAGGGACGAGGCCAGCACCGCGTTGCGCGCCACGTTCGTCGCCTGCTGGCCCACCTGGCTGACGCAGCCCATGATCACGTCCTCGACCTGGGCCGGGTCGGCCTGGCTGCGGCGCACCAGCTCGTCCAGCACCTGGGCCGCGAGATCGGCCGGATGCCAGCCCGAGAGCTTTCCGCCGCGCTTGCCGCCCGCCGTGCGCGTGGCGGCGACGATGTATGCCTGTGCCATGGATATGTCTCCTGTTCCTGTATTCCTGGGGGATGGTGGCCCGGCCGGCGCGGGCCGGGCATCGTCGCAAGCGACGATTCCGGCCAGGGAAAACGCGGGGACGGTGCCTGCCGTGAGGCCTGTGCGGTACGCCTAGCGCGGCGCCATGCGGATGGCGCCGTCCAGGCGCACGCATTCGCCGTTGAAGTAGCCGTTGGTGATCATGGTCTCGGCCAGGTGGGCGTATTCGTCGGGCTGGCCCAGCCGCTTGGGGAAGGGCACGGAGGCGGCCAGCGCCGCCTTCACGTTGTCGGGCGCACCCTGCAGCAGCGGCGTGTCGAAGATGCCGGGCAGGATGGTGTTCACGCGGATGCCCTCGCCCATGAGGTCGCGCGCGATGGGCAGGGTCATGCCCGTGATGCCGGCCTTGCTGGCCGAGTAGCTGGCCTGGCCCATCTGCCCGTCCTGCGCCGCCACCGAGGCCGTGTTGACGATGGCGCCGCGCTCGCCGTCGGCCAGCGGCTCCAGCGTGAGCATGCCCGCCGCCGACTTGGCGATGCAGCGGAAGGTGCCCACCAGGTTGATCTGGATGATGCGGTCGAAATTGGCCACGGGCAGGTGCCGGATCTCGCCCGTGGCCTTGTCGCGGCTGGCCGTCTTGACGGCATTGCCCGTGCCCGCGCAGTTGACCAGGATGCGCTCCTGCCCGTGGGCCGCGCGGGCCTGGGCAAAGCCCGCGTCCACGCTGGCCTCGTCGGTCACGTCCACGCGGCAGAACAGGCCGCCTGTCTCGCGCGCCAGCGCCTGCCCGGCCGTCTCGTTGAGGTCGAACAGGGCAACGCGCACGCCTTTGGCGGCCAGGCGGCGCGCGGTGGCCGCGCCCAGGCCCGATGCCCCGCCCGTGACGACGGCGCTGATGCTTGCGTCAAGCTGCATGTGAAGGTCTCCTTGGTTGGTGCGTTGGCGGCACGCCGTTGCCTGTCGCCTTGGATCGGGACAGGCGGCGGTTCGCCACCTATGATCTGCCTTCAAGTCTAGGAATCGCCCCGTCTTGCCGCCATCGTCGAAACCGACGAAAGTGCCCGGTGCCTCACCCCTTCACAGTGCCTCCTGCCTGCATGCAGCCCCCAGCGCCCACCCCTTCCTCCGGCCCCGGTCCGGGTTCCGGCTACGTGCCGCAGGCCAAGCTGAGCCCGCCGCGCGCCGCTGCCGCCCAGGTGGCCCGGCTGGCCGTTGCCGCGCGCTGGCCCGAGGCCTTGCGCGCCCGCGTGGTGCTGGTGCGCGCGCCGGCCGGCTTCGGCAAGACCACGGCCATGCGCCAGATGCGCGAGCGCCTGCAGGCCGAGGGCCAGGCCACGGCGTGGCTGACGCTGGATGCCGCCGACAACGATGTCTCGCGCTTTCTGCAATGCCTGGGCGCGGCCGTGCGCACCCTGGGGGTGGGGCCGTCGCAAGGCGCCGGCGAGTTGTCCCAGGCCCTGCATGCGCTGGCCGGCGAGGGCCGCTCCTTTGCGCTGTTCATCGATGATTTCGAGGTGCTGCACAACGATGCCGTGCTCGGCCTGGTGCGCCAGCTCATGGAGCAGCTGCCCGAGCGCGGGCGCCTGGTCATAGGCTCGCGCGCGCTGCCGGCCCTGGGACTGGGGCGGCTGCGCACCAGTGGCCAGTTGCTGGAGATCGATGCGGCGCTGCTGCGCTTTTCCGTGGGCGAGGCCGAGGAGTTCTTTCGCCTGCGCGGCTGCCCGCTGCCGCGCGAGGCCCTGGCGCGGCTGCTGGACAAGACCGAAGGCTGGATAGGCGCGCTGTGGCTGGCCTCGCTGGCGCTGGAGCGCCATGGCCCGCACAGCGATTTCATCGAGCGTTTCTCGGGCTCGGAGCGCGCCGTGGCCGACTACCTGGCCGAGGATGTGCTGGCCCAGCAGCCCGCGTCCGTGCGCGACTTCCTGCTGCGCACCAGCATCCTGCGCACGCTGGATGCCCAGGTCTGCCAGGCCCTGGTGCCGCGCGCCGACGGCGCCGCCATGCTGCAGGCGCTGGAGCAGGCCCACCTGTTCCTGGTGCCGCTGGCCGACGAGGCGCAGGGTGGCCAGGGCGGGCACAGCTGGCGCTACCACAGCATGTTTGCCGACTTCCTGCGCGCACAGCTGCTGCGCGAGCAGCCCGGTGAACTGACGCGCCTTCACCTGGCGGCCAGCGGCTGGTACGAATCCTGCGGCCGGCCCGTGCCCGCCATCGAGCATGCGCTGGAAGGCGGCGACCTGCCGCATGCCCTGTCCCTGCTGGCGCGCCATGCCGAGGCGCTGATGGAGCAGGGCCGCATGCGCCTGCTGTCGCGCTGGTTCTCGGCCATGCCGGCGCCGCTGATGGCGTGCGAGCCGCTGTTGCAGGCCGTGGCCGCCTATGCCGACTGCTTCACGCGCGGCCCCTGGCAGGCGCAGCAGCGGCTGGACGCCTTGCGGCCCCGCATGGCCGCAGACCCCGCCGCGCAGGCGCTGGTCATGGCCCTGCAGCCGCTGCTGCTGGCCATGATGGACCGCGTGGAAGAGGCGGCGCCCCTGGGCCGCCAGGCGCTGGCCTGCCTGCCCAGCTGCCGGCCGTTTGCGGACAGCTCGCTGACCAATGCCATGGCCTACGTGGTGTCGGTGCTGGGCGATGCCGAGGAGGCCCACCGCCTGCTGGACGCGGCGCGCAGCACCCAGGCCGGCAGCCTGTTCAGCCGCATGTACACCGAGGCTATGGAGGGCGTGCTGGACCTGTCGGGCGGACGGCTGCGGCAGGCGGCGTCGCGCTTTCGCGTGGCGCTGGCCGCCACGCCGCGCAGCGCCTCCTACAACCCCACCAACGGCAATGCCTGGGCCGGCGTGCTGCATGCCGGCGTGCTCTACGAGACCAACGACCTCGACGGCGCCGACCACCTGCTCAACGTCTACCTGCCGCTGGCCCGCGACGTGGGCCTGCCCGACCATGTGATCTCCAGCTACCGCATGCGTGCGCGCATTGCCTTCGTGCGTGGCGATGTGGATGCGGCCTTCGGCCTGCTGACCGAACTGGAGTACCTGGGGCATGAACGCCAGCTGCCCCGCGTGACGGCCAGCGCGCGGCTGGAGCATGCGCGCATCTTCGTGCTGCAGGGCAACCGGGCCGCCGCGTCCGAGGCGCTGGAGCGTGCCGACGATCCCGGCGTATGGCCGCGCGTGGAACGCCTGCGCCTGCCGCCGCACGAGGTGGAGGACATCGCCATCGCCCGGCTGCGCTGGGGGCTGCACTTTGGCGACTGCCGTGCCGTGCGCGATGCCATCGCCCCCTTGCTGGCCGATGCGCAACTGCGCGGGCGCCGCCACCGCAGCCTCAAGCTGCAGGTGCTGTGCGCGCTGGCCGAGGCGGGCTGCGGCGACATGGACGCCGCAGCCGCCATGCTGGCCCAGCCGCTGCGCCACGGGGCCAGCGAAGGCTTTGTGCGCCTGATGCTCGATGAGGGGCCGCTGCTCGCGCCCGTGCTGCAGCGTGTGCTGTCGTCCTCACTATCGCCTTCACTGACGCTTTCACTGTCGCGCCGCACGGAACCGGCGGAGCCGGAGGCGGCCGCCCATGCGCAGCGGCTGCTGTCTGCCCTGGGCGAGCCTGCCGAGCCCGCCGATACACCCGAGCTGCAGGCAGCGGATGCGCCCCAGGGCCCGGCGCCGGCCACCGTGCTTGCCGAGCCCCTGACCCGCAAGGAGCTGCGCGTGCTGGAGCTGCTGGCCTCGGGCTACTCCAATGCGGCCATGGCCGAGAAGCTCTTCGTCTCGGACAGCACGGTGCGCACTCACCTGCGCAGCATCAACCTCAAGCTGGGCGCGCGCAGCCGCACCCAGGCCGTGGCGCTGGCGCGGGAGCTGCGGGTTTTGCGCTAGGCCGCTGGCGGCTCAAGCCTGCAGATGGCGCGCATAGGTCAGGAACACTTCATCACGCACCCAGCCCAGCGACTCGTACAGCGCCTGGGCGCGCAGGTTGTTGCGGGCCGTGGTCAGGTCCATGCGTGCATGGCCCGTGGCGCGTGCATGGGCTTCGGCCGCCAGCAGCAGGGCGCGGCCCACGCCCAGGCGGCGCGCATCGGGCGCCACGAAGAGGTCGTAGAGCACGTAGATGGGCGCGGCCAGCACCGAGCAGAACGAGGGATAGAGCTGGCAAAAGCCCAGGGCGCTGCCGTCCGGTCGGCGGGCCAGCAGGATCACGGATTCGCCGCGCTCCAGCCGCGCCGTGATGAAGGCCAGCGCCGCGTCGGCATCCGCAGGTTGCTCGTAGAACTGGCGGTAGGCATCGAACAGCGGCGCGATCAGCGCGGCGTCTTCGGGGATGGCGGTGTGTATGGCTGTTGAGTTCATCGGTGGTCCGGGGCGGAGGTTGCCAGCATGGCGCAGGGCAAGGATGCCGTGCTCATATCTTTGCTGAATCTCTCCATTTGGAGATGTGATTTGACCTGGATCATGGACAGGCGGAACACTTCCGCCCCATGTCCGAACAAAAGATCGAGTTCTACAAGGGGGCCGCTGGCGGCTGGGGCGCACTGCGCAGCGTGAGCCAGGCCCTGATGCGCCAGGATATCGCCGTCAAGGGCGCCAAGACGCTGCTGTCGGCCAACCAGCCCGACGGCTTCGACTGCCCGGGCTGCGCCTGGCCCGACCGCAACCACCATTCCACCTTCGAGTTCTGCGAGAACGGCGCCAAGGCCGTGGCGGCCGAGGCCACGGCGCGCCGCGTGACGCCCGAATTCTTTGCCCGGCACACGGTGGCCGAGCTCATGGCGCAAAGCGATTTCTGGCTGGAGGACCAGGGCCGGCTCACCGAGCCCATGGTGTACGACGCGGCCAGCGACCGCTACCGGCCCATCGACTGGGACAGCGCCTTTGCACTGATCGCCCGCCACCTGAACGCGCTGCCCGAACCTGACCAGGCCATCTTCTACACCTCGGGCCGCGCCAGCAACGAGGCGGCCTTCCTGTACCAGCTGTTCGTGCGCGCCTACGGCACCAACAATTTCCCCGACTGCTCCAACATGTGCCACGAGCCCAGCGGCAGCGGCATGAAGCCGCAGATCGGCGTGGGCAAGGGCACGGTGCAGCTGGCCGATTTCGAGCAGGCCGATGCCATCTTCATCTTCGGCCAGAACCCCGGCACCAACCACCCGCGCATGCTGGGTGAGCTGCGCGCAGCCCACAAGCGCGGCGCGCGCATCCTGAGCTTCAACCCGCTGCGCGAGCGCGGGCTGGAGCGCTTCCAGGACCCGCAAAGCAAGCTGGAGATGGCCACCCTGGGCGCCACGCCCATCAGCACGCACTACTTCCAGCTGCGCGTGGGCGGCGACATCGCGGCCGTCAAGGGCATCATGAAGCATGTGATCGCGCAGGACGATGCACTGGGGCAAGGGGGCGGCGGCGTCCTGGACCATGCCTTCATCGCCGAACACACCACCGGCTTCGAGTCCCTGGCCGAGGACCTGCGGGCCGAGGACTGGGGCCTGCTCGAGGCCGAGTCCGGCCTGAGCCGCGCGCAGATGCAGACAGCGGCCGAGGTCTACATCGCCGCCCGCAGCACCATCGTCTGCTGGGGCATGGGCATCACGCAGCACATGCATTCGGTGGCCGCCGTGCAGATGCTGGTCAACCTGCTGCTGCTGCGCGGCAACATCGGCCGCCCCGGCGCAGGTGCCTGCCCGGTGCGCGGCCACAGCAATGTGCAGGGCGACCGCAGCATGGGCATCTGGGAAAAGCCGCCGGCCGCGCTGCTGGACCGGCTGCAGCAGGTCTTCGGCTTCGAACCGCCGCGTGCCAACGGCGTGGACGTGGTCGAGTCCATCCGCCTCATGCTCGAGGGCCGGGGCAAGGTCTTCTTCGCGCTGGGCGGCAACTTCGCGGCGGCCACGCCCGACACGCATGCCACCTGGCAGGCGCTGCGCCGCTGCGACCTGACCGTGCATGTGACCACCAAGCTCAACCGCAGCCACCTGGTGCACGGCCGCGAGGCGCTGATCCTGCCCTGCCTGGGCCGCACCGAGATCGACATGCAGGCCACCGGCCCGCAGGGCGTGACGGTGGAGGACTCCATGGGCATGGTCCATATCTCCAGCGGCATCAACCCGCCCGCGTCGGAGCACCTGCTCAGCGAGATCGCCATCGTCGCGCGCCTGGCCGCCGCCACGCTGGGCGCGCAGCGGCCCGTGCCCTGGCTGGAGCTGGCTGGCGACTATGCACGCATACGCGAGCTGATCGAGCAGGTCTTCGACGACTTCCACGACTTCAACGCGCGCGTGGCCGTGCCGGGCGGCTTCAAGCTGCGCAATGCGGCGAGCGAGCGCATCTGGGAGACGCCCCGGGGCAAGGCCGGCTTCTTCGTGCACGCCGTGCCGCGCGACACGCCCGTGCACCGCGCACGTGCCGCGCGCAGCCCCGGCGCATCGCCGGTGTTCACGCTGTTCACCACGCGCTCGCACGACCAGTACAACACCACCATCTACGGCATGGACGACCGCTACCGCGGCGTCTTCGGACAGCGCCGCGTGGTCTTCATCCATGCCGAGGACATCCGCGCCCTGGGCATGAAGAATGGCGACTGGGTGGACCTGCAGACGGTGTGGGATGACGGCCAGCAGCGCAGCGCCGAGTGCTTCAGGCTCGTGGCCTACGACATTCCGCGCGGCTGCATCGCTGCCTACTATCCGGAGACCAATCCGCTGGTACCGCTGTCGGCCACGGCCATCGTGGCGGGCACGCCCAGCTCCAAGTCCATTCCCGTGCAGCTGGTGGCGCACAGGCTGCCTGCCGTGCCGTCTCCCGCGCTGGAAGAAATGGCGGCCTGAAGTGCAAGGCATGGAAGAACTGGCCGCCGCCATCCTGCGCGAATTGGCCACCGAGCCCGCACCCATGTCCCTGCCCAGGCTGGGCAAGCGCCTGGGGCAGGGCGCCAGCGTGCTCATGCGCTGCCTGGCGCTGATGGGCGATGCGCCCATTGCCGGCACACCGGGGCCGGGCTGGGTCAGGCTGGAGCAGGAAGAGGGGCGGTGGCTGGCGGCCCTGACGGAGCGCGGGCGCTTGTGGGTGGAGGCCGAAGCCTGTCAGGCGCTGGCCGAAGGCACGGGACGCGTGCGGTAGAACTGCATCGGAAACTCCTGCATTTCCTTGGCGTGCTGGTTGATCACCGCGCGCTTCATCTTGCCGACCACATGCATCTCGCAGGGCTTGCAGTCGAAGCGCAGCGTGAGTTTTTCCTTGCCGTTGATCAGCTGCAGCGGCTCGGCCTTGATCGTGCCCTTGACGCCGATGACGCCCTTGGCCTGCTTGGGGCACAGGCTCATGGAAAAGCGCACGCAATGCTTGGTGATCATCAGGCTGACTTCGCCTTCTTCTTCCTTGCTCTCGTAGGCCGCGTCCATGACCTTGACGCCGTGCTTGATGTAGAAGTCGTGTGCCTTCTGGTTGTAGACGTTGGCCAGATAGGTCAGCGTGTCCTCGGGGAAGGGCACGGGCGGCTCCACGGGCAGGGCGCGCGGCAGGCGCACGAAGCCGGCCTGGCGCGCGGCCTCCAGCGCGGCGACGGCGTCGCGGCGCAGCTGGTTCAGGGCCGAGGCCGGCACGAACCAGGGCTGGCTCAGCTGCAGGCCGATGTCATGCACGGAGAAGATGGTGGCGCCGAAGCGACCCAGCTGCTCGCGCAGCGTGGCCTCGGCACGGGCTGCGTCGGTGGCGGCCTGGTGTTCCTGCGCGACGGCGGCAGTGGCGGTGAAGCCATCCTCGTCGGTCAGCGTGAGCGCAAAGCCGTCGGGCGTTTCCTTGAGTTCGGCCCACAGGCCGATGCGGCGGTCGCTGGACTTCTTGTCCAGCGTGCGCACCCAGGCCATGTCGCGGTTGCGGTTGACCTCCAGGCCCCTGCGCAGGTCCTTGAAGCCGGCGATGGGGTCCTTGGGAAACAGGCGCCACAGCGACTTCTTCGCATCCACCGACTCGGCGCGGTTGATCTGCAGGCCCACCAGTTCCTTTTGCAGGTCGTAGTAGCACAGGCCGTCGCCGTTGTGCAGTTCGGTGTCGCGGCTCGAGGTCTCGATCTCCACGAAGTTCTCGCCCACCTTGGTGACCCAGCCGATGGCGCGGCCCGGTGTCTTGGGCGTGTCGAAGGCGCCGATGTCGTCCTTGCGGCCGTTGACGAAGTAGTCGGTGAACTCGCGGTTGAAATTCTGGTCGGGGTCGGGTGTGAAGCTGAACGTGGTGCTGCCCGAGGATGAGCGCGCCAGGGGCGTGTCGGAAAACTCGCGCTCCTCGATGATTTCGTCCAGCAGCTTGCGGTAGTGGGCCGTGATGTTCTTCACGTAGCCCATGTCCTTGTAGCGGCCCTCGATCTTGAAGCTGCGCACG
>Ga0066479_1000140_pt1 | contig 25873 bp, 26 predicted proteins | sample LakWasM117_HOW13_2_FD_59555 | JGI IMG/M metagenome (GOLD analysis project Ga0066479, IMG submission 59555) | Freshwater sediment methanotrophic microbial communities from Lake Washington under simulated oxygen tension - Sediment Metagenome 117_HOW13 | ecosystem: Environmental > Aquatic >... | reverse complement strand
TTCGAATCTCGCAGGACCCACCAAAGAACACAAGGCCCCGTAGCAATACGGGGCCTTTTTCTTTGCTATCGAAGAAGTAGCAAGAGTGGCGTTCAGGCCGCTTTTTTCTTGGCCGTTGTGCGGGTTTTTTTGCTAACCAACGCAACAGCACTTTTCAGCGTCTTCGTAGCCAGATGGCTGTACCGCTTCGTGCTCACGGCCGACTTGTGCCCCAGCACGCCGCCCACGGTGTACAGGTCCACGCCCGCATTGATCATCTCGCTGGCAGTGAGTGCTGTGCCGCAGGTCATGCAGCCGGGCATGACTGCAGCCGGCCGCTCGTCCGCCAGCCTTGAACGCTTTGCTCACCGTCCACTTTGTGGGCGAGGGGGCGCGAGCTGTGCACCTGATTCAAGACCGGCGGGGCAGGGTTCCGCCAGCGGGCCGCTCCTGCGCTCCACGCTGCCCACGAGCTGGCGCTAGCAGCGCCTGGAGGCCGCGCTGGCCGAGGCAAGGCCGCATCCAACCACCGTGGCGGTAATCGACCAGCACCAGGTCGTGCCCAAACCGAAGACCGTGGCCCAACGCAGCCCGCGCTTGCGTGCTTTGGCCAGTTCCAGCTTCACATCCATCTGCGCCTGCAGCGCGCGGTCGCGCTCGATGGCCCAGGTGGTCAACATTGATGCCCGCGACCGCGCCGCTGTGCTGTGGGCGCTGGGCTTGCTCAACGCCACGCCAATTCTGGATTTTTGAAAGAGAACCATCTTGGAAAACAAGGCCGCGCAGATGAACCGCGACGACACACAAAAACAAGAAGTGGCTCCGCTTGAGCTGCATGGACTGGATAGCTGGCCAGTTGGAGGGCTGGCACGAGGAGGGGGCGCGGCATAACAACCCGCGTCCTGCTGGCGTCATCCGCCCGGGCCGTGGTACTGACGTGCTGCTGCGGTTTCTGCGCCAGGCCCACGGGCGCTGGTTCTGCCATTCCGAGTTGGTCCTGGTTCTGGGCCGCAGCATGGGGGAAATTGATTGGGCATTGCAGTACCTAGTGCGTTAGGGCCAGGTGGAAAGCCGGCTCACGGAGCTGCCAGCTCGTAAGCCAGTGCTGCGGTATCGGCTAAGACTGGGCAGCACGCCACCTGACATTCAGCGTGGCTTGTAGGGAACGCCAAGATCCCATCGAGACTGCCAGTGCGCCACGTACTGCAGGGAGACCTGAGGCATGCCGCGAATGACCACTACATTCTCGGAATTGGCAGTCTCGGCTGACGGCGCGTAGTTGAAGGAGCCGGTTTCTACTGCATCGCCATCCACAATCATTGCTTTGTCATGGTGGATGTGGAAATGATCGTTGGTGCGCAGCTGCACGCCGCCGCGCACGACCAGGTCCATCGCCGCCTTGCTCGTCTTGCCTTCATTGCGTTTCTTGTCCACGACGATGCGCACGTCCACGCCGCGCTGTTGAGCAGCCACAAGTGCCTGTGCAATGTCAGGAGCCTGGAAGGCGTAGGCCAGCACCTGAATGCTTGTCTTGGCGCTGGCGATTGTGTCCAGCACCAACTTGCGGGCGGAACCTTCGGGTGAGAACCCTACCTGCACGCTCGACTGGGCAAAGGTGGCGATCGGCAGAGCGAGCAGAGCCGCCAGTGCGATGCGAGGAAGGTTTTTCATACGCAGATAGTGCTGCGCCCGCCCTGTCTGCGGGCGCGGCGCCACTTCAATTCACGACTGAAATTTTGAGCGCGTACGCGGACGACTTGCCCTGCCGGGCGGCCGCACGATTGAGGAAGACTCGCACACGGTACTCACCGCTGGCGGGCAAGGCGCCGGTCCAAGTGGGCGCGTCTGCCATTTCGCCGCGGAACAGCGCTTCATCGCTGCCAGGTGGGAGCACGTTGAAGTAGGTCGAGGTGGATTTTGTCTCCATCTGCACGGTCATCGTCTGCCCGGCGCCCGCGCGCACCACGTAGTCGCGCGTCTCCACCTTGTTGCCTTGGAGCTTGCCCTGGACGGTGGCGCTCGACGTGCCTTTCTTGAAGTTCACCGCAGTAGAGGGAACATCCGCCTGAGCCATCGCTGGCACTTGCACGACCGTGAGGCAGGCGACAAATGCAGCTGTGCAAATTCTGGAAAGCATGCAGGCCCTTTCTAGGAGGCGCATATCGCCCCGTTCACATACAGGCTACCAGACGATCGGGCGCATTGTGCGACAGCCTGCGACGAGCCGCCTCGCAGAGATGCCAGTGCCGTCCCAAGCCTGCCACGTTCGGCAGGATGAGCAAGGAACAGAGGCAAGCCCCCCAGTGGGAGCGCATTGAGCTGGACTACAGGGCTGGCCCCCCACAACGCGCCCGTAGGACTCTCGCCACCGGAATCTTGCTCAGGGGCCGACAGCCTGCAGCCCGCTGGCGGGGCACCATGCAAGCTCTGAAGAAACAGGAGCAATGAATGGCGATTTCAGAAAAGATCCAGGACCTGCGCAAGTGGGATGACTCTCGCAAGGGATTCACGGGAGAGCACTGGCTGGTGCTCGGTGCTGGCCTATTGGCTCTGCGCCACGCCCGACGGGCGGAAAGTGGCATGGGCCGTGTCGTAAGTGGTGCGCTGGGCACGGCACTGATAGCGCGGGCGGTAACGGGCCGCGATGGTGTGCTGGGAACGGCAGAGCGCTTGGCTGCAAAGCCTACGCTGGCCGAGCGCCTGCAGATCGCCGCACGCCGCCTGTAGACACGCAGATGAAGAAAGGCCCGCAGTTGCGGGCCTTGTTTTTTGGGTCAGGGCTGCATCAATGCTGGCGGCGCATGCCTCAGTGCTGGCGCCGCGTCCTGGCTACGCCGACCAAGGCCAGCAGGCCCGACAGCAGCAGCAGGCTCCATTCGCCAAGCGTGGGGATGGCCTGGGCTGACGCGATCGGGGGCGCGAAGGTGATCAGAACGGACCCGTCCGCACCATTCGAATCTCCGATGCCACCCAAACCCGCTCCGCTCGTGGCTGCTGCGAATGTGATTCCAGTGCCGTAGCTGCTGCCACCACCGCCAGCGCCGCCTATATCGTCAGTGTTTCCGCCGCCGCCGCCGCCACCACCCCCGTAGCCGCCGCCACCACCACCGGCGTTGTAGCCGCCGGCGCCTCCGCCGCCTGCGCCGCCACCGCCCAAACCGGGGCCCATGCTGCCGGCGCTGGCGCCACTGGCTCCTGGTCCTGCAGGACCCACGCCGCCGCCGCTGCCGCCTCCGTCATTGCCTGTGGCCGTGCTGCCATCCCTGCTGCTGGTGCTGCCGCCAGCGCCTCCCGTGCCATCGGTGCCAATGCCACCGGCCCCGCCCGTGCCAGCCACCGTGCCGCCTGCGCCACCGGGTTGTGCCGGGCTGCCCATCGTTCCGTTGCTGCCGTTGCCACCACCTGCGCCCACTCCCGCATTGCCACCGGAAACTCCAGCGGTGTCGTTGCGGCCGGCGCCGCCTCCGCCGCCCGCCACGGCCAGAACGGTGAGGGCGGATGTGTCGATGATGCTGCTGCTTCCACCGCCCCCTGCGCCGACAGGCCCTCCCGTGGCGCCTCCGCCACCGACGCTGATCAGCAGGTTGTTGGCAGGAGTCACAGCCAAGCTGCCTGTGCCAACGGCGGCGTTTCCTCCTGTCACCATGGATGAGCTGAGAACGCCCCCGCCGCCACCGCCGATGAGGGTGACGGTCATGGTCGTGATGCCTGCAGGTACGGTGCAAACCTGGGGTCCGCCAGCGGCGGTGTACACCGTTCCGCTGACGCAGGGCGCCGCCCAGGCCGCAGGGGCCAGACACGCAGCGCAAGCTGCCAGAAGACGCGCATTCAATATGCCCTTGCGCAGTTCAGGCCAAGGCGTGATCCATCTTTGTTGATTCGGTGTTGTTGCTCGCATTTTTCCTCATCCCTTGGTGAATATATTTTGCGAGCGCGATGCTATGTGATGGTCTGAATGTTGTCTATTGAGGAATTGCTTGATTTCGGCTTGTGGAGTAAAGTTGATGTTGTTTATATATTGATATAAGTCAATCAATAGAAAATTAAAATGCATTGAGTTTGGGATTATTGGATTTTATTTGTTTGGATTTATTTTCCAGCTGAATTCCAATAAACCGTCATGGTATGAATCAACGGCAATTAGCTCTGCTATTTTTGGTTTTCCTATGCAAAAAACAACGCGAAATCAACATTGAGGCAGCAGTGCGCGAGCCCATGGTCTGTGCCTGAAGTTGATTCTCACAATCCAAGAAACTCAAACGGTGCCGATTCCTGAAAATTCCGCGTGGCATCGCCCGAGAATGTGTGGTCCTGATCCGGTCCCAGGTCGAGCTTGAGCACCTTGCCGGTTTGCTTGCTGAAGTCCAGTGCCTTGAGGTCCACCCAGAAGGTATTCGGTGTCAGGGCCGACTCGAAGAAGTAGAGCTTGCGCTGGTGGTCGAACACGGTTCTCCAGCGGGTAGACGAAATGTTGGGCTCTTCGGGAGTGTTCAGGCCATATGGCACCGAGGCGTTGCGGATCACGCTGAAGACGCTGGCAAGCGCCTTGTTGGGGTCCGGGCTTTTGGGGATGGCGTTGACGTAGAACGATGCGCGGGCAAAGCGGTCGGCGGCCCGGTTGGTGCCGGGCAGCATGGTGGTGCCACCCACTTGCTTCCAATAGGCGTTCAGGGCCAGTTGCTGATCGAAGGTCGGCGAGTTGGTCATGACCTGGTATTCACGACCGTGGTGTATCACCTGCCGGCCGTTGATGTACTCGACGATCGCGCTGTCGCCGCTGGCGTCGGACATCGAGAGGTGCAGCGTCGTCAGGCGGTTCTCTCCGGGCACGTTGTCCGAGACGATGGTGAAGGGCTCTTTCTCCAAAGCCGCGACGGCTTCCTTCACGGTGGCGAAGTTGTCCAGCACATATTGCGCCCAGGCCGCAATGGTCAAACCGGGTTTGCTGCCTGCGCCGAAAGTGGGGTATTGGGATTCCACGAGCCATAGCAGGTTGGCATTCAGGCCGGCCTCATTGACTCCATCGGTGGTGGACACGTCATAGCCCGAGGTGACAACGCTGCCGTACCTGGAAGTCCAGCGCAGGGAATTGGGGCCGGCCTTGCCGCTGCGCTCCATGCCGCGCGGCAGTACCCATAGATTGCTGACGATGTCGCTTTTCCAATCCATGGAGCGCGCCGTCACGACCTGGCCATTCGCACCCAAATAGACAAGGCGGGTACAGGCCCAGGCGCTGGAAAGGGCTGCAAGCCCGGCAAATCCCACCAGCAATGCGCCCACGACGGGACGAATCTGCAATGTGCTTTTCTTCACGGGCAATTCCTTTGTAAGCAAATGGACTAGCGCAGTGTAGGCTGCAGGCATTTGCATTCAGAGTCGGATAAAGCCGCATTGGAGACGGCCAAGGCGATGGCCGATGGTTTTATGGGCGTGGTGCAGGCAAAGGCACGCGCGCTGGCAGCACGGTCAGATGGCGTGGCTGAGCATGGGGCTGGCCAGCATCGCCACGGCAAAGGAAATGGCGCAGATGGCGGACCACAGAAAGACGAGGAAGAGGTGTCGCATCAGAAGGTTCTCGGCAGTTCGGTGGCGAATGCGGCCCGCAATGCGCGCAAGCCCCGCGCGTACAGGCGCCCCAGGGGCGAGCGCGACTCCATGCGCAGCAGCAAAGGCTGGCTGCCGCGCACGGGAAAGGCTTCCAGCAGGCTGCGGTGGTAGCGGGCATCCGGGTCCGGGTTGAAGCTTTCTGTCGGAACGACTCGACTCATCTTGTATCTCCGTCACATGATTTGGAGAGGCTTCTGGGTACGTGCTCTCCTATGGGCTCTATTTCAATTGGTTGCGCGGTGTTTCTGTGCGGGCCAAGGCTGAGGCCGCATGTAGGCCGGGCCTGTACGCCGTGTATGTGTTTTGCGGACGCGCTGTGCGCTGCGTTCTCAGGCCTCGCAGGGGTGCAAGGAGTGGCCTGCAAGCCTCTTTGCGGCGGCTTGCAGTGCCTAGAATTCCTGGTCCCCATTTCATTTGTTTGCCAGGAGTTCCATGTCGTCCCTTGTTCCTCCGCTTCAGATCCGGCCTGTCACACAGGCGGACCACCACCAATGGCTTCCTCTCTGGCAGGGCTACAACGCCTTTTATGGGCGCGCTGGCGAGACGGCGCTGCCCGAAGGCATCACACAGGCCACCTGGGAGCGCTTCCTCAATCCGCTGGAGCCGGTGTTTGCGCTCGTGGCGGAGAGCGAGGGTGAGCTGGTCGGCCTGGCGCACTACCTGTTTCATCGCAGCACCACGCGTCTGGAGCCGGTGTGCTATCTGCAGGATCTGTTTGCCGATGCGCGGCGGCGCAAGCAGGGCATTGGCAAGTCGCTCATCCGTGCGGTCTATGCGCAGGCTGCGCAGGCGGGAGCGCGCCGCGTGTACTGGCAGACGCAGTCCTCCAACGAGGCGGGCCGCGCGCTGTATGACCAGGTGGCCGAGCACCGGGGCTTCATCGTCTACGGGCACGAAGTGCAGGGCTGAGGCTGACGCTTTGTTGTCGGGTAGGCGGCCTGGATACGAAACCTGTTGAAACAGCGGGCGTGCGCTGCCGCTGCAAGGCCTGCGGGCAGCCCGGCAACCCTAGAATCACGCGTTGTCCTATCGCTGCTAGCGCTGCACCCCATGTCCAATCTCATCGTCCACGGCGGCACGCCTTTGCGCGGCCGCGTCGTTCCCTCCGCCAACAAGAATGCAGTGCTGCCGATTCTGTGCGCCACGCTGCTGACCGATCAGCCGCTGCGGCTGCATGGCGTGCCGGACATCACGGATGTGCGCAAGATCCTCGACATCTTTCGCACGCTGGGCAGCGAGGTGCAACTGGACGAGGCCACGCGCACGCTGCAGCTGCACCACCGCGACACGCGCTTTGACGCGTCCTCGCACCGCCTGCCCGAGGAAATGCGCTCTTCCATCATGCTGGTGCCGCCGCTGCTTGCGCGCTTTGGCGTGGCACGGCTGGAGGACAACGTCAAGGGCTGCACGCTGGGCGTGCGCGAGATCGATCCGCACGTGGACATCTTTCGCTCCTTTGGCGGAGAGGTGGAGCGCGCCAGCGGCTCTCTGCTGATCCACAGTGCCGCGCCGCTCAAGGCCGTGCGCCACTGGCTGGACTATGCATCGGTCACGGCCACGGAGAACTTCGTGCTGTGCGCCGTGGCTGCGCAGGGCGAGTCCATGCTGACCAATGCGGCTTGCGAGCCGCATGTGCAGGAGTTCTGCCGCTTCATGGTGATGATGGGTGCCGATATTGACGGCATCGGCACCTCGCGGCTGACGGTGCGCGGCGGTGCGCCGCTGGGCGGCGGCGATTTCACCTTCGAGGAAGACTTCCACGAGATCACCACCTTTCTCGCGCTGGGCGCGATCACGGGCGGCGATGTGGAGGTGCGCAACAGCACGCCGGACAACTTTCCGCTGATCGACCGCACCTTCGCCAAGTTTGGCGTGCAGGTGGAGCACAAGAACGGCTGGTCGCGCGCGCTGCGCTCGGGGCCGCTGAAGGTGCAGACGCCGTTCACCAGCAATGTGCTCACCAAGGTGGAAGCCGCTCCCTGGCCGTACTTTCCGGTGGATCTGCTGCCCATCTTCATTGCGCTGGGTGTGCATGCGCAGGGCAATGCGCTGTTCTGGAACAAGATCTATGACGGCGCGCTGGGCTGGACGGGCGAGCTGTCCAAGTTCGGCGCCCATGTGTTTTCTTCGGACCCGCACCGCGTGGTCACCTTTGGCGGCAATCCGCTGACGCCGGCCGTGGTGGAGAGCCCCTACATCATCCGCGTGGCGATTGCGCTGTTCATGGTCGCCAGCAGCATCGAGGGTCGATCGGAGATCCGCAACGCCACGCCGATTCGCCGTGCGCATCCGCACTTCGTCGAGAACCTGCGCAGCCTGGGCGCGCGGGTGGAGTGGACCAACGAGGAGTGAGCGATGCGCAGGCCGCTATGCCTGCGGCGCCGCATCCGAGAATCTCTTGGCCGCCCTGAGCAGGTAGCTCACGGCATAAAGGATGGGGTCGTCCATCTCGTCGTCGTTCACGCGGTCAATGATTTCCAGCAGGCCTTGAAGGTCGGCCGACATCTGCGGCAGCACGCTGCTGGCCAGCGCCTCGACCGGCTGCTCTGCAGCGGCACGGTCTGCCTTGAGGTGGTAGCTGCGCAGCAGGTCGTGGACACCGACCACCATGGCGCGGTTGGATCTTTCCACATGCATTTCCAGCACGCTCAGCGCCGCGCTGATGTGGCATAGCGCATCGGTCGCCAGGCTCTCCGGATCGGGCGCTCTGGCGAGGGCCTGCGCAAGGCGCGCGGAGGCGGGCATGTCTGTGTCCGGCATGGTTCTGTTATTGCGCAATAGGTCTGGGGTTCAGTGCTCGTACGCACGAGCATCGGCACGGGCATAGGCCTGGGTGCTGGCTTGCCCGGTCCTCGGTCGGGTCGATTCAAATGTTATGCCAACTTGGAATCATGTCAACTAGGCATGAATCTGAATTTGCATCTGGCAGGTACCATCGCCCAATGCAACGAAAACCCTTTCCCAGCGAAACCCAGGAGCGCTTCATCGTCCGTTTCCCGGATGGAATGCGCGATCGCATCTCGGAAGTGGCAAAGGCAGGCCACCGTTCCATGAATGCCGAAATCGTTGCCCGCATACGGCGCAGCTTCGAATTGGATGAAGCCGGCGACACGGCCCAGGCCGGCCCGGACCTGGATGTGGCGGATTTGAAAAAGGAAATCGCGCGCCTGTGCCGCTTGCTGCAAGAACACAAGGACGTCGCTGCAGGCCTGTTCGAGGCGCACAAGGAGGCCGTGGTGACCGAAGCCCTCAAGCGCCTGCGCGCCGAAGCGGGTGAGGCCGCGTCTTTGCCCAAGGCCACGGGGGACAGCGCGCAGGCCCGTCGCACCAGTAAGAAGACCTGAGGCTGTAGGCCTCAGACCACGCGTATCGTTGCAGCGCGCTGTCGCGCGCCCCGGTTTGCCACGCGTATCGTTGCGTTGGGTGTTAAACAACCTATCCCTTTTTGAAGGCTCTTGCAGCAAAGGACGCAACTATGAACACGGATCAGATCAAGGGCACGCTCAAGGATGCCGCAGGCAAGGTGCAGCAAAAGGCTGGCGAGTTGATCGACAGCCCCGAGCAACAGGCCAAGGGCATTGCCAAGCAGGTCGAAGGCACGGCCCAGAAGAAGCTGGGTGATGTGAAGGAAGTCTTGAAGGACGCGAAAAAATAAGGCATTCACCCTGCCTTTGCGAACAAGCCCGCCACACCCTGGCGGGCTTTTTCTTTTCCACGGATTTCGACGAATGGGCGTGCGAAGAAGGTGCTGCGCGCTTCCTGTTTCAGACGGCCTGCGGCACCCTGCGGGCAGGGTCCGTTGCCACATGCACGCGATCGCGGCCCGCCTGTTTGGCGGCATACAGCAGGCCGTCGGCGCGCGTCAGCGCATCGGTCAAGGCGGTGTTGGCGGCCACGGGTGCGATGCCGAAGCTGATGGTCACCCGCTGGCCGGCCGCCAGCACATAGCCGTCCGCGCTGAGCTGGGCGCGTATGCGCTGGGCCACGCGCTCGGCCTCCTGGGGCGTGGTGCGCATCAGCAGCAGCACGAATTCCTCGCCGCCAAAGCGTGACACCAGATCGTCGTTGCGCACGTGTTGCTGCAGGGTCTGGGCCACGACCTGCAATACACGGTCTCCGCAGTCATGCCCCCAGCTGTCATTGATGCGCTTGAAGTGGTCTATGTCGCCTATCAGCACGGAGATCGGGGCCATGTGCGGATCGGCCAGGCGCAGTTCGGCTGCCTCCTGGAAGGCGCGGCGGTTGAGCAGGTTGGTCAGCGAGTCGTGGTTGCGCTCCTCGCGCAGCGCGGTGAAGACATCGCGCACCGTGCATGCCAGCAGCATGAGGGTGAACAGCAGCGCAAACGACAGCGTGCTGACCAGGGTGACCAGCCAGTAGGTGGAGCGTGCAATCTCATTGAGATCGGTGCTGCCCAGGGCCAGCACCAGCAGCGGCCGGGCAGCGGTGTAGCCGGCAAACACCACGTAGGACCAGTAGAGCATTCTCTCCAGCCAGTCCTGAGGCGGCCGGCGCCGCAGCATGGCGGGCGCCGGCAGCATCTGCAGCAGGCCCAGGCCGGTGTTGAGCCAGTGCACGCGCACCCACAGATCGACCTGGACCCGGCTGTAGTAGTACAGCGCAGCCAGGACGACGGCGCCTATGAGCAGCCCCAGCAAGGGATGGGCCGAGACGCCATAGCGCCCCGCCATGCAGCGCGCGAAGCACCAGGTGCCGAACAGATACATGGCGCCCGTGAACACGGCCCAGTGGTGCAGTTCTTCCCGGGGTGCAAGGCTTTGCCAGGCCAGCGCCAGAGAAACCAGGGCGTATCCGCCCGCAATCCACAGCAGGTAGCGCTGGCGCCGCTGCACCAGCCAGCACACGGCCAGCGTGCAACTGAGCAGCAGAATGCTCAGCGGCGCAATCAATACATAGAGGCGATCGGTATCGAGTGACACATCCACAGCGTGTTATGCACTTGCAGGTGCGGGTGGCGACAGCTTCGCGATTGCGGCATTGAATGGTGCTGCATTCCGAAGCGCCGGTCCATTTTGCATCCGTTGCCACGGCGCTTGCGGCCGCATGGCGCATGTTCCGCGTTGTGCACGGCTGGCGATATCGGGCCTACCCGTGCGGCGGCCTCAAGTCCCGGGCATTTGTGACGAAAGAGCAGGTCATCTTTTCCGGATTGGTGGCCTATGCCGATATGGCAAGGCGTTGCGCCGGAAAACGGTCGCCGCTGATGTGCGCGGCCTGTTGTTTTACCTTTCCTGTATTCGGTTTTTCCGACGAGAGTGCTACGAATGAAATTTGATCAATGGAGCGTGTCCGCCAAGCTTTGGGGCACGCTGGGCGGCTTGCTGGCGATGATGCTTGCGGTATCGCTTTGGGCACAGTTTGCGGCGGCCCGCGCCATGGACCACGGCATGCAGACGCTGTCCGAGTACGAGAGTCGCATCAGCCTGGCCATTCAATGGAAGGGCGCAACGGAGACCACGGGCGAGCGGGTTCTGGCCAGCAATGCCTCCACCGATGAGGAACTGACCCGCCTGCTCGACGGCCGGGTCAAGGAAGGCTCGGCACTGATCACCAAGCTGCAGGCCGAGATCGTCAAGGGCGCCAGCGATGCCGACAAGGCGGCGCTGGAGCGCATTGCAGCCATCCGCACCGAGGTGCTGGCACTGAACAAGCGGGCGCGCGAGATCAAGTTGACCGGCGATGCAGCGGCATTCCGCGAGTTCGTCCAGCAGCAGTACCTGGGCGCCATTGGCCGCTACGTGGACTCGCTGGAAGTCTTCGTGCAGCTGCAGCGCAGCCAGCGCGATGCAGCCCGCGAGCAGGCCCAGGCCGCCCGGCAGCAGGCCAGCGTGCTGGCCTGGATCGTCCAGGGCGTGGTCCTTCTGGCGGGCCTGGCGCTGGCCTTGGCACTGACGCGGGCCATCACCCGCCCCCTGGAACGCGCCGTGCAGCTGACGGACGCCATCGCCCAGGGCGACCTCACGGTGTCGGCCGATGACAGCCGCAAGGACGAGTTCGGCCACCTGCTGCGCTCGGTCTCGGGCATGGCGGCGCGGCTGCGCGGGCTGGTGACGGAGGTGCGTGACAGCGTGCATTCCATCTCCACCGCATCCACCGAGATTGCCGCGGGCAACCACAACCTGTCTTCGCGCACCGAGCAGACGGCGTCCAATCTGGAGGAAACGGCTGCCAGCATGGAGCAACTGACCGCCACCGTGGGCCAGGCTGCCGACACCGCGCGCCAGGCCAATCATCTGGCCGGCAGCGCCGCCCAGGCTGCCGAGCGCGGCGGCGCCGTGGTGGGCCATGTGGTGGCCAGCATGGATCGCATCGGCGACAGCGCACGCCGCATCTCCGACATCATCGGTGTCATCGACTCCATTGCCTTCCAGACCAACATCCTGGCGCTGAACGCTGCCGTGGAAGCGGCCCGCGCAGGCGAGCAGGGCCGCGGCTTTGCCGTGGTGGCCGGTGAAGTGCGGGCCCTGGCCCATCGCAGCGCCGAGGCCGCCAAGGAGATCAAGGTGCTGATCAGCACCTCGGTCGATGCCGCGCAGGAAGGCTCGGCCCAGGTGGCCCAGGCCGGACAGGTGATGGATGACATCGTGGGCAGCGTGCGCAAGGTCTCGGACATGATCGGCGAGATCACGGCATCTTCCACGGAGCAGCGCGACGGCATTGGCCAGGTCAACCAGGCAGTCAGCCAGCTGGACCAGATGACGCAGCAAAACGCGGCTCTCGTGGAGGAATCCGCAGCGGCGGCCGCCGCCCTCAGCGACCAGGCGCAGCGCCTGTCGGGCATGGTGGCCGTGTTCAAGGTGGGCCATGCCGTGCCAGCCTTGCGTTGACCAGCACCAAGGCGCAATAACACACGCAGAAAAAAGGACCGCCCGAGGGCGGTCCTTGAAGAGAAAAGCCGGTGCCCTTGCGGGCCTGCCAGGGTAAGTCAGTGAGAGGGGAGGGAGGAGATAGTCTCCCTGGCCCGGCTGGAAAATGGTTCGTGGTGGCTGCGGATCGCTCCAGTGGCCGCCTGGACTTTGCCGCTGCGTGGTTGCATCCACATGGCTTGCGCTTGCTGCAAAGGCGTGGCCAACATGATTTTGGAGAGCAGGGCTGTAGGACAGTTCCCTGTGTGATACCTGCTGTTTCCCTTGTTGTGATTGCTTGGGTACCGAAACATGCCGGCACCCATCGGTTCACGCATCTGCACTACATTGAAGAATTTGTAACTTCTGAGCAATAGGGTTAACCCGTTGCTTCTGGCAGCAAAAAGCCCGCACTTGGCGGGCTCTGTCGCAGCTTGGCGGCTGCCAGGGGGCGGGCTGCGCCGGACCTCATATGGCGAAGGGAGTGCGGTCCTTGCCTTCGATCCAGCGGGGCTGCTTGCCGCGGCCGGTCCAGGTCGCGCCCGTGGCCGGGTCGCGGTACTTGGGGACGCCGACCACGCGGAAACCGCCACCAGCCTTGGCTTTGGACGAAGGGAAGACGTCGGCCTCGGTCAATCCGTATTGGTCGATGATGGTGCGCACCTGGGCAATGGCTCCGGACTTCTCGGTCTTGAGCACTTCGGCGATCTGGGCTTCGAGATGGGCTTTCTGCTGCAGCAGTGTCTTGTAGTCGGTAGTCATGTATATCAATGAATGTTGATCTGCCAATATAAAGGAATCTTAGGAGACTTTTGGCAAAGTGAGCCTACACTGCCGCGCAACACCCGGACGGCGACAGGCGTATTGCCTGGAACCTGTCTGAGAACGGATTCCCATCTTGCCCGAGTCTAGGCGAGTCGGACGCTGATTTTTGTAGCGTATGGAAACCGGGCCATCGCGTCTGCCACAGCGGCGCAGGTGCTGGGGAACAGGGCTGTGTAGCAGGCGCCGGCCACTTTGATGATGCATCGCTTCATGTTTCTCTTCCCTTGAATGACAGATCTGCCTTCTTATCGGCATTTTTGTATCAAGGTGAAACACTTTCTTGCCCGGCTCCCTGCCGCCCCCGATGGGAAGCCACTCTCGATCAATGGCAGTCCATGCAAGGGAAGAAAAGGCCGCGTGGTGCACCCCAAAAATATGAGGGAGGGAAAAACACAGGGTGCGCGGCGCAAACGGCAGGGTCCTGGAGTCAAGGCGCTGGCGTTTGCGACAGAAAAATCCCGCAGCCAGGGCGGCAAGTGTCTGTGTTACAAATTGACACTATAGCACGCATCCTTCAAGCTTGTGACTGGTTCTTGCAAAAGGCTGACGACTGCAGTTTGGGCGGCGCTGCCAGCAATGCAGTGCCTGCACGAAGGGGCTAGCCAGCGGGCTTCTTCGCACGCAGGAAGCAGGCAATTACAAGGGCAAGTACGCACTCTTCGAGCTCTGGCGGCCGATGCGTCTCGGATAGGCTCGGTGGGCATTCACAGCCCTCGTTTTGCCTTCACTACGCATCATGTTTCAAACACTTCGTGCCCGCCTGATCCTCATCTGCGTAGCAATCACCGTGGCCGCGCTGTTCGCGCTGTCCATGGCCACCTTCTGGACGGCGCGCAGCAGCACGCTGTCCGATATCGACGAAAACATCGGTCAGCTCACGCGGGCCCATGCATCCACACTGACCGACTGGGTTCAGGACAAGCAGCGCATCACCGGCTCATTGAAGAAGGCGGTGGACCAGCCGGACCCCATCCCCTTCCTGCTGGCCGGCCAGCAGGCTGGCGGCTTCGATGACGCCTATTTCGTCCATGCCGACAAGCGCGCCGTGTTCACCCATCCCATGCCGGAGAACTACGACGGAACCCAGCGCGACTGGTTCAAGCAGGCCGTGCGCGAAGGCCGGCCGGGCGTGACGCCAGCCTATGTCGATGCCAGCACCGGCGAGCTGACCATCAGCTTTGTCGATCCGGTCGGCAGCTCGGGCGCCATCACGGCCGTTGTCGGCACTGATGTGCGGTTGGCCGCCATGTCCAGGAAAGTGGCCGCCATCCGTCCCCAGGAAAAAAGCTTTGCCTTTCTGATTGATGGCGAAGGCCGCCTGCTGGCCTACGCCAAGCCCGAGCTGGCGCTCAAGCCGGCTTCCGCGATTGCCCCTGAGCTCGATGCCGCGCTGATCAAGCGCCTGGCCGAGCAGGGCGGCCGCGCCGATCTGGTGCTCGATGGCGAGCCGCAGATGCTCTACGCCGCCAAGGTCGAGGGCACGCCCTGGACGCTGGCCGTGGTGATCGACCGCGCACAGGCCACGGATTCGGTGCGGGCGCTGCTGCAGGTGGCCGCCCTCATCACCGTGCTGTCCGTGCTGGGCGCGGCGGTGCTGCTGACCGTGGCGCTGCGCCGCATGCTCAACCGCCTGGCCGTGGCACGCGATGCGCTGCAGGACATCGCCTCGGGCGAAGGCGATCTGACCCGCCGCCTCACCTCCGCCGGCCGCGATGAGCTGGCGCAGATCGGCCAGTCCTTCAACCAGTTCGTGGACAAGATCGCCACGGTGCTGCTGCGCATTCGCGAGTCGTCGGAATCGGTGCGCATGGCTTCGGCAGAGATTGCGGGTGGCAACCAGGACCTGTCGTCACGCACCGAGCAGCAGGCCAGCTCGCTGGAGCAGACGGCAGCCGCCATGGAGCAGATCACGGCAACCGTGCAGCAGAACGCGGCCAATGCCCGCCAGGCCAGCGAGCTGGCCACCAGCGCCTCGCAGATCGCCACCCAGGGCGGAGAGGCCGTCGGCCAGGTGGTGCAGACCATGGGCGGCATCGAGGCCTCGGCCCGCAAGATCGAAAGCATCATCGGCGTGATCGACTCCATTGCCTTCCAGACCAACATCCTCGCGCTGAACGCGGCGGTGGAAGCGGCGCGCGCCGGCGAGCAGGGTCGGGGCTTTGCCGTGGTCGCCAGCGAGGTGCGCACGCTGGCGCAACGCAGCGCCACGGCGGCCAGGGAGATCAAGGCGCTGATCGATGATTCCGTGGGCCAGATCGACACGGGCAGCCGCCTTGTTCGCAATGCGGGCACCACCATCGACCAGGCCGTGGACGGCGTGCGCAAGCTCAGCACGCTGGTGGCCGAGATCAGCAACGCCAGCCAGGAGCAAAGCCGTGGCATTGCCGAGGTGGGCAGCGCCATCGGCCAGATGGACCAGGTCACGCAGCAGAACGCTGCCCTGGTGGAGGAGGTCACGGCCGCAGCGCAGTCGCTGCAGCAGCAGGCGGTGCAGCTGGCGCAGGCCGTGGCGGGCTTCAAGCTCGACGAAGGAAACGGCGCCCGCCGCCTGCGCTGAGCGCTGGCAAAACGCCGAGGCGGTGCCTGGTGTCAGGCCGCTTTGGCGCCCCCGGAATGCTCGCAGGCAAAGGCCGGTGTGTCGGCCTCGCCCGGCCGCTCGCCGGCCACGAAGTAGCGGTCGCGGCCGCTGGCCTTGGCCTGGTACAGCGCGGTATCGGCCATGCGCAGCAAGGCACTCAAACCCAGCGGTGGGTAGGCCATGTTCGTGCAGCCTATGCCAATGCTCAGCGTGGGGCAGATGGCTGCGCCATCGTTCATGTCGATGCGAATTTCGCGCGTGGCCTCGCACAGCCGCTGGGCCACGGCTCTGGCCGTGACGCAGTCGGCACCGGGCAGCAGCACCGCAAACTCCTCGCCGCCCAGGCGGCCTATGAGTTCATGCGGGCGCAGCGCCTGCGACAGGCGGGCCGAGACTTCCTGCAGCACCCGGTCGCCGGCGGCATGGCCATGGCGGTCGTTGATGTGCTTGAAGTGGTCCAGGTCAAGCATCAGCATGGAGCCTGACTGGCGCTCGCGCTGCAGGCGCTCCAGCGTGCGCTGTGCGCGCTCCAGAAAGCTGGTGCGTGCCAGCAGCCCGGTCAGCGCATCGTGGTTCACTGCATGGCGCAGCTTGCTGAGCATGTCCTTGAAAGCCATGAGCGTGCAGGCCACGGCCAGCGGGCCGATCGACAGCATGGCCAGACCCAGGCGGAAGGAGAACGTGGTCTCCAGCTCGGTGCCGGGCGAGCTGAACAACACATGGGAAAACGTGGCCAGCTTGATGGCGCAGCTGACCAGGTTGAGCAGGGCGACCACGAACAGCCGATAGCGCATGGCGCACAGCAGCATGGCCGGCATGGTGAGCGACAGCGCGCCTGGTCCGCCCAGGTAGATGGCAATGGATTCGGAAATCGCCAGGGCAAGCAGCGGCAGCAAGGCCTGCGCCGTTTGTTTGAATGGCTGGCTGCGCCAGGACAGCGGCTCCAGCTTTGCCGGAAGGCTCAGCAGCACAGGCAGCAACAGGGTCATGTGCATCAACTCGCTGCTGAACCACATGGCCATCATGGGCTGCCAGGGCCAATGCATGAGATGGTGCATGCCCGCCGAGCCCAGCACGGCTCCGACCACGCTCACCAGCAGGCTGCACATCACCAGGTGCAGCACCGAGGAAGGGGAGCGCATCTGCTGCACCCGCTGGGGCAGGCGCCGCATCATCACCCAGCCGCAGGCCACGGCGGCCAGGTCGGCAAAGGTCAGCCACAGGGTCTGGTCCAGCGGACTGCCGGAAAGCCATTCGGCCAGCGCCATGGCAATGGCGGCAGCCGTCCAGCCGTGTCTATGGCTGTAGGCAGGGCTGCGAAGCATCCAGCCCAGGAGCAGGGCGTTGGACAGCCACAGGGACGACAGATGCTCCGGAGAGCGCAGGCCCAGCGCCACGGCCGAGCACAGGAACAGCACCCCGCCCAGCACAAAGCTGTCCCGCCAGGGCGTTGCAGCTTGTGGAAGGCTCCACGGATCTCCGGATGCGGCGCGATGTGACATATGTCTCCCCTGTGGAGACCGAATGGAGGCACCGGACTCTGCGCGCGTTCGTCGGGCATGGCGGCCATGCCCTTGTCATGGTGGTGAACGAGCGGCCCGGCGGGCAGCGGGAACAGGAAATCCTCCTCGGGGCAGATCAGACAAGAGATGCGGGGTAACTTGAGTACACAAAATTTACGCCTGCGGGGTCAATCTAGCGGAAATGCATGTATTTGCAAGTACTGATCCATCTTGCATACAGCACGCTATGAAAGCATTTCGCAGGCGCCGGTACGCCCGATCAGCACTGCCGCAAGTGGCAGCGGTGCGCTTGGAGCAGCTTTTGTGAAGGAAAGATGGGATGCATGCTAATGATTCATGCGGTTCCGTAGTCAGGTCCCTGCGTGGTCCCTGCTTCCTGTCGCACCAACAATTTGTAATTAGTTACTTTTGTTTCCGATGAATATCCCAAGAGCTGGTGGTGCCAGTCGGGGCGGCTGCTGGTCGGCGAGGGTTGGAGAGGCGTTCCTGCCGCCGCGGTACCCGGAAATGTGCAACTCCTGTCGATAGAACGACGATGCGCAACGCATAAAATCGCCGGATTGGGGGAGATCTCTGCCGAAATGTGGAACCACATCCGGGCAGCCTCCATGGGTGCTTGCCGTTGAAATCCAGGGAACCGCATGGAATACCGTCTTGATGAAACCGACCGCCAGCTGCTGCGTCTGCTGCAGACCAATGCACGGGCTTCCACCGCTCATCTGGCTCGGCAGATGAATCTGGCGCGCACCACGGTGGTGGCGCGCATTGCCAGGCTCGAGCAAGAGGGCGTGATCGCCGGCTACGGCGTGCGCCTGGGCGCACGCGTGGAGCAGTCTGCCGTGCGGGCGTATTGCGGCATCCGCGTGCAGCCCAAGACGGCCACGTTGGTCATGCAGGCGCTCAACCGCTTCACCGAGGTCGAGGAGGTCTCTGCCGTCAGCGGCCAGTACGACTACATGGTGTTCGTGCGCTGCGAGAGCAATGAAAAGCTCGATGCGCTGCTGGACCGCATCGGCCTGATCGACGGCATTCAGCAGACCTATACCTCGGTGGTGCTCAGCCGCAAGATCGACCGGCGCACGACGGCGGCCCTGAGCCAGCCGGGCGAATCCGCTGCCTGAGGGGCGCGCTGCAGCCCTCGCAACCACTGTCGGGTCTCTGACATCTGCTAGTGAAACTGCCGGGTAGGCAGTCCGTTGCGGCCCTCCTATGCTGTTGTGGGCCCCCGTACCAACAGGGGCCTTTCTTTGTGTACGCATAACACCAGGAGACAAAGCATGTACCCAGCGGTTCGCAGTGGATGGAAGCCCCTGTCATTGATTTGCCTGGCCGCCTTGGCGGCCTGCGGCGGTTCGGGCGACGGCTCCAGCAGCAAGTACAGCGCGGAGATCCGCCGCACGGAAATGGGCATTCCGCACATCAAGGCCAAGGACTGGACGGGCCTGGGCTATGGCGCCGGCTATGCCCAGGCGCAGGACAACCTGTGCACCATGGCCGACTCCTTCCTGACGTACCGCGGGGAGCGCTCGCGCTACCTTGGCGGCGATGCCCAGGCCGTCTACGACAGCACCATCGACCGGCCGCGCAATCTCGACTCGGACTTCTTCTTCCGCCATGTCGTCTCCGATGACGCCGTGGCCGCCATGATCCAGGCCCAGCCGGACAAGCTCAAGCAATTGGTCGATGGCTTCGTGGCCGGCTACAACCGCGTGGTGCGCGAGACCCCGGCCGGGGCCAAGACCAATGCGGCCTGTGCGGGCCAGCCGTGGGTGCAGGCCATTACCGCGCAGGACATCTGGCGGCGCATGTACACGGCCAATCTGGCCGGCGGCTACAGCAACTTCGTGGCCCAGATCGCCAATGCCGTGCCGCCTGCAGCGGCTGCGGCAGCAACGGCCTCGGCCAGGCCGGCGAAGGCCCGGCCGGCCGCGACACAGCTGGCCGCGCTCAAGCCGGGGCAGGTGGTGGCGCCATCATTGCAGGTGGGCGGCACCACGGGCATCGGCAGCAACATGTACGGCTTTGGCCAGCAGGCCACGGGCGGCGGCAGCAGCGTGCTGTTCGGCAATCCGCACTGGTACTGGAAGGGGCCGGACCGCTTCTATCAATCGCAGCTCACGATTCCCGGCGAGATCGATGTCAGTGGCGCCAGCTTTCTGGGCATCCCGATGGTGCTGATCGGCTTCAACAACGACGTGGCCTGGAGCCATACCGTGTCCACGGCGCGGCGCTTTGGCCTGTTCATGTACCAGCTGGCGCCCAATGATCCGACCCGCTATGTGCGTGACGGCAAGACCGAGGCCATGCAGGCCAGCAAGATCACCGTGAGCGTGCGCAATGCCTCCGGCGGGCAGGACCAGGTCACGCGCACGCTGTACAAGACCGTGCACGGCCCCGTGGTCAACCTGGGCGCCATGGACCCGGCGCTGGGCTGGACCACGCAGAGCGTGTTCGCCATCCGCGACATCAACGCCTACAACTACCGCACATTCCGCAACTGGCTGCGCTGGAACCAGGCCAGGTCGCTGGACGAGTTCATCCGCATCCAGAAGGAGGAGTCGGCCATTCCCTGGGTCAACACCGTGGCCGCAGGGCGCGGCAACGCCCAGGTCTGGTATGCCGACATAGGCGCCGTGCCCAACGTGCCGCCCGCGCAACTGCAGGCCTGTGCGACGCCCGCCTCGGCCGCCATCAACGCGGCGCTGCCCCAGGTGCCGGTGCTGGCCGGTGGCAGCAGCCAGTGCGACTGGAGTTCGGATGCGGATTCGGTGCAGGCGGGCGCCATCGGCCCCGCACGTATGCCCAATTTGCTGCGCAGCGACTACGTGGGCAACATGAACGACAGCTACTGGCTGTCCAATGCCTCGGCGCCGCTGACCGGCTATCCGGCCATCTTCGGATCCACTTCGTCGGCCCAGAGCCTGCGCACGCGCATGGGCCACACCATGGCGCTGCAGCGGCTGGCGGGCACGGACGGCTACCCGGGCAAGCTGGCCACCAGCGACATCGTGCGCCAGATGGTGCTGGACAGCCGTGTCTACAGCGCGCGCTTCAAGGACGAGGCATTGGCCCAGGTCTGTCCAGGCCCCGTGTCCTCGGCGGGTGAAACGGTGGACGTATCGGCTGCCTGCACGGCGCTGCAGGCCTGGGACGGCACGGGCACGGCGGCATCCAGGGGTTCCCATGTCTGGGACGAGTTCTGGAAGCGCGTGGCCAGCCAGATCAAATCGGCCGACCTGTATGCCGTGCCCTTCGATGCGGCCGACCCCGTCAACACGCCGCGTGGCATCAAGCCCACTGCCAAGGCGGCGCTGCAAAAGGCGTTCGCCGAAGCAGTGAAGGCCGTGCAGGCCAGCGGCTTTGCCATGGATGCGGCGCGCGGCACCGTGCTGTTCTCGCAGCGCGGCGGCGAGAAGATCGCGCTGTATGGCGGTTGCGGCGAGGTGGGCTACTTCACCATCACCTGCTCGGAAAACAAGATAGAGCAGGGCGGCTACAGCATGGACGGGCAGCCGCACGGCAACAGCTACATGCAGGTGGTGAGCTTCCCGTCGGCCGGTGTGGAGGCCCATACCTTCCTGACCTTCTCGCTGTCGGACGACCCGGCCTCGGCCCACTACGTGGACTACACCAAGGCCTACGGCGCGCGCCAATGGCTCAAGCTGCCGTTCACCGACAGCGCCATTCAGGCCAGCCCGGCCTACAAGACGCAGACCGTGAGCGAGTGAAGCAACCTGTGACCCGGTGACGGGCCGCCGGTTCGCTGGCGGCTCGCCGGGAGTGCAAAAAGCGACGGGGGCCGAGGCCCCCATTGCTTTTGGAATGCGCTGGCCGTCAGTCCACGATGACGCGCGGCTCGCCCGCCTCCATGCGGCCGACGATGGCGGCACTGCCAAAGCCCTGCTCGGCAAACAGTGCAAGCACCTGATCGGCAACATCCGGCGCGCAGGACACGAGCAGGCCGCCCGAGGTCTGCGGATCGGTCAGCAGCGCGCGCTGCGCATCGGTGATGCCGGCGCCCAGCGCAACCTGCGCGCCATACGAGGCCCAGTTGCGGCCGGAGGCGCCCGTGATGACGCCCTGCTCGGCAAAGCCCTGCACCGTGGGCAGCACGGGCAGGCTGCGGCTGTCGATGCGTGCCGTCAGGCCCGCGCCGCGTGCCAGTTCCAGGCCGTGGCCCAGCAGGCCGAAGCCCGTCACATCGGTCAGCGCGTGCACGCCGTCCATCTTGCCCAGCGCCGTACCGGGGCGGTTGAGCAGGGTGGTTGCTTCCACCATGGCGCGGTAGCCGGCCTCGTCCAGCAGGTTCTTCTTGAGTGCGGCCGACAGAATGCCCACGCCCAGCGGCTTGCTCAGGATCAGCACGTCGCCGGCCCGGGCGTCGGCATTGCGCTTCATCTGGCGGGGGTTGACGATGCCGATGCCGACCAGGCCGTAGATGGGCTCGACCGAGTCGATGGAGTGGCCCCCGGCCAGCGGAATGCCGGCATCGCGGCAGACCGATTCGCCACCTTCCAGGATCTTGGCAATGGTGTCGTGCGGCAGCACATTGATGGGCATGCCCACGATGGCCAGGGCCATCAGGGGCTGGCCGCCCATGGCGTAGATGTCGGACAGCGCATTCGTCGCGGCGATGCGGCCGAAGTCATACGGGTCGTCCACGATGGGCATGAAGAAGTCCGTGGTCGCCACGATGGCCTGCTCGTCGTTGATGCGGTAGACGGCGGCGTCGTCGGCGGTCTCCGTGCCCACCAGCAGGTCCGGGAAGAACTGCTTGGGCAGCGCGCTCTTGCCGATCAGCTCCGCCAGCAGGCCCGGCGCGATCTTGCAGCCGCAGCCGCCGCCATGGGACAGCGAGGTGAGTCGGGGGGCTTGGGAGGTGTCTGTGGTCATGGAGCAATCCGGCGATCGGCGGCGATCGCAGTAGTGGGAAAGAGTGCCTGCCGCCAGCGCGGCGGCGCGCCATATTATGGGCGGGCACGGCGGGCGGCCATGGTACAAGCGGGCATGTCCAAGTCTTTCACTCATGACCGCGCATCCGTGGAATGCGATCCCGAGACGGTGGTGGGCGTGGAGCAGCGCGGCTTCAACGCCTGGCCGGCCCAGCGCACCGTGCTCTGCGGCGACTGGCTGCTGCGCGCTGCGCAGGGCCATACCAAGCGCGCCAACTCGGCCAATGCCCAGCAGCCCGGCGCCCGCCTTGGCGCCTTGCTGCCGCAGATCGAGGCCTTCTACGAGCGCCAGGGCCTGCCTGCCATCTTTCGCCTCTCGCCCCTGGCAAGTCCCGAGGCGGATGCGCAGCTGGCGCAGGCCGGCTACCGGCTGGCCGACCCTTCCCTGGTGATGCGAGCTGCATTGACGGACATGGCGCCGCCAGCGAACGACCAGGGCTGTGCCCTTGCCATTCAAGCTCGGCCTGGCACGGCCTGGCTGCAGGGCTTTGCCGAGGCCGGCGCCGTGCCGGAGCAGCACAGGCAGGCGCACCACCATATGCTGCAGTCCATTGCCTGGCCCGCCGCATTTGCTTCGCTGCAAGTGGGCGGTGGAGCGGGCGGCGAGGTGGCCGGGTTTGGCCTGGCCGTCGTGGAGCGCGGCTGCGTGGGCCTGTATGACATCGTCATCACGCCTGCGCTGCGCGGCCAGGGACTGGGCCGGGCGCTGGTGCATGGCCTGATGCACTGGGGGCAGACGCAGGGAGCGCAATGGGCCGAACTGCAGGTGCGTGCGCCCAACATGGTGGCGCGCGGGCTGTATGAAAGCCTGGGCTTTCAGGCACTCTACGGCTATCACTACCGGCTGCCTGCCTCTGCGCTTTGATGTGTTGCCGCATTGGCCCATCACGGGCGCCCCGGCGTGACAGTCCCGGCGGCCCGATGGGGTCGATATGTGAAAAAATGCTTCAGTGCGCCAGCGTGGCGCAATGCATGGATATTCCGTTCAAGGAGCCTTGGTTGGCAGCTCGCACACATCGCATACATCACACATACCGCAGGTGGGGCATGGATTGCAGGATCAAAGGCCTGTCTGCCGGGGCCTGGCTGGTCGTGGGTCTGCTGGCCTTGCAGGCCGGGCTGGTGGGGCAGGCACATGCGGAGCCGGCGGCCGATGAGCATGAGTTGGGGGTGACCCGCACCGTCGTAGGCATCCTTGGCTACACGCGCTGGCCCACGGAAAGCCCCGTGCTGCGGCTGTGCGTGGTGGGCTCCACCGAATATGCCGACGACCTGCTCAATGGCGCCCCGCAGACCGTGGGCAGCCAGCGGCTGGAGGTACGGCGCGTGGCGCCCGTCGATGCGCGCGCACTGGTCGAATGCGAGGGCATTTATGCCGGCCAGCTCGATGAGGCGGCCTGGCGCAAGCTCATGGAGCAGCTGGCCGGGCGGCCGCTGCTGACCATCAGCGAGCGGGGCGAGCTGTGCCGCATCGGCGCCATGTTCTGCCTGCGCCGCCGTGGCGAGGGCGCGGGCTTCGAGGTCAGCCTCGACTCAGTGGCCCGCAGCGGCCTGCGTGTCAATCCCAAGGTGCTGCAACTGGCGCGCCACAGGACCTTGCCATGAAGTTGTCCCTGTCCGGCAATGCCTCCCTGCGCAACGTGATCCGCCGCGCGCACCTGCGCATGGCGGCGGTGGCCATCGCGCTGGCGGGGGCGCTGCTGCTCATCGTCGGCGTGGCCACCCTGCGCCTGTACCTGTCCAACAACCTGCATCTGGTGGCCCGTTCGCTGGCCTATACGGTCGAGGCATCGCTGGTCTTCGGTGACCGTGACGAGGCCGCCCGCGTGCTGGACCAGCTGCTGCGTGGCGAAGGCGTGGCCCACGCCGAGGTCTTCGATGCCGAGGGCCGCCCGTTCGTGCGGTGGTCGGGCCATGGTGGCTCGGCGCTGTCCAGCATCGGGGAGCTGCTGGCCGTGGGCATTGGCCTGCCGCGCGCCGAGGCCGATGTGCGCCAGGACGGCAGGCTGGTCGGCAGTGTGCAGCTGGCCAGCGATGGCGTGGGCCTGGTCCGCTTCCTGGGCGCAGGTTTCATCGTGCTGGTGCTGTGCGTGGGTGTCAGCGGCTATGTGGGCCTGCGCCAGTCGCGCCGCATGCTGCGCGACATTGCCGAGCCGCTGCAGCAGCTGGCGCGCGTGGCCCGGGCCGTGCGCCATGACCGATCCATGGACCAGCGCGTGCCGCTGGCGCGCATTGCCGAGCTGCGCGAGTTGGGCGACAACTTCAACGCCCTGCTGGCCGAGCTGCAGACGCGCCATGAGCGGCTGCAGCAGCAAAATTCGGCGCTGGAGCGGCAGGCTTCGCGCGACAGCCTCACGGGGCTGGCCAACCGGCTGCATTTCGAGCAGCGACTGCAGCAGGCGCTGGACAGTGCGGCGGAGAGCGGGCAGAAGCTGGCCGTGCTGTTTCTGGACAACGACCGCTTCAAGCAGGTCAACGACGCCTACGGCCATGCCGTGGGCGATGTGCTGCTCAAGGCGGTGGGTGCCCGGCTGCGCTCGCAGGTGCGCGAGACCGATCTGGTCGCGCGGCTGGGTGGCGACGAATTCGCCATCCTGCTCTATCCCATCGGCGGCGGTGGCGATGCGCAGATGGTGCAGGACAAGATAGAGGCCGCCATGCGCGAGCCCCTGGTCGTTGGCGACGGCGTGGTGCTGCAGCCTTCGGTCAGCGCGGGCGTCGCCCTTTTTCCCAAGCATGGCCAGAGCATGGAGACGCTGATGCGCCATGCAGACCAGGCCATGTACCAGGCCAAGGCCATGCGCCAGGCCGAACGAATCACAGGAGGATGACATGTTGAAACGACGGAGCTGGATCCGGATGTGCGGCGCAGGTGCGGCCGCAGTGCTGGCCCTTGCGCTGGTCGGTTGTCAGACGGTGCCGCAGGCGCCGGCCAAGGCGCCGGGGCTGACCGAAGAACAGCAGCAGTTGCTGCGCAGCCAGGGTTTTGCGCAGGCAGACCAGGGCTGGGAGCTGCAGATGTCGGGCAAGCTGCTGTTCGGCTTTGATTCGGCCGAAGTCGGCGCCCAGGCGCGCACCAAGGTGCTGGAGCTGGGCCGTGCCCTCAAGGGCGTGGGCATAGAGCGGCTGCGCGTGGAAGGCCATACGGACGATCGCGGCAGCGATGCCTACAACATGCGCCTGTCGCTGCGCCGCGCAGAGGCCGTGGCCGATGTGCTGGCCGAAGCGGGCCTGGCGCGCCAGGATATCGAGGTCAAGGGCCTGGGCCGCGCCATGCCCGTGGTGCCCAGCGATGCGGCGGAGAACCGCCGCGTGGCCATCGTCGTGCCCTTGCAATAGCCGTAACCTGGCTGGAATCAGAGTCGGGGGATTGGCGGAAAGCAGCAGGAGTCGAACCTACCCAGGAGCGGCTGACGCCCCTGACCGGGTTTGAAGCCCGGGCGCACCACCGGGTGCGTATGCTTTCCTTCTGGACTTGAAGCTCCCCCTGAGCGGCTTACGCCGCTTCCCCCTCTCTACCCGCTTCGCGGGGGAGGGGGACGA
>Ga0066479_1000129_pt1 | contig 26780 bp, 20 predicted proteins | sample LakWasM117_HOW13_2_FD_59555 | JGI IMG/M metagenome (GOLD analysis project Ga0066479, IMG submission 59555) | Freshwater sediment methanotrophic microbial communities from Lake Washington under simulated oxygen tension - Sediment Metagenome 117_HOW13 | ecosystem: Environmental > Aquatic >... | reverse complement strand
GGACGTGGACGGCGCCCACATCCGCACCCTGCTGCTGACCTTCTTCTACCGCCAGATGCCGGACCTGGTCGAGCGCGGCCACATCTACATCGCCCAGCCGCCGCTGTACAAGGTCAAGAACGGCAAGGAAGAGCTGTACATCAAGGACGGCCCCGCGCTCAACCAGTACCTGCTGCGCATCGCGCTGATGAACGCCAGCGTCAGCACCGGCGGAGCCAACCCGCGCACGCTGGACGGCGAGGAACTGGCCAAGCTGGCCAACATGCACCTGGCCGCCGAGACCGTCATCGACCGCCTGTCCAACTTCATGGATGCCGAGGCCCTGCGCGCCATCGCCGACGGCGTGCAGATCACGCTGGACAGCATCGAGGCGGCCCAGGCCTGCGCCCCCATCCTGGAGGCCAAGCTGCGCGAGTTGACCACCACGGGCGTGCCCGCCGAGGTCACGGCCGAAATCGATCCGGTCTCCGAAAAGCCCGTGCTGCGCATCAGCCGCCACCACCACGGCAACATCAAGAGCTCCATCCTCACCCAGGAGTTCGTGCGCAGCCACGACTACGCCGCGCTGGCCGACGAAGCCCAGAACTTCAACGGCCTGCTGGGCGAAGGCGCCAAGGTCACGCGTGGCGAGGGCGAAAAGGCCAAGAGCGACAAGGCCGGCGACTTCCGCCAAGCCATGCAATGGCTGCTGCACGAAGCCGAACGCACCACGGCCCGCCAGCGCTACAAGGGCCTGGGCGAAATGAACCCCGAGCAGCTGTGGGAAACCACCATGGACCCCACCGTCCGCAGCCTGCTGCAGGTGCAGATCGGCGACGCCATCGAGGCCGACCGCGTGTTCACCATGCTCATGGGCGACGAGGTGGAGCCACGCCGGGAATTCATCGAGACGAATGCGCTGCGGGCGGGCAATATCGACGTGTGATCGCGCAGGTTCTCATCCATCTCGTAGAACCTTCGACGTCGCCATCGAGCTGTTGACCCTGCAGTGCGGCATTGGATTGCACAGCATGGCGCCAAGAGCAATGGCCAGCCCGGGATCAGCATGCCCCTGATACCCGGGCACCAGCGCATCGCCAGATCAAGCGTGCAAAACAACGGCTGAAAGAGAATGTCGATCGATCCGAGAATCGCCGGCATTCTTCACCCAGGCCATGAAGTGATGCCTCAATTGATGCCTTCGCATGCGCGGGAAATTCGTTGGAAGCCGTTTTGCTGAATGCAGAAACGGGCATGTCCAAACAACGACATCAACCGCCGGGCCTTCTTCTGCCTTGATGCACGACCGGCTCGAGAAACAACTGCCGAAAGTAATCGCGAAACGCCGTCATCGCTGGGGAAAATTCGATGCCTTGCTTCCACCCAAGCCCGATGTTCATCGTAGGCACGGCGTCGCGCAGACTGATGGTTTCAATGCGCTTTCCCTCCAGCGACCAAGGTCGATAAACCATATCCGAGAGAACGGTCACACCTAGGCCATTCGCCACGGTGCTGCGCACTGCTTCTACAGAGCTCGTGCGCAGCCTGATCTGAGGTTGGTACGGCGTCTTGCTCCAATATTTCATTGCAGTGCCCGCAGCCTCGTCCACGGTGAGCAGGATGTAGGGCTCGGCAGCCACATCGGCCAGCGTGACTTCCGCCTTTTCGAGCAGCGCATGCTTGGCCGGCACCCACAGTCGACGTTGCGAGCCAAAGAATGTCTCGAGCGACAGCTCGCGCAGCACCACATTGGACGTGAGCAGTACTCCCATGTCGTATTGCTGCGTGATCAGCCCCTCCTCAATGGCTTCACGCACTACTTCGTGCACCTTGACCTTGATCTGCGGATGCAATTGCTCGAAACGCTGAAGGTGATGGGGCAAGAAGTAGCCGAGCACCGTGTAGGTGGCGGCAATGGTCAGCGTCCCCTCGACATTCACACCCTCATGCGGCATGCGGATCGCCTCGTCGGCAGCCGAGAGCACGGCATAGGCATGGCTCAGAAACCGCCGTCCGGCCCGGGTCAGTTCCACGCCATGAGGCTGTCGCTCAAACAGCTGCTGCCCCAGCATTTCCTCCAGCTCCCGGACTGCCGTGGTCACCGCCGATTGCGAGATGTTGAGTTGCAGTGCCGCATGTGAGATGCGCCCCACTTCGGCCACCGCCGTGAAGTATTTGAGCTGGCGAAGGGTCAGAGACATGGTGCGGCCTTCCTGGGGTATTTACTTATCTCTCAAAAATTACATGCCAGCGCGCGCAAATCCGATACCGAAGATTCACTGATCTGCAGGGTAGCGTTCATTGCAGGCAGTCGGCGTATCTGTTTTTCAGATATCGCATCGCCTGTAAATAATGCTTTTCAGCCGATTTTCAGCTGACTAATCTTCACCTTGTCCCGCATTGCTGCCATCTGGCCGTGCGCCAACAACACAAGGTGAAACGTGAAGAAGACGCTGATTGATCTGAACTCCGACATGGGCGAAAGCTTCGGTCCATGGGCCATCGGCGATGGTGTGGACCAGGAATTGATGCCGTTGATCAGTTCGGCCAATATCGCCACAGGCTTTCATGCGGGTGATCCGAACATCATGCGCAAGACGGTGTTGTTGGCCCGGGAAAACGGCGTGGGCATCGGCGCGCACCCGGGCTTTCGCGACCTCGTGGGCTTCGGGCGCCGCCATATCAATGCACCGGCCGACGAGCTGGTGAACGACATGGTCTACCAGCTCGGCGCGCTGCGCGAATTCGCGCGGCTGGCCGGCATGACGCTGCAGCACATCAAGCCGCACGGCGCGCTCTACATGCATGCGGCGCGCGACGAGGCGCTGTCGCGCGCACTCGTCACGGCCCTGCAGCAGATCGAACCGACGCTGCGCCTGTTCTGCATGGAATCGTCCGTCACCTTCCAGGTGGCGTGCGAATTGGGCCAGCCCGTGGCGCGCGAGTTCTATGCCGACCGCGACTACGACCTGAGCGGCTCCATCGTCTTCACCCGCCGCGTCGGCGCGCTCGACCCCGAGGCCGTGGCCGCCAAGGTGCTGCGCGCCTGCACCGAAGGCGTGGTGCGCACGGTCGAAGGCCAGGACCTGGCGATCGGCTTCGACTCGGTCTGCATCCACAGCGACACGCCCGGCGCGCTGGCGCTCGTGAAGGCCACGCGCCGCGCACTGGCCGAGCACGGCATCGAAGTTGCAGGTTTTGCCGGTGCGGCTGCGCCAGCGCAGCCTTGAGTTTTCCGTTCTTCCCGCTTTCGTTCCTGTTCCCGCTTTCCAGGAGTGCATCGATGCCCGCTACCCATGAAGTCCTCAGCCCGCTGCCGGGCACCTTCTACCGACGTTCGGCGCCTGACGCGCCGCCATTCAAGGCCGAAGGCGACACCGTGGCCGTGGGCGATGTGATCGGCCTGGTCGAGGTGATGAAGCAGTTCAGCGAAGTCACGGCCGACGTGGCCGGACGGCTGCGGGGCTTTGCCGTGGAGAACGGCGAACCCGTCGATCCTGGCCAAGCGCTGGCCGTCATCGAAACGGCGTGAGGCCCCGGACCATGACCGCCGCATTCGACAAACTGCTCATCGCCAACCGCGGCGAGATCGCGGTGCGCATCATCCGCGCCGCGAAGGAACTGGGCCTCAAGACCGTCGCCGTCTACAGCGACGCTGACGCGCAAAGCCTCGCGGTGCGCATGGCCGACGAAGCCGTGCGCATTGGCCCGGCGCATGCCACCAAGAGCTATCTGAGCGTAGACGCCATTCTTGAAGCGGCAGCCGACAGCGGCGCCGGCGCCGTGCATCCGGGCTACGGTTTCCTGTCGGAGAACGCCGCGTTCGCCGAGCGCATCGAGGCCGCGGGCCTGGTGTTCGTCGGCCCGACGCCGCACGCGATCCGCACCATGGGCGACAAGGCCGCCGCGCGCGCCGCAGCCATGAAGGCCGGTGTGCCCACCGTGCCCGGCAGCGCGGGCGTGGTGACAGACGCCGACAGCGCCGTCGCGCTGGCAAAGGGCATCGGCTACCCCATCATGATCAAGGCCTCGGCCGGCGGGGGCGGGCGCGGCATTCGCGTGGCGCACGACGAAGCCGAGCTGCGCCAGCAGTTCGCCACCGCCACGGCGGAGGCGCAGGCCGCTTTCGGCAACGGCGAGGTGTACCTCGAACGCTTCATCCGCCAGGCGCGCCACATCGAGGTGCAGATCCTGGGCGACGGCCAGCGCGTGGTTCACTGCTTCGAGCGCGAATGCTCGCTGCAGCGACGCCGCCAGAAAGTGTGGGAAGAAGCGCCCTCGGCCGCCATCAGCGAGGCCACGCGCACCGCGCTGTGCGAATCGGCGCTGCGGCTGGCCCATGCCGTGGCATACCGCGGCGCGGGCACGCTCGAATACCTGTACGACGACGACACGCGCGAGTTCTTCTTCATCGAGATGAACACGCGCATCCAGGTCGAGCACCCCATCACCGAGATGATCACCGGCATCGACCTCGTGAAGGAGATGCTGCGCATCGCGCTGGGCCAGCCTCTGCGCCTGCAGCAGGAAGACATCCGGCTGACCGGCGCGGCCATCGAGGTGCGCATCAACGCCGAGAACGCCGCGAAGAACTTCATGCCAAGCCCGGGCCTCGTGTCGCAGCTCGTGGTGCCGGGCGGCCCCGGCGTGCGCTTCGACACCATGCTGTTCCCCGGCTGCACCGTGCCGGCGTACTACGACTCGCTGCTGGGCAAGCTGATCGTGCACGACACCGATCGCGCCGGTGCGCTGGCCCGCATGCGACGCGCGCTCGACGAGCTGCAGGTCGAAGGCATCCACACCACGATCCCGCTGCACCGCGCACTGTGCGAAGACGCGGGCGTGGCGCGGGCCGCATTCCACACGGGCTTTCTCGAAACCTGGCTGGCGGTGAATCCGCTGGCCGACGCACCCGCCCCACTTGCGGAGGTGACCGCATGACCGCTGCCAGCACCCTCCCCGCCCAGGCCCGCTACAGCTTCGGCGGCGACGAGCACCTGTTCGTCGAGATCAGCGAGGAGATGTCGCTGCCCGCCTTCTTCAAGGGCATGGCCATCTGCAATGAGCTGCGCCGCCGCGCACAGGCGGGCGAGATCACGGGCGTGACCGAGATCTGTCCGGCCAACGCCGCCTACCTCGTGCGCTTCGATCCCGATGCGATCGCGCCCGACGCACTGCTCGCCACGCTCAAAGACATCGAAGCGGGCCTGGGCGATGCCGACCTGCAGATGCAGACGCGCATCGTCGAGATTCCCGTGCTCTACAACGACCCGTGGACGCACGAGACGCTGATGCGCTTTCGCGAGCGGCACCAGGACCCGTCAGGCACCGACATCGAGTACGCGGCGCGCATCAACGGCCACGTCTCGGTCGAGGCCTTCATCGAGGCGCACTCATCGGCGCCCTGGTTCGTGTCGATGGTCGGCTTTGTGGCCGGCCTGCCCTTTCTGTTCCAGATGGTCGAGCGCCAGCGCCAGATCCAGGTGCCCAAGTACCTGAGCCCGCGCACCGACACGCCCAGGCTCACGCTGGGCCACGGCGGTTGCTTCAGCTGCATCTACTCGGTGCGTGGTGCGGGCGGCTACCAGATGTTCGGTGTCACGCCCGCGCCCATCTTCGACCCGGCGCAACGGCTGTCCTACCTGAAGGAGCTGATGGTGTTCTTCCAGCCCGGCGACATCGTCAAGTACAAGCCCATTGACCGCGCCGAGTACGACCGCCAGATCGCGCAGGTCGAGGCCGGCACCTACGCGCTGCGCATCGCACCAGTGTCGTTCTCGCTCAACGATTTCCTGGCCGACCCGGGCGGCTACAACCAACAGCTCCTGAAAGTGCTCCATGGCGATTGAAGTGCTCAAGCCCGGCCTCGCGACCAGCGTGCAGGACGCCGGCCGCCCCGGCTACTACCACCTGGGCATTCCGCTGTCGGGTGCGCTCGACCAGCAAAGCCTGGTGCTCGCAAACCTGCTGGTCGGCAACGACGAAGGTGCGGCCGTCATCGAAAGCACGCTGCTCGGGCCCGAGCTGCAGTTCGACGCGCCCGCGCTGGTGGCCGTGACCGGCGCCGACGCGAAGGTCAAGCTCAACGGCAATGAGGTGCCACGCAATACCGCATTCGCGGTGCAGGCCGGCGACAGGCTCGGCTTCGACTTCATGAAGCTCGGCGCGCGCATGTGCATCGCCGTGGCCGGCGGCATCGACGTGCCGGTGGTGCTGGGCAGCCGCTCGACCTACGGCCTGGGCGCATTCGGCGGCTTCAACGGACGCAAGCTGCTGGCCGGCGACAGACTGCCCGTGGGAGTACCGTCCGCCACCGCCCGCGCGGGTCGCACGGTGCAGGCCGCGTTGCTGCCGGTGCTCGACAAGGAAGTGGTCCTGCGTGTGCTGCCGGGCATCTACTTCCACCGACTGCAGGAGGTGTCGGTGCAAAGCTTCTTTGCCGACACCTGGACCGTCGGTTCCGAGGCCGACCGCATCGGCTACCGCTACAAGAACGGCACGCCGCTGAAGTTCCACGAGCGCACGCCGCCATTCGGCGCGGGCGACGACCCGTCGAACATCGTCGATGCGGGCTACCCATACGGTTCCATCCAGGTGCCGGGCGGACGCGAACCAATCATCCTGCACCGCGATGCGGTCTCGGGCGGCGGCTACGCGATGGTGGGCACCGTCATCAGCGCCGACATGGATCTCATCGCCCAGATGCAGCCAAACCACAAGGCACGCTTTGTCGAAGTCGATATGGCGCAGGCGCTCGAAGCACGCGCCGAGCGGCGGCGAAGCATCGAGCGCTTGCGCGCAGCGCTCTCGGCCTGAGCGCGACCCTTTTTGTCCCTCTCAAGAGAGCCGATGACAACCAAGGAAGCGGTCGAGTTCGCCACGCTCGAATGGGTTGCGTCGTTCAACCGCCATCGCCCGCCTGGACCCATCGGGCATCACTCTTGCCGGCCTCGAGCCTGCCCGCCAAACTCCTCCCACAGCGCCTGCGTATGCTCGCCCAGCTCGGGCACGGCGCCCATGGCGGCTTCGGCATCCGACAGCGTGGCCGGGGGCAGCAGGGCCTGGATGCTGCCGGTGGGCGTGACCACCTCGCGCCAGCGTTCACGCGCCTGCAGCTGGGGATGGTTCCAGACCGCGTGCATGTCGTTGAGCGGCGCGTTGGCGATGCCGCCTGCATCCAGGCGCTGCATGGCCTGTTCGCGGCTCAGGTGGGACAGCACGGAGGCGATCACCGCATCGAGTTCCTTGCGGTGCGCCACGCGCTGCAGGTTGGTGGCAAAGCGCGTGTCCTGCGCCAGCGCAGGCTGCTGCAGCACATGGGTGCAGAAGCTGTGCCATTCGCGGTCGTTCTGCAGGCCGAAGATCAGGCTCTGGCCGTCACCGGCCGTGTACTGGCCATAGGGCGCGATGGAAGGATGGGTCAGCCCGCTGCGCGCAGGCGCCGCGCCGCCGTAGTGGGCGAAGTTCAGCGGGTAGGACATCCATTCGGCCAGCGCCTCCAGCATGGACACCTCCACGCGCAGGCCTCGGCCGGTGCGGGCGCGCTGCAGCAGGGCGGACAAAATGCCCGAGTAGGCATACATGCCGGCCGCGATGTCGGCGATGGAAATGCCCACGCGTGCGGGCTGATCAGGCGTGCCCGTGACCGAGATCAGGCCGGCTGCCGCCTGGATCAGCAGGTCGTAGGCCTTTTTGTCGCTGAGCGGGCCGCCTTCGCCATAGCCCGATATATCGCAGACGATGAGACGCGGATATTTCTCATGCAGGCTGTCGAAATCCATGCCCATTCTCTGCAGGGCACCCGGGGCCAGGTTCTGGATCAGGATATCGGCGTTTTCCAGTATTTTCCCGACGATATGCTGCCCTTCGGCGGTCTTGATATCTGCGGCCAGGCTTTGCTTTCCCCGATTGGCCCAGACAAAAAAGGATGATTCACCATGGACCTTGTCGTCATAGCCCCGTGCAAAATCCCCATCGGGCAATCGCTCCAGCTTGATGACCCTGGCACCCAGGTCCGCCAGCTGCCGGCTGGCAAAAGGCCCTGCCACGGCGTGTTCCATGGCCAATACCGTCAAACCATCCAATGGGCGTGTCTGCATTTTCTTGAACGAGGCGAATATTCGATTCGCCGCATTCTAGAAGTGCGTCCATCACCCAGCCAGTCGGCATTTTCTAAGCGGAATTTCAAATCTTCTAAGGCAGGGATTCCTGCACGGCGCCTTCCTCGGGCAAAGGCTGGGCCGCCACATAGGCCACGAAATCGCGGGCATAGGCGGGCAGGGTTTCGGGTTCGCGCGTGACCACCTTCTGCTCGCGCTGCGCCCAGGCCTCGTCCAGGCCCACGGCAGCCAGCCGGCGCGCCTGCAGCGCCGGCCGGGCAATGGAGCGCGGCACCAGCGCAATGCCCACGCCTTCCTGCACGCACTGCAGCACGGCCTCGAATGTTGGTGCGTGCACACGTACCCTGGGATTCATGCCCAGCTTGGAAGCCATGCCTTGGAGGTAGAGGAAGTTGCTGGTCTTGCGGCCGATCGAGACCAGGTCGTAGGTCAGCGCGGTTTCCAGCGGCACCCTGCTGCTGGCGGCCAAGGGGTGGCCAGCGGGCACCACAAACACCAGTTCATCGTGGCCATAGGTGATGGCATGCAGGCCATGCAGATCGATCTGGCCGGCCACCAGGCCCACGTCGGCACTGCCGTCGAGCACGGCGCGCACCGTGTCTTCGCTCAGGCGCTCCTCCAAGTCCACATTGACGTTCGGATAATGGGCCAGATAGCGGCTGAGCACGGGCGCGATTCCCGTCAGCGTGCTGCTGTTGGCAAAGACGCGGATATGTCCCGATATTCCGTTGATGTGTCTTTGCATTTCTCCGTGCAAGCGGTCCACGCTGCCGAAAATGGAATCGGCGTATTTCTTGACCGTCATTCCCGCCGGGGTCAGCACCATGCCTTTGGACGTTCTTTCAAACAGCGATGCACCCATGGCCTGCTCCAGATTCTTGAGCCGGTAGCTGGCCGATGGCGCCGTCAAATGCATTTCAGCCGCGCCTGCGCTGAGGCTTTTGGCCTGGGCAATGGCAAGGAAAACCCTGAGATCCGTCAATTCATATCGCATCCGTTACATGCCCGCCGTGAGCATTTCCTTGGTGTTAGACGGTTTCTAACCGCCCTATCAATGATTCGACTGGCTGCATTGGCCGCGCATTTCTATAGTCGGCGCCAGGAGACAACGGAGAAAATTATGGACTTCAAGACGGCAAGACGCCAAACCCTTCTCACCGCCCTGCTTCTGGCCGCCGGCGCGGCCGCAGCGCAGGACTATCCTGCGCGCCCCATCAAGCTGGTGATTCCCTATGCGGCAGGCGGCCCCACCGACACCTTCGGCCGCGCCATGGCCGATGTCTGGAGCCAGAAGCTGGGCACGCCCGTGGTGATCGAGAACCGCACGGGTGCCGGCACCCTGGTGGGCACGGAGGCGGTTGCCAAGGCAGCCCCTGACGGCTACACCCTGCTGCTGACCACGGTGGCGCATGCCGTCAATCCCTACATCCACGACAAGCTGGGCTACCGCACGGAGGAAGACTTCGCGCCTGTGGGACTGCTTGCCAGGGCGCCGCTGGTGCTGGTGGTGGACAAGCGGCTGCCCGTGCAGAGCCTGCCGGATTTCCTGGCCTATCTGCGGGCGCGGCCCGGTCAGGTCAGCTATGCATCGGCCGGCGTGGGCAGCGCTCCGCATCTGGGCGCGGAGCTGCTGAACCTGATGGCGGGCACCCGGGCCCAGCATGTGCCCTACCGGGGCAGTGCGCCGGCCATACAGGACCTCATCGGCGGGCACCTGGCCTTCATGCTGGACAGCGCGCCCACGGGCCTGGCCCAGGTCAAGGCGGGCACGGTGCGCCTGCTGGCCACCACCATGGCCCAGCGCCTGCCGCAGACACCCGACACGCCTGCCATTGCCGAGCAGGTGCCCGGCTACGAGGCCTATACCTGGAACGCCGTGTTCGCCCCCGCAGGCACGCCGCCAGCGCTGATTGCCCGCCTGCAGTCCAGCCTGCAGGCCACGGTGGACGATGCCGGGCTGCAGAAAAAGGCCTACGACATGGGCCTGGTGCTGGAAAAGCAGCCGCGCCCCCAGGCGCTGGCCGCCTTCCTCAAGCAGGAGCTGGACAAATGGGGCAAGGTCGCCCGCGCCGCCCACATGAGCGCGAACTGAGGAGAGTCGCCATGCCACGCCACCCATCCCTGTGCGCCCAGCGCTACTTTGACGACTTCGCGCTGGGCGAGGTCTTCGCCCTGCCCTCGCGCACCATGACCGATGCCCTGTTCGCCGCCTTCCAGCTGGCCAGCGGCGACAACCATCCCGTGCACTACGACGTGGAGTACTGCCGTGCGCGCGGCATGCCCCACATGCTGGCCCACGGCTACCAGGTGGCCATACAGACGGCGGCAGGCGCCGGCCTGTTCCCGCACATGGTCGAGGAATCGCTCAAGGGCTTTCTGGAGCAGGGCAGCCGCTTCCTGGCCCCCGTCTATGTGGGCGACACGCTGTACTGCACGCTGACGGTGTCCGAGCTCAAGCCCGGCAACACCACGGGCGTGCTGACCCTGGCCACCGAGGTGCTGAACCAGCGCGACGAGCGGGTGTCGGACGGGTTTCAGAAATACCTGCTGAGGAAGCGGCCGGCCTGAAGGCCAGGGGATGGATGCAGGGGCAGCGTCTCCCAAAGACCCGCCCCCTCGCTTGGCTACGCCGGCGCGGCAACCGCCGCCGGGCTTTCTGGCGAAAAATAGCGGCCCTGCACACGCCCATCCCCCACCATGAGATCCCCCATCAGCATCGTCGACGTCGACCGCCTCGACTCCTGGAGCAAATACAAGCCCGGCATGTGCGACAGCTGTGCGGCCAACTGCTGCACCATGCCGCTGGAGGTGCAGCTGCCCGATCTGGTGCGGCTGGAGCTGGTGGATCCGTTCGAGGTGGACAACGTGGAGCCCAAGCTCATCGCCAAGCGGCTGATGAAGATGCGGCTGATCGACCACTACAACCCCAAGCACAACATCTTCACCATGGCGCGGCGCGCCAGCGGGGACTGCAATTTCCTGGATGCCAAATCGCGGCGCTGCACGGTATACGACAAGCGGCCCGAAACCTGTCGCCTGCACCCCAAGAAGGGCCCCAAGCCCGGCTTTTGCGCCTACGGTCACAAGGACCGCTGAAACGGCTTCAGGCCGTGGGCAACCCGGGCAGCCAGATCCTTGCCTGCAGGCCCGGATGCATGTTCTCGAAGCCCAGCTTGCCGCCGTGCAGCTGCACGATGGCCAGCACGCTGGCCAGGCCCAGGCCGTAGCCTTCGCGGTCCGATTCGGCGCGGTAAAAGCGGGTGCTCATCTTCTCGCGCGTCTGCGCGTCCACGCCGGGGCCGCGGTCCTGCACGATGATTTCCACGCCCCAGGCGCCGCCGTCCATGCCGTGCTCGTGGGCCACGCCCGCGCGCAGCAGCATGTCGGCGCCGTGGTCGCTGTCGGGCAGTGATCCGTACTTGATGGCGTTGTCCACGAGGTTGGCCACGGCACTGGCCAGCAGGTCGCCGTCACCCAGCGCCATGGGCATGCCCTCGACCTCCAGGCGCAGCACGCCGCCCGCGTCCTCGACCAGGGGCTCGTAGAACTCCACCACATCGACCAGCAGGGCGCGCAGGTCCACGGGCGCGAAGTTCTTGCGGCTGGCGCCGCTTTCCACTTCGGCGATCTGCAGCAGCTTGTCGAAGACCACGCCCAGCTCGGCCACTTCCTGGGCCACCAGCGCCAGCGTCTCGTTCTTTTCCTCGGGCGTGGCCTGCTGGGCATTGCGCAGGCGCAGCAGGATGCGCGTCAGCGGCGTGCGCAGGTTGTGGGCGATGGTGTTGGAGACATGGCGTATGCCGTCCATCAACAGCTCCAGCCGGTCCAGCATGGTGTTGATGTCGCGGTTGAGCAGCGTGAACTCATCGTCGCGGCGCGTGACCGGGATGCGCTGGCGCAGGTCGCCCGTGGCCACGCGCGCCATGGTGCTGCGGATGTCGGCGGCACGCTCTTCCACCACGCGCCGGAAGGCCCCGGCGCCCAGCACGGCCATGCCCAGGGCCACCAGGCCGGCCAGCAGGCTGGCGCGGCCGAACAGCTCCTCCACATCGCTTTGCACCTGCATGTCGCTGCCCACGGCCAGCAGCTTGCCGTCGGACAGCTGGGCCACGGCCACGCGGCCCGCGATGATGCGGCCGTTGCGCCGCACCTTGAGATCGCGCACGCCCATCTCCGTCAGGCGGCGTGCGGGCACCACGTCGGCGTTGCCGATGATGGGATTGCCGTCGCCATCCATGAGGATGAGGATTTCGGTATCGGTGTTGACGCCATCCAGCAGGGTCTGCTGGATCTCGGCCTCCAGCGCGGGCTCGCCGTACTTGTCGCGGTGCTCGACCAGGCGGCGCATGTGGTTCTCGGCCTGCCGGTCCATGCGCATGCGCAGCACGCCCACGGTCTGCACGTAGAACACCGACAGCACGATGGACATGGTCAGCACCAGCAGCACGCCGTAGGTCAGCGCCAGCCGGAAGGCCGTGGAGCTCCAGGGCTTGGCCAGCGACATCGGGTCAGGCCACCTGCGGCAGGTCCTGCGGGCGGTCCGACAGGCTGTAGCCCACGCCGCGCACGGTGTGGATCAGCGCGGGCTCGAAGCCCTTGTCCACCTTGCCGCGCAGGCGGCTGATGTGCACGTCGATGACATTGGTCTGCGGGTCGAACCGGTAGTCCCACACCGACTCCAGCAGCATGGTGCGCGTGACGATCTGGTGCGCATGCTGCATCAGAAAGGCCAGCAGGCGGAACTCGCGCGGCTGCAGCGCCAGCGGCTGGCCTGCGCGCTCGGCGCTGCGCGTGAGCAGGTTCAGCCGCAGGTCGGCCAGGCGCATCTCGCGCGCGGGGGCCGGGATCTGGGCGCGGCGCACCAGGGCCTCCAGGCGCGCCGAGAGTTCGGAGAAGGCAAAGGGCTTGGTCAGGTAGTCGTCGCAGCCGGCCTTGAGGCCGCGCACGCGCTCGTCCGTGGCCGACAGGGCGCTGAGCACCAGCACCGGCGTCTGCTTGCCCATGGAGCGCAGCGTCTGCAGGATCTGCAGGCCGTCGAAGCCGTTGGGCAGCATGCGGTCGAGGATGATCACATCCCAGCTCTCGCCCACGGCCATGGCGATGCCCTGCACACCATCGCTGCACACCGCTACCTGCGCACCCTGCTGGCGCAGGCCTTCGGCGATGTAGCGCGCGTTCAGCGCGTCGTCTTCGATGATGAGATAGCGGTACATGCGGGCGGCAGGGCCTGACTCGAAACTGAGGCAGACACTATACGGCGCGCCAGACTCCGCCGATATCGGTGGGGGTGCCGGCATGTTTACCACCTCTTTTCAGCCTTGGGCTGCGCTGCGCGGCATCGCACCGCATGAAACTGGCGTGATCCGGACCAGGCACACCGCGGGGTGCCACCCAGGGTCCGACCGCCCCTCCCGCACAGCAGGAGGGGAAGGGCGTCAAGCGCCTCAGGGTGCTGCCCACATCGGCAGATCGCCGCTGGCCACGCGCACCTGCCACTCGGCCAGCATCATTTCCTTGACCAGGTCCAGGTGCTCCAGGCGGTGCTCGTTGATGGAGCCCAGCGAATCGATCAGCTCCAGGATGGAGCCCTGGCCCAGCTTGTAGGCGTCCTGAGCCATCTGGTTGAGCGGCGCGATCTGGGCCAAGCCCTGCTTTTCGTAGGCGCGCACGGCATCGCGGCGCAGCTTCAGTTGCTTGATGGCGCGCTGCAGCTCGGTACGCGCCTCGATCAGCGCGGCGTCGTAGCGCAGCTGGGCCTGTTCGGCCTCCACCTGGGCTCGGGCGATGGGGCCTTCGCGGCGGTCGAACAGCGGCAGCTCCACCGACACGCCGATCTGGTTGTAGTTGCCGTCAAGCCGGTTGCGCACGCGCGCCACGCTCACGCTGGGCGTGGGCAGGGCTTCGCGGCGTTCCAGCTCGACCTTGTGGCGCAACTGGTCCAGCTCGGCCTGGGCAGCGACCAGGACCGGCAGGCGCTGGCGCGCAGCTTCCCACAGCTCTTGCTCGTTGAGCAGCTGGCCCACGGGCACGGCCTGCAGGCTGCCTGTGGCGCGCGGCGCCCATTGGGGCAGGGCGGCCAGGGCGGCGGCGTGCGAGGCAGCGTCTTGCCAGTCCGACTGGGCCTGGCTGACCTGCATGGCCATCTGGGCCTGCTGCAGGCTCAGGCGTGCGCCGTCATAGCGGCTGCGCGCGCCGGCCTCGATCTGGCCGCGCACGATATTGCCTGCGCCGTTCAGCGACTCCTGCGCCTCTTCCCAGACCTTCAGGCGCTGCTGCGTCATCAGCAGGTCGATGAAGGCCGTGGCTGCATCGTTGAGCGTGGTGGCCACGGCCACCTCGACATTGGCACGCGCCGCCGTCTCGCCCTTGCGCGCGTTCTCCATGCGCAAACGCCGCTGGCCGAAGATGGGCAGCGGCTGCTCTATGCCCCACTGCTTCTCGCCCGGTTTGCTGCTGTACGACGCCGTGGGATTGGGAAACGCCGCCGCCGTGCGGCTGTCAGCCTGCGCAATCCCGATCTGCAGCCGCTGCGCCGCCAACTGGGGCTGGTTGCGCACCACCATCTGCAGATACTCCTGCATCCCCACCGGCTGCTGCGGCGCAGCCGCCGGAGCCACCTCGGAGGCAGGTGCCGCAGTGATGGCCTGCACAGCCGCCCCGCCCGGTACAGCGGGTACAGCCTGCTGCGCAAGCGCAGAACCCGCCCCCCAGCACAGCGCCACAGCCACAAACAGGGCCCGATAACGGGCGCTGCCTGCAAAACCGGCGCGACCAAAAGCCAGGGACGCCGAGCAAGAGCCGCCTCGCGGCGAGGGCGTCGTCCCCCCCGCGAAGCGAGAGGGGGAAGCGGCGAAGCCGCTCAGGGGGCTATCACTCTTTTTCATCGAGTTCTTCCTGCGTCAACATGTTCTTGGGGCCCAGCAGCGCATAGAGCACGGGCAGCAGCACCAGGGCCACCAGGGGCAGCACCACCATGCCGCCCACGATCACGGAGGCGAAGGGCTTTTGCGTCTCGCTGCCCACGCCCGTGGACAGTGCCATGGGCAGCAGGCCCAGCAGCGCCAGCAGCGCCACGAGCACGATGGAGCGCATGCGTTCGGCAGCGCCTTCGACCAGGGCCTGCATCATGGGCATGCCCTGCCGTCGCAGCTCCTCCACGGCCGAGATCACCAGCAGCCCGGCCAGCGCCACCTGCCCCAGCAAGGCAATGAAGCCGATGGCCGCGCTGATGGACAGCTCGATGCCCGCAAAGTGCAGGGCCGCGATGCCGCCCACCATGGTGAAGGGCGCGCACAGCAAGATGATGCCGGCGCTGCGCGCCTGGCCCAGCGCGCCGAACAGCAGGGCGTAGACGATGATCAGCGACAGCGGCACCACGATCTTCAGGCGTGCAGCGGCGCGCTGCTGGTTCTCCCACTCGCCGCCCCAGACGGCCTGGTAGCCCTCGGGGATCTTCACGTTCTTCTTGAACGTGGCCAGCGTGTCCTTGACCACGGAGCCGATGTCGCGGCCTTCCACGTTGAACTTGAGCGCCATGTAGCGCGCATTGCCTTCGCGGAAGATGGAGGAGTTGCCGATCTTGATGGCGACCTGGCCCACCGAATGCAGCGGCACCGAGCCGCCGTTGGGCAGGGGGATGGCGATGTTGCGGATGCGCTCCTCGTCCATGCGGTCCACATAGGGCAGGCGCACGCGCACGGGCACGGGGTACTCGCCCTCCCACAGCGTGGTGGAGATGTTGCCGGCCAGTGCCGCCTCCAGCGTCTTTTGCGCGGTCTCCATGGCAATGCCCTGGCGCGCCAGCGACTGGCGGTCGAACTCCACGTGGACCTGGGGTGCAGGCGCATCGCGGTACAGGCCCAGATCGACCACGCCATCGATGTCCTTCACCAGGTCCACGGTCTGCTGCAGGATGGAGCGCAGCTGCGGAATGTCGGGGCCGAAGACCTTGAGCACCACCTGGCCACGCGCGCCGGACGTCGATTCCTCCACGCTGTCGCGGATGGGCTGGGCGAAGTTGAACGACACGCCCGGAATCTCGCTCAGCGTGGCGCGCATCTGCTCGATGAGCTGGGGCTTGGTCAGGCCCTTGCGCCATTCGCCGTGGCCCTTCAGGCGCACCAGCACCTTGGCCAGGTTCAGCGTCTCGTTGTCGGTGCCGGACTCGGGCCGGCCCTGCTCGGTGGTGACGGTGATCACCTCGGGGAAGGTCTTCAGGCGCAGGCGCACGTCGCGCAGCACTTCCTGGCCCTTTTCCAGCGAGATCGATGCGGGCATCTGCACCAGCACATAGGCATCGCCCTCATCGAGTTCGGGCAGGAACTCCGTGCCCAGCCAGGCGGCCGACACGCCGGCAGCCACCAGAATGGCCAGCGAGGCGACGACGATCATGGCGCGGCGGCGGCCTGCGTCCAGCACCTTGGCAATCCAGTGCTGGTAGCCGTGGTGGGCGCGGTCGAAGATCTTGGGCTCTTCCACCATCACGTGCTGGGGCTTGAGGAACAGCGCGCACAGCGCCGGCACCAGGCCCATGGCGAAGACCAGGGCACCCAGCAGCGCGAAGCTGTAGGTCATGGCCAGCGGACGGAAGATGCGGCCCTCGATGCTTTCCAGCGAGAACACGGGGATCAGCGCCGCGATCACGATGGCCATGGCGAACAGCGTGGGCTTGGCCACGGCCACGGCCGAGTCGATGATGATGTGGCGCATGTCCGCCTGCGTCTGCGGCTTGCGCATGCGGGCGTTGCGGATGATGTTTTCGGCCAGCACCACGGCGCCGTCCACCATGATGCCGAAGTCGATGGCGCCCATGGAGATCAGGTTGGCCGGCATGCCCAGCAGGTGCAGGCCGATGAAGGCCACCAGCAGCGACAGCGGGATCACCGTGGCCACGATCAGCGAGCCGCGCAGGCTGCGCAGGAACAGCCACAGCACGCCCACGATCAGCGTGGCGCCGAACAGCAGGTTGTGCTGCACCGTGCCCAGCGTGTGGCCGACCAGGTCGGAGCGGTCGTAGTTGGTCTCCATGTGCATGCCCTCGGGCAGGCCGCCGTCATTGAGCGCGGCCACCTTGGCATGGATCTGGTCCAGCACCACCGATGGGTTCTCGCCGCGCTTGAGCAGCACGATGCCCTGGACCACGTCGTCGGCATCGTCCATGCCCACCGAGCCCTGGCGCGGCGTGTGCGACTGCACCACGCGCGCCACGTCGCCAATGGTCACGGGCGCGCTGCCGCGCATGGCCACGACCACGCCCTGGATCTCCTGCGGCGTGCGCAGCAGGCCGATGCCGCGAATGATCAGCGACTGCTCGCCGCGGCGCATCAGGCCGCCGCCCACGTTGCGGTTGGACTTGGACAGGGCATCGCTCACGTCTTCCAGCGACAGGCCCAGCGCATACAGCTTCTCTGGATCCACCTCGACGTGGAACTCCTTGACGAAGCCGCCGATGCTGACCACGTCGGCCACGCCCTGCACCTGCTTGAGCACGCGCACCACGCGCCATTCCTGCTCGGTGCGCAGCTGCGCCAGCGTGTGGCGGTCGCTCTTCAAGCGGTAGTAGAAGATCTTGCCCAGCGGCGTGTAGTCAGGCGCCATCTCGGGCGTGACACCATCGGGCAGATTGGCCTGGGGCAGGCGCTGCGACACCTCGGCGCGCGCATGGAAACTGTCGGCATCGTCATTGAAGACGAGGTTGATCATGGCCAGGCCGAAGTAGCTCTCCGAGCGCAGCGACACCAGGCCCGGCGTGCCGTTGAGCTCGCGCTCCAGCGGCTGGGTGATCTGGCGCTCCACCTCCTCGGGGGCCAGGCCCGGCGCCTGGGCAATCACGCCGACCTGCACATTGGTCACATCGGGATAGGCCTCGATGGCCGTGTGCAGGTATGAATACACGCCATAGATGGCGATGATCAGGGTGGCACACAGGGCGACGAGCCGCCGGTGCACCACAAACGCTATCAGGGAACGCAGCATTGATGAGTCTCCTGGCCGCGATCAGAGCAGCTGGCTGGCTGCGCCGTCGAGCAGCAGGCCACCGCGCACGACGATCTTTTCACCCGACTTCAGGCCCGACACCACGGGCACCATGCCGCGCGAGGGCCGGCCCAGCACCACGGTGCGGGCCTCGAACTGCTGCTCGCCGGTCTGCACGAAGACGATGCTGCGGCTTTCATCCTTGATGAGCACGGCCGTCACGGGGATCAGCATCTCGTGCTCGTTGGAGACCTGCAGGCCCACGCGCGCCTGCATGCCGGAACGCAGCACGGGGTTTTGCGCATCGAGCTGCACGATGACGGAGGCGCGGCGCGACTCCTTGTCCAGCGTGGCGCCCAGGTGGCGCACCGTGCCGGTCAGGGGCTTGGGCAGCTGCGGCACATCGACCTGCACGGCACTGCCCAGGCGGATGCCGGGCAGATCGCTTTCAAAGACATCGGCCACCACGTTCATGGCGGCGGGATCGCCGATCAGGAAGAGCTCGCCGCTGGGCTCGACCGAGGCGCCGACCACGGCCTTGCGCTCGGCCACCACGCCGGCGCGCGGCGCACGCAGCACCAGCCGGTCGCCGCCGCCTTGCCCCAGCAGCGCCGACGTGCCCTGGGCACGCGCCAGCTCCTGGGCCGACTCGCGCAGCTTGGCCTGGGCCGCACGCAGATCCACTTCCACGCCCACGCCCTTGTCCACCATGGTCTGCTGGCGCCGCACTTCCACGGTTGCCACGTCATGCGCGCTGCGGGCAGCTTCCACCTCGTAGCGCACGCGCAGCGCCTCGGGGCTGACCAGGGTGGCCAGCTCGTCGCCGGCCTTGACGATGTCACCCACGTGGGCACGAACCGACACCACGCGCGCGGCCAGCGGCACCGAGACGGTGGCCACGCGGTCCTCGGCAAAGGCAACGCGTGCGGGCGCCCAGGCCATTTGCGTGCCCTGCGGATCGGCCACCACGGCGATGTCCAGCATCTTCAGCGACTCGGGCTTGACCCGCACCACGCCGGCCGGCGCGGGCGCCTGCACGGCAGGTTCGTTCTGTGCCGATGCCTTGGATGCATCGCAGCCCGCCACAAGGCAGGCCACGGCGATGACAGCGCATGCCGATGCCGCCGGAAACCGGGCTGCCTTGGGCAGGCCCGCAAATGTCTTGATCATTCTTGCCCCTTCAATCCATGCCTGGAGCGCAGGGACTGCAGCGAGCCGACCCTTGTCTCCTGAGATGAAACAGATGCTAGAAAACGCATCTTCCTGCGTGCGTGAAGCCTTCATTACCGTTTGGTAAGACATTCGCGTACCTGGGCCGGCGCCCAGGGCCCGATGCCCGCTTCCCGGCAGTGATCGCCTGCGCTTTTTCGAGAACCAGCGCGATCCGCTGCGCCGCCGCGCACCTGCCGCCTGGCGGTGCACCAGGGCGCCAGCCGCAGCGGCCGCAGACCTGTGGATATCCCGGGGAAAAACGTGCTCTGCAAAGCCAAAGATCTGCACAGGCCCTGTTTTCCACAGTGGTGACAACTTCCACCATCTTCTGGAAATCGCGGAAAACCTGAATCCATGAAAAACCCGTTGCAAATCAACGGTGAATGGCGACAATCACCCAATCAATCCACAAGCATGCCAACAACATGCACACAGGATTGATCACAGGCCGAACGCCCTGGCCGCTGTGGGCAAGACTGTGGATGCAGCCACGCGCATGGTCATCAACGGCCATGGGAACAATCCAGGAACAGCCGGTGGACAGATGTCCATCCCGGTGACCGATACCCACCTGTGCACACATGCGATTGGCGGGTTCAGTGATCCATATGACGGGCAGCTTGTAGGCTGTACGGCATACGAAAAACGCGCTTTGTGCGCTGTATTTCATAAGATTTCGCATCTTATTTAATACATATCACTGTACGAATCTTTATAAACAGATGGACCAAGATGATCCATTTGGTCAAAACACGCCGAAATGCATGAAAAAAAATGGGCTGATCAGGCCCTGAAATCCTTTGATGACGTGGTCGGGGCCATCCCAGGGTTCCGAAATCGTGAGGGGCAGCGAAAAATGGCGGCCCAGATCGCGCAGACCTTCAGCCAGGCCCAGCTGGGAAAAATCGATGAGGGCGCACCGGAGCCCACCCGGTCCATTGCCGTGGTGCAGGCCGGAACGGGGGTGGGCAAATCGCTGGCGTACAGCATTCCCGCCATTTCGATGGCGCTGGCGCGCGGCACCCGGGTGCTGATTTCCACGGCCACCGTCGCCCTGCAGGAACAGCTGGTGAACAAGGATCTGCCCGCGCTGGCCCAGCAGCTGGAGCAGCCCTTCAAATTCGCGCTGGCCAAGGGGCGGGGCCGCTTTGTCTGCAAGCTCAAGCTGGAGCGGCTGGCCAGCACCGGCGAGGCCCAGGACGAGGATCTGGACGATCTGTTCGCCGAAGAAAAGGCGCAGGCCCAAAGCCGCGTGGCACGCCCGGCCCAGGAGCTGGAGGCGCGCATGCAGTTCTACAAAAGCATGGCCAATGCGCTGGCGTCCCAGGCCTGGGACGGCGACCGCGACTCTCTGGAGACCCCGCCCGAGGCCGAGGCCTGGAGCCCCGTGGCGGCCGAATCCTCGTCCTGCACCGGCAAGCACTGCCCGGCCTTCAGCAACTGCGTCTACTACGAGCGCCGCAAGGACCTGGTGGCCGCCCAGGTCATCGTGGCCAACCACGATCTGCTGCTGTCCTCCCTGGGCGCGCGGCTGCTGCCCGAGCTGGACAACTGCCTGCTGGTGCTGGACGAAGCCCACCATCTGCCCGCCACGGCGCTGGGCCAATTCGCCGGCGAGATGGACCTGAGCCGCCTGGGCTGGATAGACAAGCTGACCAGCCGCGCCTTGCGCGTGAATACCTTGGTCGAAGTGGAGGAACTGGCCGATCTGCCCAGCCATGCCAGCCAGTTGCGCCAGCAGCTGCAGGAACTGGCGCGCCTGGTGATGGAGCTGTACGGCGATACGCTCAAGTCACAAAAGGACAGCTGGGGGCCGGCGCGGGTGCGCGCACCGCGCGGCATGCTGCCCGAGCCCCTGCTGGAGCCTCTGGGCAAGGCCGCCCACCATGCCAACAGCTTTCTGGATGCGCTGCGTGCCATCTCCAAGGCACTGCGCGCCGCCATCAAGGACAATCCAGAGGAAGCACGCAGGCTGTCTACAGCTTATGCACAGGTTGGCGCACTGGCTCCCCGCCTGGAATCCGTCTATGACACGGCCCAGCTGCTGATGCAGCAGCCAGCGCAGGATGACGACAGCAGCCGCGTTCCCAATGCCAAATGGTTCACGTTGGAGACAGATGGCGAGTACATCGTGGTCAAGGCCCATGCCAGCCCCATCCTGCCCGGAGCCACGCTGCGCCACCATCTGTGGTCCCAGGTGCGCGGTGCCGTGCTCACGTCGGCCACCCTGACCAGCTGTGGACAATTCGACTTCTTCCTGCGCGAGGCAGGCCTGCACGACGATGCGGCCGTGACCACGCTGGAAGTGCCCAGCCCCTTCGACTACGCGCGCCAGGGCACCCTGGTGGCGCGCGAGACCGTGGCCGACCCCAAGGAGGCCGCCCGCTTCACCCAGGAGATGGTGGACGCGCTGCTGGGCGACCTGTCCCGCGTGCAGGCCGGCGCCCTGGTGCTGTTCACCTCGCGCGAGCAGATGCGCCTGGCGGTGGATGCGCTGTCCACGGCCATGCGCTCGCAGGTGCTGGTGCAGACGGCCATGCCCCGCGCCCTGCTGCTGGCACGCCACCGCGATGCCGTGGAGATGGGCGAGCCCTCCATCATCTTCGGCATGCAGTCCTTCGGCGAGGGCCTGGACCTGCCCGGCGCGCTGTGCGAGTCCCTGTTCATCACCAAGCTGCCCTTTGCCCCGCCCGATGACCCCGTGGGCGAGGCCCGGGCCGAATGGCTGCGCAGCAGCGGCCGCAACCCCTTCAATGAGCTGGTGGTGCCGGCCACGGCGATCCGTCTGGCCCAGTGGGTGGGCCGCGCCATACGCACCGAGGAAGACCAGGCCCATGTGTATTGCTATGACCGGCGCCTGGTGAACACCAGCTATGGCCAGCAGCTGCTCAAAGGCCTGCCGCCCTTTGCCTTGCAGCGCCGCCCGGCACGCTGAGCCGGACCCTGTGGAAAGCATGCGAAAAACAGGCAGTGCCCTGTCGCCACTGCATTCCCGTGCATACGCAAGTCATTGATCACGGCTGATTTTTTCAATCAGCGAGCTTGGCAATTGCCCACAGGCCACTTGCACACAGCCTGTGGGCAACCGTATTTCCCGGCTCCCGCATCTCCCTGCATGCCTGTGCAGCACGGTCCCCGGATCCCGCGGGATACCGCTGGATCTCGCAGACCGTGCCTGCTCCCCGGCCCGGCCATACCCGCCAACATACCCCGCCAACAGGCCAGCAGAACGCCCAGGACGCGCTGGCGCGTGCAACCCAGGGCCTGACAGCTGCCAAGCCTCCACGGTCCTCTGCAGGCCGCTGAAGCGCTCGGGCTGATTCACGTCCTCTTGCCTTGGTGCGCCAGCAGCCATCACTTTTCGTGATTGCCCTTGCCTGGACTGGATCTGCTGCTCCTGATCTGGATGCGCAGTCCTCTTGCAGGCTGGCAACAAGGGGTTGAATTTTTTTGAATGACCGAACACTGCCTCTGGCGCATCCGCTTGCGTCCGCCGGCAGGCCGCGTTTTCCTGAAGTCTTCCACGTCCGGTGCACAGCCCGTTGTGGAAAAGCGGCCGTTGCACAGCGTTCCTGCGTGGCCGCGAGGAAGTCTTGTCTTCGTGCATACGGCCATGGCGCGCGAGCCGATCCGGAATTTTTTTGAACTCAGGCGCGCCAATTTCGCTGGAGCAGTCCCTCGTCTGGACATGCCCAGGCTCCAGACAACCTGGCACGTCTGTTTTTTTTGAAAAACCGTTCGGCCTTCGCTTCCCGCGTGACTTCGCCTTCGGTTGTTCTTTGATCTTCTTATAAAGAATAGTCGTAGTAGTAGAGGCATGACATCTCTGTGGATAACTCACTATTCCTCAAAAAAAACAATGTCTTGCCCGATTGAAAAACATGTGATCAAAGCCCTGTTCCCGGTGTCTCCCGAACGGGGATAGTTTGCCTGTTTCGTTTTTTTCTGTGGATAACTGTTGAGTTGGTCTTCATCTATCCACAGTTTTGTGCGAGATGCATTTTTTCCTTTATTGAACTTCAAGTTATTGATCTATAAGGATTTTTTTGTTTACCCAGATGGAAACAAGGCTTGCCATACATGGATGAGCACATGGTCTGGCAGTGCTGTGACCTGTTGACAGGCCGTTTTTCCTGACGGACCGGCTGCCTTTTTTTATCCCGAACGGTCTTGTCGCTGTGAAAAACCGTCCTTGGCTGTTATTCCTATCTCTCTTATTTTTTAATTAGTAGTAGTAGTAAGTGAAGTGCTTAATTGTTGATAACTGAATTTGTCTTATAAAAATCAACAACTTAAGGCACTTCAAACCCTGTGGTGGATGCTGCTCCGCTGCTGCACCCGTTTTGGGCACAACTTTCCATGGCGCATCCTCCTTGTGGATAAGCAGGGATTTACGAGATTTTTATGCCCAGGTTTTTCCACAGGGCGGCTGAGGACAAAAAAAGACCACCTCGAAGGTGGTCTTGCCGGGATCCGCAACCGTGATCAGAAATGGTGGGCGTAGCGCAGCTGCAGGAAGTTTTCGCCGGGGTTGGGTTTCTTGATGCCTGCGTTGGAATGGTGCTCCAGCCGCAGCACCAGCTCATGCTGGCCCTGGCTGCCAAACAGGTAGCCCACGCCGATATGGGTGGCGAAGTTGTAGCGCGTGGGGAATTCCTTCTCGTCCGTGACGTAGCGCCGGTTCAGCGCCCAGCTCAGGCCCACGCCGGTTTCTGCAAACCAGGGTGACTGCCCGTTGCTGGGGCGCCAGCGCACGGTGGGATTCACGCCGATGACCCAGGTGCCGCGATCGCGACCCTCCAGCGGCGCCGACCAGCGGGCGCCCCAGACATCCCAGTAGCCGCTGAGCTGGCCGCCCCACAGCGCATGGCGCCAGTTGCGCCAGGGCACGGTGACGCCCACGGTCCAGCTGTCGGCACTGTGCTCGGCCGCGCCGTATTGCAGGTACATGGAAGGGGAGGATTCCGGCGTGGACTGCGCCTGCGCCGCCAGGGGCAGGACGGCCGCTGCACCGGCCAGCAGCACGGCGGCAAAACTTGCGGGTCGTCCTGGTCGCTGTGGTCGCCCTGAACGTCCTGGTGGATGTTTGCGCGCCGTTGCGTGGTTCTGGCAGCTGGATGGCGTCGTTTGAGTGTTTTTGGGGGCCATGATCTTCTCCGGGGCAGCACACAATGCTGTGCCTGTTCCACTCTAGGCAGTCCGGGGAACATCGGGGAGTCAGCAAAAAAGCCCTTGCACTGTCGGCCGCCTGACAAGGCGTCCGTGCAAGGGCTGGCGCAAGCAATCCGGCTGCCCGCTGGTGGCGGGCAGGCCAGGTGGCTGCTTACTGGGCGGGTGCCGGGGCAGGGCGGGCCTGGCCGCTCTTGTGGTCATGGCGCGGGCCGTGGTCCATGCCGTGGTGGCCGGGGTGGCCCTTGTGCAGCGTGGCGGCATCGAAGGTCTTTTGCTGGCTGGCATCCAGCTGGGCGTAGAAGGCCTTGGTGGCTTCGCCGCGGCGATCGGCGTCGGCCGCGCGCTGGGCGCGCATTTCACGCATCTTGTCGATGCGCTGGGGCGTGGTCAGCTTGGCGAAGTCCTCGCGCTCCATGCGCTGGGGACGCTCGCCGGGCTTGAAGGTGGCCGCATAGGTGTTCCATGCGGTTTCCTGGGCCGGCGTGAGCTTGAGGTCGGCCTTGAGCTTGGCGATGCGCTGCTGCATGTGCTCCATGCGGTCGCCGTGCTTGTGCATGGCGCGATCGGGCTTGGGCGCTGTGGTGGTAGCGGCGGCGGCGGGGGCTGCCGGCGCGGCGGTCTGGGCGTACGAGGGCAGGGCGAACGATGCCAGCAAGGCGGTGGCAGCGGCGGCGCTGGCGAGGGTGCGGCGGAAGGTGGTGGTCATTCCAAAATCCTTTCTGGAGAGGGTGACTGAAGGCCGCCGTCAAGGCACTTGGCGAGCCCTGTGCAGCGGATGATTGAAGTGTGGTCGTCCGATGTATCGGGGCAGTGAGGTTTTGCGCACGGCTTGTAAAGAATTGACAAGCTTGTGCAGCGCCGTCCGGTGCCAGGCATGCACAATGACCGGGCGGGGCGCCAAGGCATGGCGCCCCTGCTGTTTTTTCTGTTTTCTCCCTCTGGATGGAGGCGGCGCAGCCCGGTGTTGCACACCCCTGCTGCGGCGCAGCCGCAGTCCGTCCGAGCAAAGGTTCGCTATGTTCAAAAACATGATCGTCTATCGCATTGCCGAGAGCTGGCAGGGCGATTTGCAGCAGCTTGAAGAAGCCCTGGGCAAGAGCCCGTTTGCCGAGTGCGGCGCCACGCAGGAGCGCAGCGCCGGCTGGGTGCCGCCGCGCGGCGAGCCCCATGGCCCGCTGGCCGAGTCCGTGGCCAATCAGTGGGTGATGCGCTTCATGACCGAGGCCAAGATGCTGCCGGCCAGCGTGCTCAACCGCCGCGTCAACGAAAAGGCTGCCCACATCGAGGCCACCGAAGGCCGCAAGCCCGGCAAGAAGGAAAAGAAGGAACTCAAGGACGAGGCCAAGCTGGACCTGCTGCCCATGGCCTTCACCAAGCAGGGCGCCATGTGGGTCTGGCTGGACCCGCAGGCCCGCACCCTGGTGCTGGACACCGGTAGCCAGGCACGCGCCGACGAGGTGGTCAGCTCGCTGGTGGAGGGCCTCACAGGCTTTGCGCTGGCCCTGGTCGATACGCAGACCAGCGCCCAGGCCGCCATGGCGCACTGGCTGACCACGCAGGAAAGCCCGGCCGGCTTTTCGATTGACCGCGAATGCGAGCTCAAGGCCGCCGACGAATCCAAGGCCGTGGTGCGCTATGCGCGCCATCCGCTGGACATCGACGAGGTGCGCCAGCACATCGAGCACGGCAAGCTGCCCACGCGCCTGGCGCTGACCTGGGATGACCGCGTGAGCTTCGTGCTGACCGAGGGTCTGCAGATCCGCAAGATCGCGCTGCTCGATGCCGTGATGGAAGGCCAGTCGCAGGACGACGGCGGCTTCGATGCCGATGTGGCGATTGCCACGGGCGAGTTGTCCAGGCTCATCCCCGATCTGATCGAGGCACTGGGTGGGGAAGGGCGCACGGGCCTGGGCCAGGATCTGCCGGCATCGCTGCAGACGCCCGCTGCCCAGACTCCTACAGCGACACAAGCGACACCAGCGACACCAGCGGCACCGCGTGCAGCGGCATCGGGCCGTGGTGCGCTGACGGGGCCGGCCCTGGCGCCCGTGGATACGGCGCCTGAAGAAGCGCCTTTCTAGGCCGGCAGGCGGCTGCGGTGGCGATGTTTCATGTGAAACATCGCCACGCCCAGGCGGCGCTCAGACTCTTTCAAAGATGGCCGAGATCCCTTGGCCGCCACCAATGCACATGGTCACCAGCGCATAGCGGCCGCCCGTGCGCTGCAGCTCGGCGATGGCCTTGGTGGTGATGATGGCGCCCGTGGCGCCCACGGGGTGGCCCAGCGAGATGCCCGAGCCGTTGGGGTTGACCTTGGCCGGG
>Ga0066479_1000126_pt1 | contig 27193 bp, 24 predicted proteins | sample LakWasM117_HOW13_2_FD_59555 | JGI IMG/M metagenome (GOLD analysis project Ga0066479, IMG submission 59555) | Freshwater sediment methanotrophic microbial communities from Lake Washington under simulated oxygen tension - Sediment Metagenome 117_HOW13 | ecosystem: Environmental > Aquatic >... | reverse complement strand
AGTGGTGACGGCCAACGAATCGGGGCAATTGCAACTGGTGCTCGCCGATGGCCAAACCTTGACGCTTGCCGGAAGCGCCCTGTCCTGGACCGGCAAGTCCGCCACAGCGTTGGCACAACCTGGCGATGTGGTGCGCGTGCGTCGCCTGCCAGTGCCTGCTGACAAGCCCAATACTCCGCCGCAATGGGAGTTGGATCAATTACCTCTGGCGCAGGTGGCATTGGTGTCGCTGGATGCCGACAACGGCGCGCTGCGGGCGCTGGTGGGTGGGTATAGCTTTGCCGGCAACAAGTTCAATCGCGCAGTGCAGGCGCGGCGTCAGCCGGGCTCGAGTTTCAAGCCCTTCCTGTATGCGGCGGCGATGGAACGCGGCTTCAACCCCGCCTCGATCGTGCTGGACGCGCCGGTGGTATTCAAGGATCGCAAAGGCCATGAATGGCGGCCGCAAAACGATGGCGGCAACTTCGCCGGCCCGATGCGCTTGCGCGAGGCGCTGGTGCAATCGCGCAACCTGGTGTCCGTGCGCCTTCTCGATACCATCGGCGTGGACTACGCACGCCGCTATATCAGCCATTTCGGGTTCGATGAAGCCAGCTTGCCGCCCAATCTGTCGATGTCATTGGGCACCGCCTCGTTGACGCCGATCTCGGTGGCGCGTGGCTACACCGTGTTTGCCAACGGCGGCTTTTTGACCACACCCTGGGTCATCGATAGCGTGCGCGATCGCGATGGCAAGGAACTGTTCAAGGAAAGCCCCGCCATCGCCTGCCCCAGCTGCGCAGTCGCCGCCACACCAGGGCAAGCTGCCACGCCCGCGCAAGCAGGCAAAGTGGACGGGTTTGACTTGGGCCCCGCCGGTACTGCTGCGGCCAGCGCGGCACCTGCGCAGGCGAGCGCTGGCAAAGTCGCCACTGCCCCCATGCCTGCAAACACCCTAACGTCCAGCACCCCGGTTGATTCCAGCTCGAAAGTTGCGCCACGTGCGATTGATCCGCGCGTGGCGTGGCAGTTGGCCTCGATGATGCGGGATGTAGTCAAGCGCGGTACCGCCACCGCCGCACGGGTACTGAACCGCGATGACGTAGGCGGCAAGACCGGCTCCACCAATGACCACCGCGATGCCTGGTTTTCCGGCTTTGGCGGCCAGTACGTCACCACGGTGTGGGTGGGCCGCGATGACTTCCAATCCTTGGGCTACCGCGAATACGGCGGCAAGGCTGCCCTGCCGATCTGGATCAGCTACATGGCGGTGGCGCTGAAAGACCAACCGCTGCGCCTGCCCGATCCGCCGCAAGGCATGGTCAAGGTCAGCGTCAGCCCCAATGGCCGGCTGTTGCCGGGGGTGGAGGGCGGCATCACCGAGTGGGTGAAAGCCGAAGACTTGCAACGGATGGAAGAAGACACCCTGGCCACGCCCGACACCGATACTCAGCCCTCCGAGGAATCCTTCGACATTTTCTGATACGCGAAGATGACGACCACGCCCTGGCTCGGGTACAGTCGGGGCAGGCCGTTGCGCGGGGATCAACGATGTCGACAAGCCATCCACACGCCAAACCGCACGCGCATACCCACGCCCAGACCCGCGTGCGTGAGCGCCGCCACCAGCTGGCCACCGAAGCGGCCCGGCTGATGGCGGAAGCTGGCATCCGTGATTTCCACTTGGCCAAACGCAAGGCGGCGCAGCGACTGGGCATCCTGGATGATGCATCGCTGCCCCGCAATCGCGAAATCGAGGACGCCCTGCGCGAGCATCAGCGCCTGTTCCTGGGGGATCGCCAGCAGGCCGAATTGCAACGTCGCCGCGAAGCGGCCTTGCCGGCGCTGGAATTCTTCCAGCACTTCCAGCCCCGGCTGGTGGGGGCGGTGCTGGACGGCACCGCCGATGCCCACTCCCCTGTGAGTTTGCACCTGCACAGTGATGATGCCGATGCCGTGCCCCGCTGGCTGGAAGAGCACCGCATCCCCGCAAGTGCCCGCAGCCATCGGTTACGCCTCGATCACGAGCGCGACATCAATGCACCGGCATGGTCATTCAGTGCCGAAGGCCTGGAATTTGACGTGACAGTGTTGCCGCAGGCCAGTGTGCGGCAAGCGCCACTATCAGGGGTCGATGGCAAACCGATGCGACGCTTCTCGCTTAACCAACTTCGCCTGCTGTTGGCAGAAGCCGGAATCACCAGCGACATTGCGAACTCGACGTAGCCCACCCAGACAAACGCCCCGCAGTGCGGGGCGCCTGAGAGTGTCGCGATGGTGCCTGACTCAGCGCTGCGCGATCCCGACATAGTCCCGCGTCGGGGCGCCGGTATAGACCTGACGCGGACGCCCGATCCGGTTTTCCGGATCGTTTTGCTGCTCCAGCCAGTGGCTGACCCAGCCGGCAGTACGCGCGATGGCGAACATCACGGTGAACATTTCCACCGGAATCCCCAGTGCCTTGTAGATGATGCCACTGTAGAAATCGACATTCGGGTAGAGCTTGCGCTGCACGAAGTAATCATCCTTCAGCGCGGCTTCTTCCAACTTCATCGCCACGTCCAGCAGCGGATCGTTGACACCGAGCTCGCCCAGCACTTTGTAGGTCATCTCGCGGATGATCTTCGCGCGCGGGTCGAAGTTCTTGTATACGCGATGGCCAAAGCCCATCAGGCGGAAACCCGACTCCTTGTCCTTGGCCTTATCCACCGCCGACTGCACATTCTCCGGACGACCGATTTCGCCCAGCATTTTCAGCACGGCCTCATTGGCGCCGCCGTGTGCCGGGCCCCACAGTGCGGCCACGCCAGCGGCGACGCTGACATACGGGTTGGCACCGGTGGAGCCAACCAGACGCACGGTGGAGGTGGAGGCGTTCTGCTCGTGATCGGCGTGCAGGATGAACAGCAAATCCAGCGCCTTGGCCGCCACCGGATTCAGCTCCAGCGGCTCGCTGGGCACTTCCATCATCATGTGCAGGAAGCGCGTGGTGTATTCCAGATTGTTGCGCGGGTAGCGGATCGGCCAACCGATCGAATAGCGATGGCATGCCGCGGCAATTGTCGGGATCTTGGCGATCAGGCGGATCGCCGCCAAACGCCGCTGTTCCGGGTCTTCGATGTTCAGATCGTTGTGGTAGAAGCTGGCCAGCGAGCCCAGCATCCCGGTGAGCATCGCCATCGGATGCGCATCGTGGCGGAAGCCATACAGGAAAGTACGAAACGCTTCATGCATCATCGAGTGATGGGTCACCTCGTGCTCGAAGCCGGACAGCTGCTGCGTGTCGGGCAGCTCGCCGTGCATCAGCAGATAGGCCACTTCGGTAAAGCTGGACTTTTCAGCCAGTTGCTCGATGGGATAGCCGCGATACAGCAACACGCCCGCATCGCCGTCAATATAGGTAATCGCCGACTTGCAGCTGGCGGTGGCGCCAAATCCCGGGTCATAGGTGAAGCAGCCGGTTTCTTTCGGCAACTTGGCAATATCCACGCAGGGCTGGCCCAGCGTCGGGTGCAGCACCGGCATGGTGATCGATTTGTCACCTGCGGTCAGGGTGATCTGGTCAAGGTTGGACACAAGAACCTCCAGTGGGGAGCGCGGCAACGGCCATTGGCCATGCGCCTGTGCATGGGGAAACTCTAATTATCGCATACGCTTGCCGACGTCGGCCTTGGACGAACGTCACAGTCGCCTGATTTGAACCTGCCACGCACAACAAAACGGCCGCCCAAAGGCGGCCGCTGCAACAGCAAGCGCGAGGTGCTTACTTCTGGTAGCGCTTGCGGAACCGATCCACGCGACCACTGGTGTCCATGATCTTGTTTTGACCGGTGTAGAACGGGTGCGAGGACGACGAGACTTCCACTTTGATCAGCGGATACTCATTGCCGTCTTCCCACTTCACCGTTTCTTTGCTGGCGAGGGTGGAACGGGTCAGAATCTTGAAGTCCGAGGTCACGTCCTGGAAGACGACGTCGCGGTATTCGGGATGGATGCCGGCTTTCATGAGCAAACTCTGGGAAGTGGAACGGATTGTGAGCCGCGCATTATAGACGTGTCATGGCGGGGCGTGCAACTGCGGTGAATTCAGGCCCCGGCAGGGGCCGCCAACGCGGCCTCAAGCATGACCTCGAAGCGTGCCTGGTCATAGCGCATCAGGATCGCCACATTGTCCGCTGCGCCGGTTTGCCGGTTCCAATCGACAATCGTGGCCCCGCGTGCGTGCTGACCGGCGGTTTCCACCACCAACGGCCGCTCCCGCAGCTCCAATGCCCCCGCAGGTTGCAGCGCCAACGCCATCGCCAAGGCATCGGCGGCATGCCAGCGTTCGCCGCGCCCGGCCTTCGACCACGCCCGGGTGTGCGCGGAAACAGCCGCATAGAAGCGCGCACGCGGCGCATCCACGGCCAGCCAGCGCTCGGCATCCGCATGCAAGACGCCATGCGCCAACACGGCCTCCCAGTCCGCCAGCTCGATCATCGGGAATGCGGAAAACACGATATGCGCCGCCTCTGGATCGAAGGCGATATTGAACTCGGCCGCCGCGGTGATATTGCCGTGGGCGCTGACCGCCGCGCCCATCACCACGCAGCGCGCAATTCGCGATGGCAGGCTGGGGTCAAGCTTGAGCGCCAACGCCAGATTGGTCAGCGGGCCCAAAGCCACCAGCAGCAAGTTGCCCGCGTGTTCGTGCGACAGCCGCAAGATCGCCAACGCCGCGTGTTCGGCCTCGGCATGGCGGGCTGCAGGCGCATAGCCGGTATCGCCAAACCCATCGCGCCCGTGCACATACGCGGCATCACGCGCGGGGAACACCAGCGGCGCATCGGTGCCGGCAAATACCGGCACGCTCACTTCGCAGACTTCGCACAGTTTCAATGCATTGGCGACGGTGTGCGCAAGGCCCACATTGCCGGCGGCAATGGTCAGACCCACCACCTCATGCCGCGGGTCGTTGAAGGCCATCAGCAGGGCCAGCGCGTCGTCCACGCCGGGGTCGGTATCAATCAACAGAGGAATGCGGGATGTCTTCATCACCCGATTATGGCGGCAACACTGGTATCAGCGGTAGCGACGCAAATAGCGCTTCTCGAAGGCCGCCTTGACCCAGTGCATGGCACGCAGGGGTGGCAGGCTGCGTGCGCCGCGTGCGTTGCGGGTCACCAACAAGCCGTGATCGAGGGTGTCAATGATGCACACCAATTCCGATTGAAAGACCTCGCTCACCGATTGACCGGCCAATTCACGCAGCAGGTTGCGTGCCGCCACTTCGGCATGCAGATCTGCTTGATGGGCTTGCTTGGGCATCCAGTCCGGGCCGGGGAAACTGCCACCATCGCCCGCCACATAGGTATTGGCAAACCCCGGCACACGGCACTGCGCATCGCCCTGCACAAACCCGCCCGGTGAACGCGGCAAGGGGCTGGCATCCAGCCATGCTTGCCCGGTCAGCCCCGGCATGAACACAATCAAATCCGCCTCGATCCGGCTGGTTTCCAGCTGCACCGCATTAGCTTCGAAGCGCTGCGGTTTTTCACCCAGCACGGCGTCGATGCCGCGTGTTTGCATCTCGCCCAGAATCCGGCCCACGGCGTGTTCCCCCAGCCGCTGGCCGGGCGTCCTGGATGGACTGAAGAACACCAACCGGAAACGTTCGCGCCGGCCTTGTTGGCGCAGCAGGGTGTCGATGCCGAACACGAACTCGAACACCGGGCCGCCGCGCATGGCGATGGGCTCATTGGGATTGCTGCCGAAACCGAAGCACAACGTGCCGCCCTGCAGCGCAGCCAAACGGTCACCAATGGCCTCGCCGGCGGCAATCCCATCGCAGGGAATGATGGCGTGCTCGATGCCCGGCAATTTGCGAATAAAGCGTGCACCGCAGGCAAGGATCAGCCCATCGTTATGCACGTCGCCCGCATCGGTGTGCAAGGTGCGACCATCCGCGCTGAGCCCGGTCGCCAGCGCGGGATGAAAACGGATGCGCTGCCGACGCAGAAACGCATCCAGCGGCACCACCAAATCTTCGCGCTTGCGCTTACCCGACGGCAACCAGATGCTGCCCGGCAGATAGTGCAGCTCGGCCGTGGGGGCCACCAAGGTCAACTCCACCTTCGGCGAACGTTTGCGCAAGGCGCGCAGCGCCGTCATGCCGGCGAAGCCAGCGCCCACCACGGTGATGCGTGCGGTCATCTCGCGTCCCTTATTCGCCGATCCCCAGCGCTTTTTTCAATACGGGCTCGATATGGGTGACACCCGCTTTGCGGCCCAATTCCAGGGCCGATTGCGCAGACGCACCATCGAAGTCTTTTTGCTCCAGCGCCAGCAGTGCGCCGGCGCGATTACCGCTGGCGCAATGCACCAGTACGCCGCCACCGTGTCTGGGGGCCAACGCGTCATGCAGCAGCCGCGCATTGGCAGGATTGATACCTTCGCCGCCGACCACCGGAATCTCCAGATAGCGCAGGCCCGCCGCCCTGACCTCGGCGGCTTCGTTGCGGTCTTTCAGTTCCCCCGCTGCGCGCAGATTGATGACGGTACGAATGCCATCGGCTTTGATCAGCGCCCAATCGTTCGCCGCCGGTTGGCCGGCGGTAAACAACCCCGGCAAAGGCTGCATCAGCGGGGTTTGCGTGCCGATGGCGGTGGTCATCGGCGCGTGTGCGCAGCCACTCACCAGCGCGGCCAGTGCGGTGCCACAGAGGATGCGAGACAACGTGTTCATGTACTGGCTTCCTGTGCCGGCGACAGCTCATCATAGGCGCGCAGTGCTTCGGCGGCATAAATCATCGACGGCCCTGCACCCATGTAAATGGCCATCGACAAGGTTTCCAGCACTTCTTCGCGGCTCGCCCCGGCCTTGATGGCGGCCTTGGCGTGAAAGCCCACACAGCCATCGCAACGCGCGGCGATGGCAATGCCAATGGCAATGAGCTCTTTGGTTTTGACATCCAGTGCGCCGGGCTTGAGCGCTTCGCGCGCAAGCAGCGAGAACCCGCGCATCGGCTCGGGCGCACCTTCGCGCAACTTGCCGATGGCGGCGTTGAGGTCGTCGATCAAGTCAGGAAATGATTGGCTCATGGCATGCTCCTTCCATCAGGAATTGGTGCGCAGTTCGCGCTGTTTGAGAACGTAATACAGCAACGGAATCACCACCAGTGTGAGGACGGTGCTGACCAGAATGCCGAAGATCAGCGAGATCGCCAGCCCGTTGAAGATCGGATCGTCGAGAATGAAGAATGCACCCAGCATCGCTGCCACACCCGTGAGGACGATGGGCTTGGCGCGCACCGCGCAGGCGTCGATCACGGCATCCACCAACGGCACGCCGCGCGCGGTTTCCTGCTGGATGAAATCGACCAGAAGGATCGAATTGCGCACGATAATCCCGGCCAGTGCGATCATGCCGATCATGCTGGTCGCGGTGAACTGCTTGCCCAGCAGCGCGTGACCTGGCATGACGCCAATCACGGTCAGCGGGATTGGCGCCATGATCACCAGCGGCACCAGATAACTGCGGAACTGCGCCACCACCAGCAAGTAGATCAGCACCATGCCGGCGGCGTAGGCAATGCCCATGTCGCGGAACGTTTCATAGGTGATCTGCCATTCGCCATCCCACTTCACGGCAAACCCGCTGGTATCGGCAGGCTGGGTGATGAACGTTTGCGCCAGCGTTTGTCCCGCCACGCGGGTGTGATCCAGCTGACTGACGATGTCGAACATGCCGTACAGCGGACTGTCGAGTTTGCCGGCTTCATCGGCCATCACATACACCACCGGCAGGCCATCCTTGTGATGGATCGCGCCATCCCACGTGGCGTGCTGCACGCGTACCAACTCGGACAACGGCACCAATTGCCCTTGCTGCGAACGCACCTTCAATGCAAGCACACCCGCCAGCGATGCCTGATCTTGCACCGGCAACCGTAGCCGCACCGGACGCGGGTATTTAGATGCGCCATCGTGGATGTAAGTCGCATCCAGCCCGGCTACGCCCATCGCGATGGCATCGGCAATCGCCGCCTGCGACACACCCAAGCGTGCGGCGCGTTCACGATCAATCACGATGTGCTCACGCGGCGCATTGGCCTCCACGCTGGTGTCGATATCCACAATGCCGGGGGTACGGGCGAAATGCTGCTGTTGCAGCGCCAACGCCACTTTGCGCTGCCCGGCGTAATCCGGCCCATACACTTCGGCCACCAACGGCGACAGCACCGGCGGACCGGGCGGCACTTCCACCACTTTTACCGAGGCCCCGTAGTTCGCACCGATCTTCGCCAGCATCGGCCGCATCGCCAGCGCGATTTCGTGACTCTGGCGGTTGCGCTGGTGCTTGTCGACCAGATTGACTTGCAGATCACCCACGTTATTGCCGCTGCGCAGGAAATATTGACGCACCAAGCCGTTGAAGTTGATCGGTGCGGCGGTGCCGGCATAGGCCTGATAGTTCAGCACTTCCGGCACGCTGTCGATGTTGGCGGCCAGCTCCGCCAGCAGCGCATTGGTCTGCTCCAGTGTGCTGCCTTCCGGCATATCCACAATGACCTGCACTTCCGACTTGTTATCCAGCGGCAGCATCTTCAGCACCACCAGCTTGAACACTGCCAGTGACGCCGCCAGCAGCACCAAGCCCGCCATGCCGGCAAACAACAGGCCGCGCTTTTTGCCGCTCGCTTCGCCGCGCAGGAACGGCGACATCACCCGCTCGAACAAGCGATGCAGCCAGCCGGCCTGCTTCGCTTCGGCAGCATGCGAGGCCTCACCCTGCCCATGCCGACGCAGCAACTTCAACGACAGCCACGGGGTGACGATCAAGGCAATCGCCAGCGACAGCAACATGCCCACCGAAGCATTGATCGGGATCGGCCGCATATATGGGCCCATCAAGCCCGACACAAAGGCCATCGGCATCAGTGCCGCGATCACGGTGAATGTTGCCAGGATGGTCGGGCCACCGACTTCGTCCACCGCCGACGGAATGGCCTCGCGCAGCGACTTGCCATCGCGTGCCATATGCCGATGGATGTTTTCCACCACCACGATGGCATCGTCCACCAAGATACCGATGGAGAAAATCAGCGCAAATAGCGACACCCGGTTGAGGGTGAAGCCCATCATCTTCGATGCAAACAGGGTGACCGCCAACGTCAGCACCACTGCCGTGCCGACCACAATCGCTTCGCGCCAGCCCAGCGCAAACAACACCAACAGCACCACACTGGCGGTGGCGAAAATCAATTTCTGAATGAGTTTTTGCGCCTTGTCGCTGGCGGTTTTGCCGTAATCACGGGTCACGCTGACCTGCACACCGTCCGGGATCAACTCGCCGTTGAGTTGCTGCACGCGCTTGGCAATCGCAGCGGTCATGTCGGACGCATTCGCGCCCGGTTTTTTGGCAATCGCCAGGGTGACCGCAGGCGCCGTGCCCGCCTTCGGGCCAGCCCGCCCTGCCGGCGCGCCATACCAGACGTAGCGGCTGACAATGTCGCCGCGTGCTTCAATCGTGGCCACGTCCGACACCAGCAACGGCTTGCCGTGTTGGCTGCCAATCACCAGATTGGCCACCTCTTCGGCATTGGCCAAGTAGCTGCCCGCCGTCACCGGCACCGCACCTCTGCCGGCATCGATGCGCTCACCGGCCTGACGCACCAGATTGGCGGCTTGCAGGCCCTGCGCAAGTTCATTGGCTGCCATGCCGTAGGCAGCCAACTTGGCGGCGTCCAAGGTGACCAGCACACTGCGATCGGGTGCGCCGATGGTGTACACGTCGCGGGTGCCGGGGATACGTTTGAGATCGGCTTCCAACGCATGCGCTACTTCCGCCAACCGCGTGGCATCGGTGTTTGGCTGATCACTCCACAAGGTCAGCGCCATCACCGGCACGTCATCAATGCCTTTGGGCTTGACGATGGGTGTACCAACACCGGCGCGCTGCGGCAAAAAGTCGGCATTGGAAAATACCTGGTTGTACAGCCGTACCAAGGCCGGTTGGCGCGCGATGCCCACATCGAACTCCACCGTCAACACCGCCATGCCCGGCCGACTGATCGAATACACGTGCTTGACGCCTTCGATTTCGGACAACTTTTGTTCCAGCGGGGTGGCCACCCACTGTTCAACATCACGGCTGCTGGCGCCATCAAACGGCACCATGACATTGGCCATGGTGACATCGATCTGCGGCTCCTCTTCGCGCGGGGTGATCATCACCGCCAGCAGCCCCAACAGCAGCCCCAACACCACCAGAATCGGCGTGAGCGGGTTGCTCTGGAACGCTGCGGCCAGCCGTCCGGAAATGCCCATGCGCGGATGCTCAGTCACGGCTCGCCTCCATCGCCTTGCGCTGCTGGGCAATCGCCTGGGTGGCCGCTACCGGGTCGGAGGCCACCACATCCCCCGCGTGCAAACCAGCAATCACTTCAACGCGATCGCCGCTGCGTGCACCCAAACGCAATTGCCGCAACAGCAGGCGGCCGTCTTGCACCACATACACCGCACTGAGTTCGCCGCGCTGGGTGATGCTGCTTGCGGGAATGCGCACTGCGCCTTTGCCTGCCGCCGTATCGCCGGCCAGGGCGTCTGCGGCAAACACCACTTTCGCGGTGGTGCCCGGTGCAGGCGGCGCCGCCAACTCGGGTAGATTCACCCGCACATTGACGCTATGCGTTGCCGGATCTGCAGCCGGAAACACGATAACCTCGGCAGGCACCACACTGCGCCCATCGGCCAGCAACACCTGTGCTTGCGTCTGCTTGCGGATGGCATCGGCGCGGGTTTGCGGCACCGCCACTTCAATCCGCAGCGCATTCGGCGCATACACACTCATCAATGGCATGCCCGGTGCCACGGTTTCACCCGGCTCGACATTGCGCGCCGCCACCACGCCGTCATACGGCGCACGCACCACCGTGTACGCCGCTTGCTGCGCCGCCTGCGCCGCGATTGCGGCAGCGGCATTGCGCGCCGCCACGGCAGAATCACGCGCCGCGCGCGCCTGGTCGATCTGCGCCTTGGAGACATATTGCGCATCGGCCAACGCGGCAAAGCGGCGGTAGTTTTGTTCGGCCTCTGCGGCAGAGGCCTGTGCCGCACGCAGCTGGGCACGTGCGGCATTGGCACCCGCATCCTGCTCTACCGCGGTGATGCGCAACAGCACATCACCGGCGTTCACCTGCTGATTGACATCCACCTGCACAACCGCAACACGGCCTGCGGTTTGCGCGGCCAACTCTGCGCGCTGCACCGCTTCCACCACACCATCCCAACCGCGCCCGGGCAAGCCCGCCCCGGCATCCACCGCGAACGTGGCAAGGTCTTTGGGTAATGCCGGCGTGGCAACCGGCTTGTCGTGGCTGCACGCGGACAATGCCAGCAGCAGCGGCAACAGGGTCAGTGAAGTCTTGGACATGGCGTTTCTCTGGATTGGATGCAGTGGATCAACAGCGGTTGCAAGACGACTCTTGACCACGCCCGATGCCAAGTTTCCTCATCACTTTGGCGGCAGGACAAAACCCGGTGAACGCGGACTGGAATAAATTGAAACCGATAAACACGGTCATCCAGAAAAAATAAGGGTGCACGAATTGGGTCAGCAGCACGCTGATCAACACCATCACGCCGGCAAAGGCTTGTACGGCACGGTCGAGGCTCATGGGGAAATCTCCTTGTGTAGTGGCTGAAATCAGGAAGAACGCTTCACGTCTTTCAGCCGCTCAATGCCGAGCAAGCCGAGGATGTGCTTTTCATAGATCGGCTCGCTGGTGCCGTGCCGCATCTTGTAGAGGAAATATTTTTCGAAACCGACTTTGGCCAGATGCACCCATTTGCCGATTTTGGTCCAGGTGACGTTGCGCGGCGGGATTTGCGGCAATGCCACGAAGGCCGCGCCGGTATCGCCCATATCGGCCAAGCACACCGCATTCCAGGTACCCTCGAAATTGGCGGGCTCGCCTTTCAACTCGGCCTGAATATTGCGCACGATGGTGGTGACCATCGACTCGATCATGAAGCCGGTCTTCGGCGCGCCGGTGGGCACCGGGGTGGCCTCCACTGGCGGGATCGCCACGCACACGCCCGCAGCAAAAATCTTCGCGAATTTCGGGCTGCGCTGGTGTTTGTCGACGATCACGAAGCCGCGCGGGTTGCACAACCCGTCCACCGCCGCGACCGCCTCCACCCCTTTGAACGCTGGCAACAGCATCGCGAACTTGAACGGCACGCTGCGCGCTTCCGTCGGCTGCCCCTTGGCATCGTGTTCCATCACGGTCATTTCGCCATCACGCACTTCCGTCACTTTGCTGTTGACCAGCCAGTGGATATGGCGCTGGCGCATTTCCGATTCCATCAAGCCTTTGGAATCCCCCACGCCACCGAGACCCATGTGACCGATGTACGGCTCGCTGGATACAAAGGTCATCGGCACCTTGTCGCGCAGCTTGCGCTTGCGCAGGTCGGCATCGACGATCATCGCGAACTCATAGGCCGGCCCGAAGCAGCTGGCACCGGCCACCGCGCCAATCACTACGGGACCCGGGTTCTTCAGGAACTCCTGATAGGCCTCCCACGCCTGCGCTGCGTGCGGCGTGGTGCACACCGACTGGGTATAGCCGCCGTGCGGCCCCGTGCCTGGCACTTCTTCGAAGGCCAGCCTGGGGCCGGTACAGATCAGCAGATAGTCGTAGCCGATGCGCTCACCGCTACCGGTGATCACCGCATCACTGGCGGCATCAATGTGGGCCACACCGCTGCCATCAAAACGGATGCCGTGTTTGCCAACGTGCTCGGCCACCGGCAGGGTGATCTCTTCCTGCTTGCGCCAACCCACCGCCAGCCACGGATTGGAGGGTGTGAAGCCGAAACTCTCGCCCAGCCCAACCAACACGATGTCATGCCCCTTGCCGAGGGTTTCGCGCAGCTCGTACGCCGCGCTCATGCCGCCCAGCCCCGCACCCATCACCACGATCCTGGCCATTTGTCTGCCTCCCCATACGCGCCGTATCGGCGATATTTAAATATTAGCAGTTGCTTATATTAGTGTCAACTGATATACATGTATGCCATGAACACGCCCAACCCTACAGAGCCGCTACCGCGCAGCATGCCGATGGATCCCGAAGCCATGCGCAACCACGCCACCGATGCCGCGCAACTGCTGCGTGCGCTGGCCAATGACAAACGCTTGATACTGTTGTGTCTGCTGGTGGAAGGCGAGCGCTCGGTGAGTGAGCTCAATGCCAAAGTGGCACTCAGCCAATCGGCGTTATCGCAACACTTGGCGGTGCTGCGCTCGGACGGATTGGTACGTACGCGGCGCGAAGCGCAGACGATTTACTACACGCTGGCCGAAGGGCCGGCGCAGCGCATCATTGAAACCCTGCACGGGATTTATTGCCCCGAACCGGCGGCCCGCAATCTCATGCCGAGGCGTAGCGTGCGGCCGCGCCAATCCAACGTTGGATGATGCCATCAGCCACCGCCGGCGCGGTCTGCAGCAGGTCATCCGCCAGTGCATGCACCTGCGGCAGCAAGTCGGCATCACGCGCCAAATCTGCCATCCGGAAACTGGCGATACCGGTTTGACGCGTGCCCAAGAGTTCGCCGGGGCCACGCAATTGCAGGTCTTTTTCGGCAATGACAAAGCCATCATTGGTTTGCCGCAGGGTGTCCAACCGTTGCCGCGCCAGCATCGACAATGGCGGCTGATACAGCAGCACACAGCTCGACGCCGCGCTGCCGCGCCCGACCCGCCCGCGTAGCTGGTGCAATTGCGCAAGCCCGAGGCGCTCGGCATTTTCAATCACCATCAGCGAGGCATTGGGCACATCCACGCCGACCTCAATCACGGTGGTGGCCACCAGCAAATCCAACGCGCCAGCCTTGAACGCCTGCATCGTCGCCTGCTTCTCAGTCGTCTTCTGGCGGCCATGTACCAACCCAATTCGCAGCGCGGGCAAAGATGCCTGCAAATGTTCGAAGGTGGTTTGCGCAGCCTGCGCCTGCACTTCATCGGACTCGTCTATCAGGGTGCACACCCAATACGCCTGGCGGCCTTCGGCGCAGGCAATGCGGATGCGTTCGATCAGCTCTAGGCGGCGTTCGCAGGCCAGCGCAATGGTGGTGATCGGGGTGCGGCCAGGTGGCAATTCGTCAATCGCCGAGACATCCAAATCGGCATAAGCACTCATCGCCAACGTGCGCGGAATGGGTGTGGCCGTCATCACCAATTGATGCGGCGTGCTGCCACGCCCTTTCTCACGCAGCGCAAGGCGTTGATGCACGCCGAAGCGATGTTGCTCGTCGATGATGGTCAGTGCCAGATCATGAAACGCCACACCTTCCTGCATCAATGCATGGGTGCCCACCACCAACTGCGCCGCGCCCGAGGCCACCTCGTCCAGCGCTTTGGCGCGTGCTTTGCCGGTTACCTTGCCAGCCAACCAGCACACGCGCAGCCCCAAGGGTTCCAACCATGCGCGCAAATTCGTAAGGTGCTGCTCGGCCAGCAGTTCGGTCGGCGCCATCAGCGCGGCTTGGCGACCATCGGCAATCGCCAGCAGCGCCGCCATCGCGGCCACCACGGTCTTGCCGCTACCCACATCGCCCTGCACCAAACGCAACATCGGTTTGGGTTGACGCACATCCTCGCGCAGTTGTGCATACACCCGCGCTTGCGCGCCGGTGAGTTTGAAGGGCAGTGCTTTTTTCAATTTCGACACCAGCACTTCGCTGCCGCGCAAGGCGCGCGTGCCTTCGGCTTGCAGCGCCAGCCGCTGCCGACGCAGGCTGAGTTGGTGGGCCAGCAATTCTTCCAACGCCAAGCGCCGCTGCGCCGGATGCAGGCCGCTTTGCAGCAAGGCCACGTTGGCATCGCGCGGCGGCTGATGCAAATACACAATCGCCTGTCGCAACGATGGCAGGTGCAAGCGGGCAAGCCATGCCGACGGCAACAATTCCAGCGCATCTTCACCCGGCAACCGTTGCAACGCCTGCACGATCAATTTGCGAATGCTGGCCGCACCGAACCCTTCAATGTCGGGGTACACCGGATCCAGCGACTGGCTCAGTGCGTGCTCGCCGTCATCCAGCAGCCGATAACTGGGATGCACGATTTCCAAACCCGACTGGCCCGGACGCGGCGTGCCGAACACCCGCACCCGCACGCCCTTGGCAAACTGCGCCACTTGCTGCGCGCGGAAATGGAAAAACCGCAGGGTCAACCGCTGATTCCCGGCATCGGCCAAGACCACCTTAAGCACCGGGCGGCCACGAAAACTGCGCTCCACCAACTCCACCCGGCCTTCGGTCTGTGCGGCAATTCCGGCCCGCAGTGCAGCCATCGGTGCAAGTTGGGTGCGGTCTTCATAACTGCGGGGCAGATGCAGCCACAGATCCTGCAGGGTCAATAATCCGCGTGCCGCCAACTTTTCGCGCAGCGCGGGGCCAACGCCAGCCAATACCGTGAGTGGCGTTTCAACTTCGGCGATGGTGATGGGCGCTGCCGCAGGCATGCGTCAAGCGATCAAGCGCAAGACTTAGCCCAACACCATGATGGCATCCACTTCGAATGCCGCACCCTTGGGCAGCGCCGACACTTCGATGGTGGAACGCGCCGGATACGGCTGCGCGAAATACTCGCCCATCACTGCATTGACCGCGCCAAATTGCGACAGATCGGTGAGGTACAGACCGACACGCACGATGTCGTCCATCGTGCCGCCAGCGGCCGTACACACCGCTTTCAGGTTATCGAATGCGCGCCGTGCCTGCGCTTCGATACCACCGTCCACCAGCGCACCAGTGGCAGGATCCAGCGGAATCTGGCCACTGAAGAACACCTGGTTGCCGGCGCGGGTGGCCTGCGAATACGGGCCAATGGCGGCGGGGGCGGCGTCGGTATGGATGGCGTTACGAGACATGCTGAAGTCCTTGCGCTTGGAGAGTCGGTCTATTGTAGATCGCCACTGCTCGATAGCTCATTGCCCGCATGCCAAGCGCGCTTCTGTTTCAACAGCGCTGCACGTCCTGCACCACATGCAACCGGCGCACGCCACGAATCACTTCATCCAAATGCCGGCTATCGGTCACGTCGATACCAAACCGCAATACCGCGATATTGCTGTCGCGCTCCAGATATTCCACACGGTCGATATTGGATTCGGCCTGCGCAATCGCGGCTGCCACTTGCGCCAATACACCGGGGCGGTTTTCCACTTCGATCCGAATGGCGACGCTGAAGTCGCCCGCCACCTCGCGATCCCAACCAATCGCCACCCAGCGTTCCGGCGATTTGCGGTACTCGGCCACATTCGGGCATTCCAGCCGATGCACCACGATGCCCTTGCCGGCACTGTGATAACCCATGATCTCATCACGCGGGATCGGCAAACAGCATTGCGCGAAACTGATCACGCCGCGCTCGGCACCGGTGATCAGAATGCGCTCCTGCGGCAGTGTGGCAGTTGCGTTGCGTGCACCCGGCTTGGCGGGGCTTTGCGGTTGCTCGTGGGCCAAGGCCTGCGCCACTTGCACGGGCATGCGGTTGCCCAACGCAATATCAGCCAGCAGTGCCTCCAACCGCGAGTAGCGGTTATCGGCCAGGTAGGCGTCCAACCGCTGCATTGGAATCCGGTCGAGTGCCGTGCCTTGCGCGCCCAATGCACGATCCAGCATGTAGTGGCCCAACTGCACCGCGTCTTCATGCTCAAGTTGTTTGAGCTGCTGGCGGATGGCCGTACGCGCCTTGCTGGTGGCCACAAACTCCAGCCATTGGGTGCTGGGTGCCGCGGATTTTGCGGTGATCACTTGCACGGTTTGCCCACTGACCAACTTGGTGCGCAGTGGTGCCAGTTTCTTGTCCACGCGTGCGGTGACCGCATGATTGCCCACATCGGTATGCACCGCATAGGCAAAGTCCAGCGCGGTGGCATTGCGTGGTAACGACAGGATGTCGCCTTTCGGGCTGAACAAATACACTTCGTCCGGGAACAGATCGACCTTGACGTTTTCCAGAAACTCCAGCGAGGAACCGGTACCGCGCTGACTTTCCACCAAATTGGCAATCCAGTTGGCAGCCCGGCTTTGCGCGCTATTGCCACCGGTTTCGATTCCCATCTTGTAGGCCCAGTGCGCTGCCACCCCGCGCTCGGCGATCAGGTTCATCTCAAGGGTGCGAATCTGCACCTCGATCGGCGAGCCATACGGCCCGAACAACACCGTATGCAACGACTGGTAGCCATTGGCCTTGGGGATGGCGATGAAGTCACGAAACCGCCCATCCAGCGGCTTGTACACCGCATGCACCACGCCCAGCGCGTGATAGCAATCGGGTACGCTCGCCACCACCACCCGGAAGCCGAACACGTCCATTACCTGGTCGAAACTGCGCCCTTGTGAGCGCATCTTGGTATAGACACTCCAAGGTGTTTTGATGCGACCCACCAGTTGGTGATCCAGTTTTTCCAGCGCCAACCGCTGCGCCAATTTCGCTTCGATCTGGGTCAAGGCCTCGCGTCGCACCAGCGGCTGGCTATGAATGCGCTTGTCAATGATCGCATGCCGCCACGGATGCAATGCGCGAAACCCCAGATCCTGCAATTCGGCCTTGATCAGATTCATGCCAAGCCGCTGCGCAATCGGAGCAAAAATCTCCAGGGTTTCGATGGCGATCCGCCGGCGTGCTTCGGGTGACTGTGCGCCCAATGTGCGCATATTGTGCAGACGATCGGCCAGCTTGATCAAAATAACGCGCAAGTCGCGCGACATCGCCAACAGCATCTTGCGGAAACTTTCAGCGGCCGCTTCCTGCCGGCTACTGAAACTGAGCTTGTCCAGCTTGGTGACGCCATCCACCAACTCAGCCACGGTCTCGCCGAATTGCTGGGCGATGTCGGCACGTGTGAGCGGGGTATCCTCGATGGTGTCGTGCAGAATTGCCGCCACCAAGGTCTCCACATCCAACCCTTGTTCCGCCAACACCTGCGCCACAGCCACCGGATGGGTAATGTAGGGTTCCCCGGATTTGCGGGTCTGCCCTTCATGTGCGGCTGCGCCCACCGCCCATGCCTGACGCAACAGGCCCCGCTGCGCTTCGCTGAGATAGCTGGCGGCACGCTCCAATGCGTGCACATAACCTGGCACCGCGTCCCCTGCGGGCACGGCAACGAGCATGGCGAGCGCAGGATCTCCTGAGGTCATGTGTGGAGCCTAACCTTGCCGCCGCGTAGTCGCAAACGAATTTCATTCGAAATTCATTGGCACCCGCCAAAAACAAAAGCGGCCCCGAAGGGCCGCCATGACACACCACTCAGCACGGGAGTGCTCAGTCGTCGCCCTTCATGTCGTCGTCGGCAGCCACCACCTCGGCAGCAGCCCATTCCAGCGCCTCGCGCTCTTTGCGTTCGCGCTCGGCCTTTTCAACGGCATCGATGAAACCGGTGTCGATGGCACGTGCTGCGATTTCACGCAGCGCCAGCACAGTGGGCTTGTCCTGCGACTCGCTGTTGTCCAGCTTCGACTCCACGCCGCCCGCCAGCTGGCGCGCACGCTTGGACGCCATCATCACGAGTTCGAAACGGTTATCGACAACCTGCAGGCAATCTTCAACGGTAATACGGGCCATGTCTGTCCTGCGGCGATAGGCCGCGCAAGTGATACGAGGGGTTGGCAAGTCTAGCCTGACGCAACGCCGATGGCAAGCTCATGCCTTGAAAATCAAACACATAGGCCAAGCAACACCTGAATTACGGGTCCACCAGCAGCGAGGTAAGCAAGCGCGCATGCCGCGCCACCTGCGCATCCTTGCGCAACCGGCTGGCGGTGAAGATGCTGCACATCTCGGCCACCGCCAGCTCGAACACTTCATTGACGATGACGTAATCGAACTCGCCGTAATGGCTCATTTCCTCGCGTGCAGCGGCAAGACGCTGCGCGATGACTGCCTCCGAATCCTGCCCGCGCTTGCGCATGCGCTCTTCCAGCGCCGCTTTCGAGGGCGGCAGGATAAACACGCTGACCGCATCGGGAATCATTGCGCGCACCTGGCGTGCGCCCTGCCAGTCGATTTCCAGCAACACATCGCGGCCCTGCGCCAGATGCGGTTCCACCGATTGCCGCGCCGTGCCTTTCCAGTCGCCATGCACGCGGGCGTGTTCAAAAAAATCCCCGGCGGCCACCATCGCCTCGAATTCCTGCGCGGTGACGAAGTTGTAGTGCTCGGCGTGGCGTTCGCCCGGACGCGGCGGCCGCGAGGTAAACGAAATCGACAGCCGGATATTGGCGTCCCGCGCCAACACTGCATTGACGATGCTGGATTTGCCGGCACCCGAGGGCGCCGCGACGATGTAGAGAGTTCCGCGCATGGGCTGCTGACTGCCTGTCACTCGATGTTCTGGATTTGTTCGCGAATCTGGTCGATCAACACTTTCAGTTCCACTGCGGCATTACTGGTGCGGGCATCGACCGATTTACTGCCCAGGGTATTGGCTTCGCGATTGAACTCCTGCAGCAAAAAGTCCAGGCGCCGCCCCACCGCGTCCTTGCCGCCCTTGAGGATGCGACGCAATTCCGCAAGGTGACTATCCAGCCGGTCGAGTTCCTCATCCACATCGAGTTTCTGCAGCCAGATCACCAGTTCCTGCTCCAGGCGACCGGGGTCCAACGCGGTGCCCAGATCATTCAAGCGCGCTTCCAGCTTTTGCCGTTGCCCGACGCGAATCTGCGGCACCAGGCCACGCACTTCGACGGCAATCCTGTCGATGGCATCGGCGCGTTCGGCAAGCACCTGCGCCAACTTGCCGCCTTCGCGTTCGCGGGCGGCCACAAAATCATCCAACACCACATCCAGCAAGGCCAACACGTCGCGCTGCAAGACATCGGCATCCACGCCACGTGCTTGCACCACACCCGGAAATTGCAGCAACTCGGTGAATTGCACCTGCAAGCGCGGGAAGCGGATATCCAAACGCTGTGCCAAATCCCCCAGCCGCGCCAGCAACGCCTCGTCCACTTGCAGCGCATCGCCACCGCCGGTACTGCGCAAGCGCAGCACCAGATCCAGCTTGCCGCGCGACACCCTGCCTGCCACCCGCTCACGCAGCTGCGCTTCGAATGCGCGCAACTCATCGGGCAGGCGCAAGCCAAGTTCAAGGAAGCGGTGATTCACCGCCCGCAATTCGCCGGAAAGCACACCCCATTCGGTGCTGCGCTCGCCGGCGGCAAACGCGGTCATGCTGCGGATCATGGGCAATCCAAAGCCTACAAAGAGGCAATGGTAATCTAGCACCCCGTAGATTGTCGGTTTTCAGCAATGTCTCTCTCCCGTCCCAGTGGCCGCAGCGCCAACCAGTTGCGCCATGTTTCCATCCAACGCAGCTTTACCCGCCATGCCGAAGGCTCGGTGCTGGTGAGCTTTGGCGATACCCGCGTGCTGTGCACTGCCAGCGTGGACAACAAGGTGCCGGGGTTTTTGCGCGGCAAGGGCGAGGGCTGGGTGACCGCCGAATACGGCATGCTGCCGCGCGCCACCCACACCCGCAGCGATCGCGAAGCCGCGCGCGGCAAACAAGGCGGACGCACACTGGAAATCCAGCGTCTGATTGGCCGCAGCCTGCGCGCCTGCGTGGATCGCAGCGTGTTGGGCGAACGCACCATCACGCTGGATTGCGATGTGTTGCAGGCCGATGGCGGTACCCGTACCGCCGCCATTACCGGCGCCTATGTGGCCCTGGTGGATGCGGTCAATGGGCTGCTGAAAAAAGGCGACATCAAGCGCAACCCGATCTTTGGCGCAGTGGCCGCGATCTCGGTGGGCATCTATCGCGGCGTGCCGGTGCTGGATCTGGATTACGCCGAAGACAGCGATTGCGACACCGACATGAACGTGGTGATGAACGACGGCGGCGGTTTCATCGAAGTACAAGGCACCGCCGAAGGCCATGCGTTCCGGCGCAATGAGCTGGATGCCCTGCTGGTGCTGGCCGAGCAAGGCTGCGCCGAACTGTTTGCCGCACAGCAAGCCGCGTTGGCCGAATGAAATTGGTGTTGGCCAGCGGCAATGCCGGCAAGTTGGCCGAGTTGCGCGCCCTACTGGGTAGCAACTTCACCCTGCATGCGCAATCTGAATTTGGCATTGCCGATATTGATGAAACCGGGCTGTCCTTCGTCGAAAACGCACTCCTGAAAGCACGCCACGCCGCACGCGCCAGCGGCCTGCCAGCATTGGCCGATGACTCAGGTTTGTGCGTGGATGCCCTGCACGGTGCGCCGGGCTTGTATTCGGCACGTTATGCCGGCGCCCATGGCGACAGCAACGCCAATATCGAAAAATTGCTGGGCGAACTTGCCGGCGTGAAAGACACCCAGCGCAGCGCGCGTTTTGTGTGTGTGCTGGCGCTGCTGCAACACGCCGACGACCCCCTGCCGCTGCTTGCACAGGGCGTGTGGGAAGGCCGCATTTTGCATGCCCGTCAAGGCAGCAATGGGTTTGGCTATGACCCGGTGTTTTTCTCGCCCGTGCACGGCTGCAGTGCGGCAGAGCTGCCCACCGAGATCAAGCACCGCGACAGCCATCGCGGGATGGCGCTTATCCAGTTGCGAAACCTGTTGCAGCCATGCTGACGCCCCCCGCGCTATCGCTTTACGTCCACCTGCCGTGGTGCGTACGCAAATGCCCGTATTGCGATTTCAATTCGCACACGGCCAAAGGCGCGCTGCCTATCGAGGCCTATGTCGATGCGCTGCTGGCCGATCTGGATTTTGATCTGCCGCTGGTGTGGGGCCGGGTGGTGCATAGCGTGTTCTTTGGCGGCGGCACGCCTTCGTTGTTTCCGCCAGAGGCGATTGACCGTTTTTTGCAGCAAGCCAGCGCGCGCCTGCGGTTTGCCCCGGATGCTGAAATCACGTTGGAAACCAACCCCGGCACGGTGGAACATGGCCCGTTTGCCGGCTACCGCGCCGCGGGCGTCAACCGCCTGAGCTTTGGCGTGCAGAGTTTCGATGACGGCTGCTTGCAGCGTCTGGGCCGCATCCACTCCAGCCACGATGCCGAGCACGCCATCCAATCCGCGCAGGATGCCGGCTTCGACAATTTCAACCTTGACCTGATGTATGCGCTGCCACAGCAGACCTTGGCGATGGCCCGGCACGATGTCGAACGCGCGATCGCCCTGGCCCCCACCCATATCAGCCATTACCAATTGACACTGGAAACCGGCACCCGGTTTGCCGCACGCCCACCCGCCGGGATCCCTGATATCGACAGTGCCTGGGACATGCAGGAGGCCTGCCAGGCGCAACTGGCGGCGGCCGGCTACGCCCAATACGAAACCAGCGCCTACGCCAGACCCGGCCGGCAATGCGCACACAACCTCAATTATTGGCGCTTTGGCGACTACCTCGGCATCGGTGCCGGCGCGCACGGCAAGCTGACTTTGGGGGCCAGCCAGCAAGTCTTGCGCCGCTGGAAACTCCGTCACCCGGAGCTGTATCGCGAAAAAGCCGGCTCGGCCGACGCCGTGGGCGGTGATGAATACCTGACTGCGCAACGGCTGCCATTCGACTTCATGCTCAATGCCTTGCGCCTGAACGAGGGCGTGTCGCTGTCCCTGTTTGAAGCGCGCACGGGGCTGCCGAGGGATGTCATCGCCACCCGGCTTGCCAAGGCCCACGCCAATGGCTGGCTGGAACCCGATCCGGACTGGCTGCGCCCCACCGAATTAGGCCGCCGGTTTGCAAATGACGTGATTGGCCTGTTTCTAGACTGAACCGCGTGTCAACGATGGTGACGATCGGCACGGATTGAGACAACGCCGGTTCGCGCATACCATGCAAAATCTTGTCCGCGCATCGGGGGCGCAGATGGCCAACGCCACCTCTACCACATCCACCGGCACTGCACCGAATACGCTTGCCAAAGCGCACCTGCCGCGCTATCCGAAACAGGTGCTGGAACACTTGCTGGATGTGGCACGCAATGCATTCGATGAGCAACTGCCTTTTATCCTGCACGAGGCCGAGCTAGTGCTCGCGCGCGCGCCCATCGGCAGCGACACCCGACAGGAAGATGCACGCCTGACATCGATTCGCAGCCTGGGGGCCGGCTCCAGAACCTTTGTGCGGATTTTCTTGGCGCATATCGAGTCTGCCATGGCCAGCGTGGACAGCAACCGGTTGGCCACTACCGCATCGACTGCGGATCCCGAGTTTCCCCACGTCGAGCTGAGCTTGCTGGACGATGATGAGGTCAGCGACGATGCCACGCTGGACAACATAGCCAGCCGCATGGAGGCACGTAACAGTCTTGGCCTGCAGCTGATGGGCCTGCGATTTGGTGTACTCGCAGGCGCCCCGGCATTGCAAGTTGAATACCTGCCGTTAGGACCGCACACGTTGTGCTATGCCTTGGCGGAAGCGGCCACTGCGCTAACCCTGTCGCGTTACGCCAAGCTGCAACTGTTCCAGCAATTCGAACGCAGCATGGTGGAGTTTTACCCGACACTACTGGAAGCGTTCAACGCCCAGCTGATTGAAGACGGGATCTTGCCGCATTTGAGTTTCGTGCCGGTACGTGTGCGTCCTGGCTCCGCTGCAAAGAATGCCACCGCCGAAAACACCGCCCCCTCCACACCGCCACCCACGATGTTCGAAACCGTCCCCTTGCGCAGCTCCGATCCCGGCGAGCTTGTGCCACCGTCGCCGATTGCGCAGGTTTCGCCCGAACCAACGGCCACCGCAACCGACCCCGGATTCAGCACGCTGCAAACGCTCCTGAATCAGCGCCGCAGCCTGCTCAGCAAGTTGCGCCCGGGTGCCCGTGACGAGCGCGTCCGTGAACCCTTGCAGCACAGCGACGTGCTGGCGGGGCTGCTGCGGATGCGCACCGGCAATGTCCGTGCCGATTCGGTGAATGAATACCGGCAAATCCTGCTGGCACAGGCGCGCCAACTGCAGGGGCATGGGGTGACGTTGTCGCAGACCGACCATGACACCTTCGATCTGCTGGTGATGTTTGTCAACCAACTGCAAGGCAATCTGCGCAAATCCAGTATTGGAGATGCATTGGTCGATCGCTTGAAACTGCCGCTGCTGCAAATGGCACTGCGTGATCAAAGCTTCTTCGTGGATGCCAATCATCCCGCTCGTCAATTGTTGAATTCGGTATCCCAAGCCGGTGCCAAATGGCTGCCGGAAGAGGATCTGGATCCACAGTGGTTGGGATTGCTGCAACGCGCGGTGCTGACCATTCAGCAAGAACCCAACTGCACGGTTGATACATTTGTTGAGGCCAATCGGACCCTGCAGTCGGGCCTGCAAGCCATGACCCGCAAAGCAGAAATGGCCGAACGCAGGCAAGTCGAAGCCGCGCGCGGGCGGGAAAAACTGGAAGTGGCACGCAGCCGTGCACAGGTTGAAATTGCACGTCGCACCCAAGGCCGCAATTTGCCGGAGTTTCAAACTGCATTGTTGGAACAGGCATGGGTTGACGTGCTGTCACTGGCGCATCTGCGCAGTGGTGATCACTCCGATGCCTGGCACCAATTGCTGGAAGTCACCACCCGCATCATCGACACCTGCACCGATGGCAGCCAGGGCGCGCTGCCGCAGGCAGATATCGAATGCATGCGCAGCTCGCTGGAACAAGTGGGCTATCACGCCGAAGGTGCCGAAGCCATTACTCAGCATCTGGTCAATGGCAATGCGGCAACCGCCGATTCCTGCCAGGAATTGTTGTCGAAATACGGCAACCAATCGCGTTTGGGTGAGGGCCAGGTGGCTGCCTCAGCCACCCCCGAAACGCCGTTGTCCGCGCAAGAGCAATTGGCGCAGCAAGCACTGCGTGGCCTGCAGGAACCCGTATGGATGGAAGTCCAGAACGAACATGGCCAGAGCCATCGCTTCAGGCTGGCATGGGTCAGTGCACAGACCGGACAAATCCTGGTTGTCAATCGTCGCGGCCAGCGCATCGCCAATGACGATTTGGATTCGCTATCGCGCAAACTGGCCGCCGGCCAAATGCGTTTGTTGGTCGACGATGCCTCACCCACCGAAGCCGCTTGGAGCGCCACTTTGGATAGTTTGAAGCGGTTTGGGCATGATGCCGACCAGCAAGATCCGGAGGCCCGCCATGGGGATTGAATCGCGCCGCCAGCCGCGCCGTGCCGTGTCCGGCATCGTGGAGGTCATCGACACCATGACCGATGAAATCGTGGGCCATCTTGGCAACCTGTCGTCGGGCGGCATGTTGCTGATTGCCAACCGCGATCTGCCCGAGGATGCGTTGTTTCAGCTGCGTTTCAACCTGCCCGACGAGATCGGCGCAGCACAACCGATTATTGCTGGCGGGCATGTGCTGTGGCAGGCACGTGGGCATGCGCCGGGGCAGTATTGGGTGGGCATGCGGTTTTTGGGGTTGTCGCGCGATGCCGGGCACCGTCTGCGCATCTGGTCCACGCAACCGGCCAGCTGAGCAGGTCAGCTGCAGCGCAACGGCCAATGCGCGACAATCGCATTTTCCCCGCGGCACTCTGCTCATGTCCTCAGCTACGCTTGCCTCGCTGTACCCGCAGCACATTGACACCCTGCTGGCGCGCAGCGCCGAAGCCTTGCAGCGCGGCGGCTTCGACCACCTGCTGATCCCCAGCGGCACGCTGCACTACCAAGCCTTCGATGACCGCGATTACCCGTACGCGGTCAATCCGCAATTCAAAGCGTGGCTGCCGTTGACCCGCGCGCCCGGCAGTTGGCTGCTGATCAGCCCCGGCCAGCGCCCCAAGCTGCTGTTTTTGCAGCCGCATGATTATTGGCATGTGGTGCCGGATGCACCCAGTGGCTACTGGGTAGAGCACTTCGACATTCTCACCATTCGCACAGCAGACGAAGCCCTGATGCATCTGCCACAAGACCTCGCCAGCTGCGCGATCGTGGGTGAGCCGCACAGTGCGCTGGGTGCTTGCGTCCCCAACAATCCGGCCGCCGTCGTGCACTATCTGGAGTATCACCGCGCGTTCAAAACGCCGTATGAAATCGAGATGATGCTGCAGGCCAACCGCATCGGCGTGCGTGCGCACCGCGCCGCCGAGCGCGCCTTCCGCGCCGGGGCCAGCGAGTTCGGCATCCATCTGGCCTATTGCCAAGCCGCCGGCCAGGACGCCAACGACCTGCCCTACGGCAACATCGTGGCACTCAATGCACACGGTGCCGTGCTGCACTACACCGACCGTGACCGTGTGCCGCCCAAGCCGGTGCGCAGCTTCCTGATCGACGCCGGGGCCAGCTTCGGCGGCTACGCCAGCGACATCACCCGCACCTATTCCGCCGCGGATGACGAATTCGCCGCGATGATCCGCGCGGTCGATGCCGCGCAGCTCAAACTTTGCGATCACGTGCGCGCCGGCACCGATTACGCGCACATCCATCTGCAGGCGCACCTGCTGCTGGCCGGTGTACTGCGTGAATTTGGTGTTCTCAACATATCGCCGGAAGAAGCACTTGCCAGCGGCGTCTCCAGCGCATTTTTCCCACACGGGATTGGCCACGGGATCGGCTTGCAGGTGCACGATGTGGCTGGCTTTGCCGCATCGGACAGTGGCGGCAGTATTGCCAAGCCCGACGGCCACCCCTACCTGCGCCTCACCCGCACGCTGGCCCCCGGCATGGTGGTGACGATTGAACCGGGGATCTATTTCATCGACATGCTGCTGGACGAACTCAAAGCCAAGGGGCTGGGTGATGCGGTCGATTGGGCACGCGTGGACGCATTCAAACCGTTTGGCGGCATCCGCATCGAGGACGATGTGGTGTGCACCGAGGGCGCACCCATCAATCTGACGCGTGAGGCGTTTGCAGCTTTATAAAAATCGGGGGCGCTGCGGGGCTGGTAGGGGTGCGTTCGAGCGCACCATGGAGGGTGCGCGGCCGCGAATCGTAGCTGGACGCGAAGCCTGAGCGGCGAATGCACCCCTACCAGCCCCGCAGCGCCGCGAGATCAGCCCGCCATCAACCCCTCGACATCCCCTGCGCTGCGTTCCAACGCAGCGGTCAGTACACGGTGGCCCTCGCGGGTAATCAGCACATCATCTTCAATCCGAATCCCGATCCCGCGCCACTGCGCCGCCACCGACGTATCGTCGGGCGGGATATACAGCCCAGGCTCGATGGTGAACACCATTCCCGGCTCCAACAGGCGCGACGCGCCATCGATGCGGTACTCGCCCAC
>Ga0066479_1000095_pt1 | contig 33278 bp, 21 predicted proteins | sample LakWasM117_HOW13_2_FD_59555 | JGI IMG/M metagenome (GOLD analysis project Ga0066479, IMG submission 59555) | Freshwater sediment methanotrophic microbial communities from Lake Washington under simulated oxygen tension - Sediment Metagenome 117_HOW13 | ecosystem: Environmental > Aquatic >... | reverse complement strand
CCGCCAGCGCGACACGCCCATCATCACCTTCGTCAACAAGATGGACCGCGAAGTGCGCGATCCGCTGGACATCCTCGACGAAGTCGAGCGCGAGCTGGGCATGCCCTGCTGCCCCGTCACCTGGCCCGTGGGCCAGGGCCGGCAGTTCGGCGGCATCATCAACCTGCTCACCCAGACCATGACGGTGTTCCAGCCCGGCAGCGAACGCCGCCCGCAGGACTTCGAAGCCATCCCCCTGGCCGAGGCCGACAAGTTGCGCGCGCGCTTCGGCCAGTCCTTCGACGATGCGCTGGAAAGCATGGAACTGGCCCAGGGCGCCTCGGCCCCCTGGGACCACGAGGCCTTCCTGGCAGGCAAGCTCACGCCGGTCTTCTTCGGCTCCGGCGTGAACAACTTCGGTGTCATGGAAGTGCTGGATGCCGTGGTCGACATGTCGCCCCCGCCCGGCCCCCGCAAAAGCTCGCTGCTGGTCAACAAACAGCCTGTGGAAAAGATCATCCACCCCGAGGACGAAGGCTTCTCCGGCGTGGTCTTCAAGGTCCAGGCCAACATGGATGCCAACCACCGCGACCGCATCGCCTTCGTGCGCGTGGCCTCGGGCAAGTACACGCCCGGCATGAAGATGAAGGTCCAGCGCACTGCCAAGGAGCTGCGCCCCACCTCGGTCGTGACCTTCATGAGCCAGCGCCGTGAAGCCGTGGAAGAAGCCTATGCGGGCGACATCATCGGCTTCACCACGCACGGCGGCGTCCAGCTGGGCGACACCATCACCGACGGCACCAACCTGCAATTCACGGGCCTGCCCTTCTTCGCCCCGGAAATGTTCATGACCGTGGTGCTCAAGAACCCGCTGCGCACCAAGCAGCTGCAGCAGGGCCTGATGCAGCTGGGCGAGGAAGGCGCCATCCAGGTCTTCAAGCCCGAGGCCGGCGGCAACATGCTGCTGGGGGCCGTGGGCCAGCTGCAATTCGAAGTCGTCCAGCACCGCCTGAACGCCGAATACGACTGCGACATCCGCCTGGAAGGCTGCCAGTACACCGGCGCACGCTGGATCACGGCCGACACCCCGGCCGAGCTGCGCGAATTCGAGAACGCCTACCCGCTGCGCATGGCGCGCGATGCGGCCGATACGCTGGCCTATCTGTGCACGTCACCTTATGACGTGCGATTGGCGCAGGAGCGGTTTCCGAAGATACATTTCCATCCGCTGCGCGAGCATGCGGGGTTGGCGTTGCAGGCTAACTCCTGAACCGTAGTTAGATGACGCCCTGTGCTTTCAGGCCATCGAATAAACCTCTCAATGACCATATCATTAAGCCAATCCTCTTCTAGCGCCATTTCCACTCAGCCAAACCACGTTCTGTGGTGGATCTTAGGTCTGGTTCTGCCGATGGCGATCCTGACATTGCGCGGCGCTCCCACCTTTGCAGAAATGGGCATTCCTTTCGATACGGCCCATAGTTACCTCCCCTTAGCAAAGAGGTTTTTGGAAAATCCAGCAGAGCTTTTCTCCAGCACGGATATCTTGAAATCAGCCCCTGGCACTCTTGTGTACATGGCATCACTAGGTGCGGATCTGCTAGCAATAAAAACTGCCAATCTAGCAATGGCATTGGCTATCTTGGTGATGCTTTTCGATATAGGTAGACGTGTAGCAGGCCCAAGCGCAGCCGTCGCCGGGGCATGGCTTTATGCTGCATCGCCCTTGCTATTTCCGCTGAGCTTCATACCAATGATGGAGCCTCCATTTCTATTCTTCCTGGTTCTCTGGTTTTGGAGCACCACTTGTTGCATACTCGCACGGCCCAAGGCTTGGATAGTAGTCCCGAGTATTATTTTCGCAGGCCTTGCCATGGCAGCTGCCACGCTGACTCGCGCCACCTACATGTATTGGCTACCTGCAGGGGTTTTTCTTTTTGGAGCATTGGCCTTACGTCCTCTCTGGGGAGACAGGGAAATATGGCGTCGCCTTGCGCTGATTCATCTGGTAGCCTTGACTTGCATAGGCGCCTACATGGTCCGCAATGCTCATGAATTTGGCAAACCCGTTATAGCCGTAGGAGCTGGAGCAGCTCTATATTTTGGCAGCAATCCCATGCTGGATGGTCAAGAGCCTCCATATTTTGGCCTTCCGCACGATGAAGGCTGGATTACAGGCGCAGCAACACATCTATCTATAGAGGGCGATGCACGCCTTGTATCCACCGCCCGCCTCATCCTCGCAGACGCACCTCCTCTTTCTGTAGCGAAGATGTATCTACACAAAGCTGGATCCATCCTATTTTTCAGCAAAAGTCATTTGAAGAACTATGTGGATCGAATATGGCGCAGCTTACTACTGACTCTGTCGGTAATTTCCATTTGGCTTGGACGTCGCCACCCATTAATCATCTTACTCGCTGGAGCAACAATCTATCAATGGGCAGTACATGTGCCCGCACTTTACAATCAACGATATAGCATCAGCGCACTGGAAATTCCCCTAACCATTTTGGCTGCTACAGGCGTTGGTTTTCTGCTGCAGCAAAAAAATCGTGCACTCATGATTTTTTGCACAGCAATCTGCGCATTTTTGACCACGCTTGGTGCACTCTGGCATCAACGCTATTCATCCCCCTCTCTTCTTGATCTCGAAGCGATACCTCATCAATTAATCAGAGCAGCCAACTCAAAAGAGCTTCAAGTTAGTGGATTTGACGCCGATCCGTTCCAGGACCTTTCTATCACATCTTCTGGACACATTAATATTAGGTGGACTGGAGATTTCCCACACTTCGACCCCAGCAATATTCTCCGCTTGCGCATAAAGAACATAGAAGGCAGTTGCCAACGCGCCATCATCAAACTCACTTCAACTGAGGGGCAAACCCGCTCTGACGATATTCGACTCAAGGAATTCAAAGCCGGCCAAGACTTTGCCAGGGGGATGCTGTACCTGGGACTTCCTGGTAACGCAAAAACCATAGAGCTTATCCTTGAATGCAAAGCAGGCTCTCGTATTCAATTTTCTGAATTATCGATTTATCAAGCCAGCCTAGGTCAATTTTATAGCAAGAAAAAATCTGAGGCTGCCTCTCATTTAACCACCCCGCCTTGAGCTTGCACCAAGACCGATTTAATACGCAAAATAAGACAGAATAAGGTAATTAATATTAAGGGTGATTTATTCTTGCAATATCTTCATCCATCAATATAGGAAATAAAATAATGGAATTCACTCCTGTTGAATGCAACGAAACAGCCTATAGCGAATATTCTAATCTTTTTGCAAGCTGTTTCCCCGGAGTTAATAAATTCAACAAAGAATATCTTAATTGGCTTTATCATAAAAATCCCGATGGCGATGCAGTCGGATTCGATGCACGCGACGGCGATCGGTTGGTCGCGCACTACGTCTGCATTCCAGCCATCGCGCAAATTGGAAACCAAGAGGTTCGTGTCCTTTTATCCCTCAATACAGCGACGCACCCCAACTACCAAGGACAGGGTTTATTCACAAAATTAGCCAACCTCACCTATGCCGCAGGTAAAGAGCAGGCATATGATAGTGTTTACGGAATTGCAAATGCCAACAGCACACCAGGATTTACGCGCAAGCTAAACTTCCAATTAGTAGGTCCTTTGCGCGCCTGCGCAGGAGTCGGCTCATTGGGGATCAATTTCTCTTCTGGCAAGACGCCGGAGTTCCGACGCATATGGAGCCAAGAGGCTCTGGCTTGGCGATGCGCGAACCCAGCGAATCCATTGTTTGTAAAAAATGGCCAGGATCGAGCTACTTTTCTTGCTCCAGCACTAAACAGTCGCGCCGTTCTCGCTGCCGCAGAAATTGACACTATTGCACACTGCGGTAAAGCCAGCACTTTCAACTCCCCGCTTCGCATATTCATTGGAATGGTTCCAGCCGATTGGCGACGTTCTTCTGCCTATGTGGATATTCCCAACCGGTTACGGCCGTCCCCATTGAATCTCATCTATCGATCACTATCTGGACGATTCGAAAATATAGATCCCGATTCTGTTTTCCTTAGCTTCCTCGATTTCGATGCGTACTAATCTGGAACCGCCCACAGCACTTTTTCTTTTTGCACATCAAGATGACGAATTCGGGGTATTTCATCAAATTGAGCACGAACGGCGTGCGGGGCGGCGGGTTCACTGCATTTACGCAACCGACGGCTCTGCCACCGCGCTACCGGATCGCCGCAATGCGGAATCAACAGACGTACTAAAAAAACTCGGCGTTGCTGTAGAAAACATATACTTTGCAGGTCAAGAACTTGGCATAAAGGATGGATTTCTACACGCCGACATTGAGCTATTGGATAAATGGCTAGACTCTTTTTTAGACCACCATTCATCCATTGACCGTTGTTTCATCCCAGCATGGGAGGGCGGCCATCCTGATCATGATTTACTCCACGCCATCACCGTCAATAATCTGAATTCAAGGAATCGACTAGAAATAGCACGACAGTATCCACTTTATAACGGAAAAGGCTGCCGCGGTCCATTCTTCAAAGCACTATCCCCAATATCAGAGAATGGCCCCATTGAGAAAAAGAAATTCGGGTGGAACGATCGCCTACGATATATCTCCCTTTGCCTTGCCTACCCATCGCAATGGAAAAGTTGGATAGGATTATTTCCTTTTGTAAGCTTCCGCATATTATTCGGAGGCACCCAAATGCTTCAAAGAGTGAGCACAGATCGCCTAGCGAAACCTCCGCATTCAGGGCCCCTATACTATGAACGTCGAGCCTTTCTTGATTGGACAGCACTACGATCCGCTCTTGACAGGTTAGAAATAATTTATCAAAAGAAAACATCATGAATATTGCAACAAGTCTATACACCTTGCTATGCGTTTTAGGAATATCAACCGGCCAACTACTCTTCAAAAAAGCTGCCAACGCCATTCCTGAGCCTTTCTCAATTTCTGCGCTATTGCATAATGGCTGGCTATTCGCAGCACTCGCGCTTTATGGCGTAACAACCTTGGGTTGGATTTGGGTACTACGCCATGCACCACTGCAATTAGCATATCCATTCATGAGTTTATGTTTTCTTATTATCCCAACACTCTCTTGGTTATTTTTGGGAGAACCGCTGCACTGGCGCGTCCTTGCAGGAGGACTATTTATAATAGCCGGCGTAATTCTGGCATCCACAAGCTGAGGAGTCTTATCAGATGCGTATAGCCGTCTCCATTCCTTGCTACAAAGTTACCCAACATGTAATTGGAGTGATAAAGACCATTGGCCCAGAGGTAGAAATTATCTATGCCGTGGACGATGCCTGTCCCGAAGGCAGTGGACGCTTCATCGAGGAACACAATCAAGATCCGCGCGTGCGCGTACTCTACAACCCCGAGAACCGGGGTGTCGGAGGCGCAATCATCACGGCCTACAAGGCGGCGATCGCCGATGGCATGGACATCGTGGTCAAGATCGACGGCGACGGACAGATGGACCCCTCGCTGCTGCCGCTATTTGTGCGCCCCTTGCTTCGCCACCAGGCCGACTACACCAAAGGTAACCGCTTCTACCGGCCTGAGTCTGTACAGGACATGCCGCCGGTACGCCTGTTCGGCAATGCCGTGCTGTCCTTCATGACCAAGCTCAGCTGCGGCTACTGGAACGTGATGGACCCCACCAACGGCTACACCGCCGTGCGCACCTGCGTGCTGGCCGAGCTGCCGCTGGACAAACTGGAGCGCCGGTATTTCTTCGAGACCGACATGCTGTTTCGCCTGAACACTGTCCGCGCCGTCGTCAAGGATGTACCCATGGATTCAGTCTATGCCGATGAGGAGTCCAACCTCAGGATCGGCAAGGTGCTGCCCGAATTCCTGCGCAAGCATGCTTCACGGCTGTGGCGGCGCTATGTCTACAACTATCTGGTTCGCGACTTCAATATCGGCACGGTATACAGCCTGAGCGGCGCCTTGCTGGTCTTGGTGGGCACTATCTTCGGCCTCTGGCATTGGATTGGAAACACCAGTCATCCAGCCACCAGCGGAACCGTCATGCTGGCAGCCTTGCCCATCATCATCGGCATCCAGTGCCTGATCGCCTTTTTGCACTACGACGTGAGCAGTGTTCCAACCGAGCCGATCAGCCTGTCACTTGAGGATTCAGATGCGTGAACTGTCCCCCGACAACCCCAAGGACGGCTCCGACAAGTTCTACAAGGCCATCGTCGAATTCGCCAGGCAGTAGGATGGAGCCCTTGCGCGCACGGTCCGTGCGCGCAAACGCTGCCCTTTTACAAGCCGCCCCGGGCGGCTTTTTGCATTTTGACGACCGTGCCTACAACCCTCCAGCCGCTGTCCCTCTGGACACCTCCCGCATCGCCGCTCGGCATCCTCACCGACATCGACGACACCCTGACCACCGAGGGCGTGGTGCCGGACCATGTCGTCGATGCCATCGCCCGGCTCAAGCAGTCCGGCCTGCGCGTGGTGCCGATCACAGGCAGGCCCGTGGGCTGGAGCGAGCCGTTTGCCCAGGCCTGGCCCGTGGATGCCATCGTGGCCGAGAACGGCGCCGTGGCACTGCGGCGCAATGCGCAGGGCGGGCTGGACAAGCTCTACCAGCAGGACGAGGCCACGCGCACCGCCAACTACGCGCGCATGCAGCAGGTGCTGGCCGAGATCGAGGCCACCGTGCCCGGGGCGCTGCGCGCCACCGACTCGGCGGGCCGCGAATGCGACATTGCCGTGGACCACAGCGAATTCACCCAGATGCCCCAGCAGGACATTGACCGCTGCGTGACCATCATGAAGGCGGCGGGCATGAACGCCACCGTCAGCTCCATCCACATCAACGGCTGGTTTGGCGCGCACAACAAGCTCGAAGGCGCGCGCTGGATCCTGCGCACCCTGTTCGACATCGACCTCGACGCCACGCTGGACCGCTGGATCTACATCGGCGACTCCACCAACGATCAGCTCATGTTCGAGCACATGCCCCACAGCCTGGGCGTGGCCAACATCGCGCGCTTCGTGCCCCAGCTCAAGCACCTGCCTCGCTATGTCACCCAGGCCGAGCGTGGAGACGGCTTCGCCGAAATGGCACAGTACCTGCTGACCCAGCGCCCCTGATCCACAGGACCGAGGGCCGGTGCAGCCCTTGCAGGCCTGCGCCTTCGCCTTCGACTACCCCATCGGCCCCTCCTGATCTGCGGGACCCGCGCTACCCCCGCAGACACCATCACCCTCAGCACAGCCAACCGCTCGACGCAGGCGGGCTGTGCACCCTCTTTTCCCCATTCGACAGAGCAAATCTAGGACTATTCCTAGATCAGGCATCAATTATCAGAATGCGCCCTATTTCATATAGTGGCGGTGCACACCTAGAATCCATCACATACCCAAAGAACAGGTTTTTGTTTCGCCTTTTTATTTGACAGATTCTCTCCTGCATCCCATCCGCGCCATTGGGCACTGGTGTATTTGAACAATTCAACTTCAAACATGCCAGAGAAACAAACCTCGCCCATCCCTCGCCAACGCTTCCTCATTCGAACAATTTCTCCATGTCAGCGCCACCACCTATTCCAGCATGATCGCAACTCCTGCAAATCTTTGACCATGCTGACAGTTACCAACCATTGGATTGATGAGGTGAACATGGAACACTGATGATTTATTAACCACTCAAACATTCACACAGTCTCTTATTCCACCAGCGCATTCATCGCTGCTGGAATTTCATTTATCTCTTCAACTCGAGGGAATACCCATGAAAAAGATCGCATTGCTGACATCGGTTGCCGGCCTGGTCATGATGGCCATGAACACCGCTCAAGCAGCAGACGGCACCATCAACTTCACGGGCGAGGTGGTCACCACCACCTGCAAGGTGGACACCACGGTCGCCGGCGCCGCCAAGGACGGCGTGAAGCTGCCCAACGTGGCGAACAACCAGCTGGCCACCGTGGGCGCCACCGTCGGCCGCCAGGCGTTCTCGCTGGAACTCAGTGGCTGTGAGTTGGCCTCCAGCGCCACCGCCACGACGCCGGTCTCCAAGGTCGCCGTGTTCTTCGAAGCCGGCCCCAACGTGGACCTGGTCACCGGCATGCTCAAGCCCGCAGCGGCAAGCGGTACTGGTGCGCCCACCGTGGCCTCCGGTGTCCAGATCGCCATCGTGGATCCCAGCAACAACGAGCGCCTGAAGATCGGTTCCGCCCAGTCGCGCTTTGTGGACATCGACAACAAGGTCGGTGGCACGGGCCGGGCCGTCATGCGTTTCGCCTCCGAATACGTGGCCACCGGCCCCGTGACCGCAGGCCGTACCGACACCTCGGTGACCTACTCGCTGGTCTATCAGTAATCACTGACTTTCAGGCATATCGGCCGCCTTGCGGTGGTCGATATGCCGTGTCTTCTGCTTTCCCGACATGGGCCTGGCCCCATTCTTTCGCTCAAAACCCAGAGAGTTCTCCGATGCTGACGATCAAACGTTCATATGGGCTTGCTGCCATCCTGTTGTCCCTTCTTCTTGGAACGGCGGCACAGGCCAGCGTGACATTGACGGGCACGCGCATCATCTTCCCCAGTGGCGAGAAGGAAGCCACCATCCAGCTCACCAACGAAGGCAGCAAACCTGCCCTGGTGCAGACCTGGCTGGACAAGGGCAACAACCAGGAATCGCCTGAGAACATCGACGTTCCCTTCGTCATCACGCCCACCATCATGCGCATCGAGGCGGGCAAGAGCCAGACGTTGCGCATCATCTATTCGGGCGAAGCACTGCCTGCTGACAAGGAATCCCTGTTCTGGCTCAACGTGCTGGACGTCCCGCCCAAGGCGGAAATGGAAGGCGACTCCAACAATCTCCAGTTCGCCTTTCGCACTCGCGTCAAGCTCATGTACCGGCCCGGCAATCTGCCCGGCAATGCCCAGGAGGCTCCTGCCCTGCTTCAATGGTCGGCAGGCGTTGACGCCAAAAACCAGCCTGTGTTGAACGCACGCAATCCCAGCGCCTTTGTGGTCAATGTGGCTGGCGTTGAATTGCAGCTCAACGGCAAATCCTTCGAGGCAGGCGTTGGGCCCGTTCTTCCCGGTCAAGTGGCCGCCTTCCCAATCAAGGAACCTGCGGGTGCCAATATGGCTGGTGCGACCGGTGCCACGGTGATGTTCAGCAGCATCAATGATTGGGGCGCCAGTCTCAACCACGAAGCCAGGATTGGCAATTCCGCCAATTAAACAGGGCAATGCGAGCACAGCCACGCGAATCCCCCGTCCTCTCCGGTCTGATTATCTAATGCCACTGCATTTTCAGCCCGGCCAGCACACCGATACCCAGCGTTAATACCCAGCGAAACTGCATCGGTCTCTTTACCGGGACTGGCACATCGGCCTTGGCCGTTCGCTTTGCATCGGGCGCACAGCATTAGGAGATAAGCAAATGATCAGGCCAGTCTTTCCAGATTCAGAAAAGGGAATCAAAAGCCGGCATACAAGGCAAGGAAAAGGAACAATGCCGGGGCCAGGCCAAGGCCCTGCCGGATATTTCCAACTGAAGCCCGGCCATGCGCTGCTGCTCTCCGTGCTGGTCTGCTGGCAGTCCGAGGCCCAGCAGGGCCAGCAGGGCCAGCAGGTCAAGGAAGTCACGACCTCCACGTCCACCGGCCAGTGGCAGCCCACGCCGGCTGCCGTCGACTTCGACCCCAGCTTTCTGAATACCGGCAAGCAGACCATTGACGTTTCGCGCTACTCGCGCGCCAACGTGGTCACGGCAGGCAGCTACAACCCAGACATCTACATCAACGGCAACTGGGTTGGCCGCAGCGAAGTGCAGTTCAAGGCACTGGCTGGTTCGCAGGACGCGCTGCCCTGCCTGGACAAAGCACTGCTGGAGAAGGTGGGCATCGACCTCTCGCGCCTGCCGCCCGAGGCCGCCTTGAAGCTGGTGGCCGACGGTGGCTGCAACCGTCTGGACCAGATCGTGGCAGGCGCCTTGACCAGTTTCGATTTCGGCAAGCAGCGACTGGACCTGAGCGTGCCCCAGGCCTCGCTGCGCCGCTCGGTGCGCGGCTATGTCAGCCCCGACCAATGGAGCGCCGGCGTGCCTGTCGGCCTGCTCGGCTACCAGTTCAACACCTACCACGGGCGCTCCAGCAACGCAGAAAACACCACGCAGAGCTACCTGGGCCTGAACGGTGGCGTCAACATCGACCGCTGGCATTTCCGGCACAACGGCTCCTTCAGCTGGGCGGACACTGGACGGGGCAACTACCAGAACATCTCCACCTACGCACAGCGCGACATTGCCGACTGGTCTTCCCAGCTCATACTGGGTGACACCTATACGGGTGGCGACCTGATGGACTCCACCTCGTTTCGCGGCATACGCTTGAACAGTGACGACCGCATGCTGCCCGACTCCCAGCGCGGCTACGCGCCCGTGGTGCGCGGCGTGGCCAACACCAATGCCCGAGTCACCATCACGCAGAACGGCATCAAGCTCTACGAAACCACGGTGGCGCCCGGCGCCTTCGTCATCAACGACCTCTACCCCACGGGCTACGGCGGCGACCTGCAAGTCAGCATCACCGAGGCCAATGGTGCCGTGCGCAGCTTTGCCGTGCCCTACGCGGCCGTGCCGCTGTCGCTGCGCGAAGGGCAGGACCGCTACAGCCTCACGGCGGGCGTGGTGCGCCACCTGCCCAATACTTCGCCCCTGTTCTCGCAGGCGACCTGGCAGCACGGCTTCACCAACATGCTGACCGGCTACGGCGGTGTGTCCGTGGCCAAGGGCCATATCTCGCCCATGATTGGCGCGGCGCTCACCACGCCCTGGGGTGCCTTTGGTGCAGATATCACGCACGCCTCCACCAGCATTCCCAATGACGGCTCCTTTTCCGGACAGAGCTTGCGTGCCAGCTACGCCAAGTCCTTTGCGCAGACCGGCACCCACGTGGCCATTGCCGCCTATCGCTACTCCACCAACGGATTCTTCGGCCTCAACGACGCCATGCGCGCACGGGATCAGGCCAATCTGCTACGGCCCTCCACGGACCTGTACCGGCCTCGCAACCGCGCCTCTCTGGTCATGGGCCAGCAGTTTGGCCCCGGGGGAGGCAGTCTCAGCCTCACGGCGTCCACTGCCAAGTACTGGAACCGCCAGGGCTCCAACGTCGACTACGCCATTGGCTACAGCAACTCGCTCCGCAACATCTCCTACAACCTCTCCGCGGCGCGCCAGCGCGATGCCTGGGGACAGTCCAACACGTTCCTGCACGTGGGCCTGTCGATTCCGCTCAGCATGGAGCGCGGCATGATGCTCTCCACCAATACGAACCGCGACTCGCGCGGCCGCGTGCAGGCCCAGGCCAACCTGTCCGGGCTGCTGGGCGACGACAACGCCATCTCCTACGGCCTCAGCGCCAACCACAACACCGGTGGCATGAATGGCAGCAGCACCAGTGCCAGCGCCAACGCCACCTACCGCGCATCGCAGACCGAACTCAGCGGCAGCGTCAGCGCCAGCAGCGGCTACCAGCAGTTCTCGGTAGGCGCGCGTGGCGCCATCGTGGCCCACCCGGGCGGCGTGACGCTGTCGCAATCGGTGTCTGACACCTTTGCCATCGTGGAGGCCAAGAACGCGGAAGGCGCGCGCATCAACAACGCGCCCGGCGTGAAGGTGGACAGCCGGGGCTATGCCGTCGTCCCGTATCTGACGCCGTTCTCGATGAACGAGGTCTCCATCGATCCCAAGGGCCTGTCGACGGACGTGGAACTCAAGGAAACCAGCCAGCACGTCGCGCCGCTGGCCGGCGCCGTGCCACTGCTGGTGTTCAAGACAGCCTATGGCCGCTCGGCCGTGATCCGCGCGCGGCAGGCCGGCAACATGCCTGTGCCCTTTGGCGCCAGCGTGCTGGACATGGACGGCAAGGAATTGGGCGTGATCGGCCAGGCCGGCAAGCTGCTGGCGCGCGGGCTGTCAGACCAGGGCGAGCTGCAGGTGCAGTGGAAGACAGACACCGGCATGGTGGGCTGCAACCTCTCCTATACCCTGCCTGAAAGAAAGCGCAGCACCACCTACCAGCCGCCGCAAAGCCTGGAACTGCCCTGTGTGGCCAGCAACAAGCTGCTGCCTGCGGCCACCGACGTGGCATCGGCCAAGCCGGGCAAGACCGCGGCAACCTCAACCGCAACCACCAATGCCAAGACAGCCGTGGCAGGCGCCCCGGCCTCCAACGCTGCGTCGGCCGTGGCTCTGGCCGGCATGACCCAGGAACGTACGGCAGCAACGGCACCGGCCACGGTAGTCGCCAGCGCCCCGGCAGTCACTGCGGCGGCAGTGCTGCCCGCTCGTGCCACACAGCCGAGCGACAGCCAGCAGGCACTGAAGCTGGAGCGCAACCTGGACGGCCTGCGCATGAGCGTCAAGATCAGCGCCTTGCCCACCACGGTGCCAGTCACCAGCAACACGGGCAGAACTCCCGTGGCGGCAGGGCACGACGCAGGCACCGGCAAGCACAAGCCGCCGCAGCAAACCCTGCGGGCTGACCGTCCGCTGGCCATCCTGCAGCCCAGCCTGAAGATCAGCGCCTTGAAGGCGGCTGACAAGACCTGAATCTGAGGCGAACCCTCTTCCCAAAAGAGGGTTCGCGCTAGCCCAGGAAACGCCACATGGTGCGGCAACCGACAAGCATTTCGATAGTGCCCTTTTACGCGCCAGCGGCACGCAGCACTGCGCGGCCCTACCGTACACAACGCACTCTTGCAGTCATTGGCTCGTGCTGCCACGCCTGCTTGCCGTTTGACGGCTGCAACCGGCGGCTCGGCTGCGCAGCAGATTGAAAAATGAGCGGTTCAATATGCAATACCGTGCCGGCAGCAATTCTGGCCAACTCTTGGTCTATTTTCAAATAAGCACACCATTAAGAATTACCCCTCAGGTGCTCACCTGCCGCGTATCCGCCCCCTATCAATCTTCTTTTGGGAAATGTGCATTTTTCGTCTTCCACGCCCGTGGGCACCACTTCGCAGAGCCGTAGGCAATACCAACCAGTGGTTTGCAGGCAGCGCCGTATTCTGGCAAGGCAAACTGTATATTCCCTTGAAGGCCCGCCATCTGAACACCGCTCCCCAGGTGACGCCGGGCAAGGCCAATGGTGCGGCCACATTCACGATGAGCTATCAGTAGCACGGTCTGATACTTCTGAGCCTTTGGGGAACCAACGTTCATGCGTGCATTGGGCAGACCTTACCCGATGCTCGAAAGGAAACTCCGTGAAAAATGCACTTCGCATCCTCAAAAGTTCATTTATTCCATTGACTTGGGCCTTGACTACCCCTTCAACATGGGCCTTGTGCAAATTGAACACCAGCGACGGCTTGCCGTACTTTACGGCCGAACTCTCCGGCATGACAGTTCCCGAATTCGCACCTGGTGACTACGACATTGGAAGCACCATCTACAAATACAGCGGCCCGTTGAAACTTACCAATAAAATCCCAGAATCCAAGAAACCACAGTTTGAATGTGTTCCTGGAATAGAAGACTACCTCACTGGCATCGGCCCTCATGAAAATGGTCTTTATGCAGCCCCTGGAACCATCAAGAATATCAAGTTAAAATTAAGCGCCTTCACAATTCCGTTCCCTTTTTTGGTCTACTCAACAGTTCCAAAGACAAGTGGCAATTGGAATGAAGCGAGCTTTTATTATGATATCGAATTAATCAAAACGGGCCCCATCTCCAGTGGGGGCACATTATCTGGCTCATTCGCTCAATCCCGTGCCAATGATGCGACCGGACAATTGCTGGTCGATTTTCGTTTCGCGGGCCCGGTCGTCATTCGTCCCCGCGTTCCTACCTGCAAGGTCAGGGCGAAAGAAATAAGGTTCGACATGGGCGCCGTGCTCATGAGGTCGTCCGGTGGCGTGGGAGCCACCAGCGCCAGCAGCGAGGAACAGAACATTCAGCTGGACTGCTCGGGCGGCGATACAGGGACCGCAACGCAGGTGTACGTGACACTGACCGATGTGACCGACCGCAACAACACGTCCTCCAACCTCACGCTGGACAGGACCTCCACGGCACGAGGCATTGCCGCGCAAATCCTCAGCAACGGCAAGCCGGTGCGGTTCGGCGCAGAGGCGGACGACACCAGCCGATGGTTGGCGGGCGACGTTCCCCAAGGGCAGACGGCGTTCTCGATTCCGCTGCAGGGACGCTACGTGCAGACGGAAGACCGGGTTGTACCCGGCAGCGCCAACGCTTCCGCAGAGTTCACCATCCATTACCAGTAAGCGCAGGCGCTGGAGCCATCCGCAGGACGACCCGGGAAGCCGTGAGAGCGGCCCGCCTGGACGGGCTCCATGGGACCCAGCTTGCCTGAGTAAATATAAAGGGTTTACCCCCTATCAAAAAAGGTGCAACCCATGTGAAATCACGCCGAATCCGGTTGCACCCCAGTCATCGAAAAAGCACTTTCCCTTTCCAATCCATTATGTCCACCACCGTAGGCATCAAAGTCGACGACGCCTTGCGCGAGCGCATCCGCGTCGCAGCCCAGCAGATGGGTCGCACACCGCACTGGCTGATCAAACAGGCCGTCGTCCAGTACGTCGATGCGCTGGAGCGCGGCGCAACCACCATCCGGCTTGCAGGCGCAGGCGACAGCCCTGGCGATGTCGCGATCGAAGAGGCACAACCCAACGCTGGCCAAGAGGTGCAACCCTTTCTGGAATTCGCCCAATCCATCCTGCCGCAGACGCCGTTGCGCGCTGCCATCACGGCCGCCTGGCACCGGCCCGAGCCCGAGTGCCTGCCGGTGCTGCTGCCGCTGGCACGCGCCCAGGATGCCCAGCAGGCCGACAAGGTGCGCGAGCTGGCGACCCGGCTGGTGCAGGGCCTGCGCGATGCGCCGGCCGGCAGCGGCGTGGCGGCGCTGGTACAGGAGTTCTCGCTGTCCAGCCAGGAAGGCGTGGCGCTGATGTGCCTGGCCGAGGCGCTGCTGCGCATTCCCGACCGTGCCACGCGCGATGCGCTGATCCGCGACAAGATCAGCAAGGGCGACTGGCGCGCCCATGTGGGCCGCTCGCCCTCGCTGTTCGTCAACGCGGCGGCCTGGGGCCTGGTGCTGACGGGCAAGCTCACGTCCACCAGCAGCGAGAAGAACCTGTCGTCGGCGCTGACGCGCGTGATCGGCAAGGGCGGCGAGCCGCTGATCCGCCAGGGCGTGCACCGCGCCATGAAGCTGATGGGCGAGCAGTTCGTGACGGGCCAGGACATTGCCGAGGCGCTGGCCAACAGCCGCGCCTATGAAAAGCAGGGCTTTCGCTACAGCTACGACATGCTGGGCGAGGCGGCCGCCACCGATTCCGACGCACAGCGCTACCTGCAGGCCTACGAGCAGGCCATCCACGCGATTGGCGCGGCATCCAACGGGCGCGGCATCTTCGAGGGGCCGGGCATCTCCATCAAGCTGTCGGCCCTGCACCCGCGCTACAGCCGCGCGCAGTACGAGCGCGTGATGGCCGAGCTGCTGCCGCGCGTGCTGCAGCTGGCCGAGCTGGCCAAGCAATACGACATCGGCATGAACATCGACGCCGAAGAGGCCGACCGGCTGGAGCTGTCGCTGGACCTGCTGGAAGCCTTGTGTGCCGCGCCCTCGCTCAAGGGCTGGAACGGCATAGGCTTTGTGGTCCAGGCCTACCAGAAGCGCTGCCCGCAGGTGCTGGACTACCTGGTGGACCTGGCCCGCCGCAGCCGCCGCCGCCTGATGGTGCGCCTGGTCAAGGGCGCCTACTGGGACAGCGAGATCAAGCGCGCCCAGGAAGGCGGCCAGGCCGGCTACCCCGTCTATACGCGCAAGGTCTATACCGATGTGAGCTACCTGGCCTGCGCGCGCAAGCTGCTGGATGCGCCCGATGCCATCTACCCCCAGTTCGCCACGCACAACGCGCAGACCCTGGCCAGCATCTACCACCTGGCCCAGGCCGTGGGCGGCAGCTACTACAGCGGCCAGTACGAGTTCCAGTGCCTGCACGGCATGGGCGAGCCGCTGTACGCACAGGTGACGGGCCCGGCCTCCGAAGGCAAGCTGGCCCGCCCCTGCCGCATCTATGCGCCCGTGGGCAGCCATGAGACGCTGCTGGCCTATCTGGTGCGCCGCCTGCTGGAGAACGGTGCCAATACCTCGTTCGTGAACCGCATCGGCGACGCCTCCGTGCCGGTCTCCGACCTGGTGGCCGACCCGGTGGACGAGGTGATGAAGATCGCGCGCAACGAAGGCCGGCTGGGCGCCCCCCACCCCCGCATTGCGCTGCCGGCCGATCTGTTCGCGCAGCAGGGAGACAAGCCAGGGCAGGCCCGCGCCAATTCCCAGGGCCTGAACCTGGCACACGAGCAGCAACTGGCCTCGCTGGCCGCCGCGCTGCTGCACAGCACGCGCCAGACCTATCTGGCCGCCCCCGCGGATGCCGACCTGCCGGCCGACCCGGCGCGTACCGAAGGCTGGCAGCCTATGCGCAACCCGGCCGAGCTGTCCGACATCGTGGGCTGGGTGCGCGAGGCCACGGCGGCCGAGGCCGAAGCCGCCGCCGCGCGCGCCGCGCAGGCCGCGCCCATCTGGGCCGGCACACCACCCGCCGCCCGTGCCGACGCGCTGGCCCGCGCCGCCGACCTGCTGGAGCAACGCAGCCAGCCGCTGATGGGCCTGATCATGCGGGAGGCAGGCAAGACCCTTTCCAACGCCGTGGCCGAAGTCCGCGAGGCCGTGGACTTCCTGCGCTACTACGGCGCCCAGGCGGCCGCGCATTTCGACAACGCCGCGCAGCGCCCTCTGGGCGTGGTGCTGGCCATCAGTCCCTGGAACTTCCCGCTGGCCATCTTCTGCGGACAGGTGGCTGCGGCCCTGGCCGCCGGCAACACGGTGCTGGCCAAGCCTGCCGAGCAGACACCGCTGACGGCCGCCGCCATGGTGGCCCTGCTGCACGAGGCTGGCGTGCCGCGCGACGCGCTGCAACTGGTGCCGGGCACGGGCGAGACCGTGGGCGCAGCCCTGGTGGCCCATGCCCAGGTGGCGGGCGTGATGTTCACGGGCTCCACCGAGGTGGCGCGCCTGATTGCACGCCAGCTGTCCCGCCGCCTGTCGCCTGCAGGCCGCACCATTCCGCTGATTGCCGAGACCGGCGGCCAGAACGCCATGGTGGTGGACTCCTCGGCCCTGGCCGAGCAGGTGGTGGCCGATGTGCTGGCCTCGGCCTTCGATTCGGCCGGCCAGCGCTGCTCTGCCCTGCGCCTGCTGTGCCTGCAGGACGAGGTGGCCGACCGCACGCTGACCATGCTGCGCGATGCGCTGCAGGAGTGGAACCTGGGCAACCCCGACCGCCTGAGCACCGATGTGGGCCCCGTGATCGACGACGCGGCGCGCCGCCAGATCGAGCAGCACATAGAGCAGATGGCCGCAGCGGGCCAGAAGGTCACCCGCGTGGAACGCAAGGACGGCGTGCTCAATGGCCACTACGTGGCCCCGGCCCTCATCGAGATCGACAGCACCACGCGCCTGCAGCGCGAGGTCTTCGGCCCCGTGCTGCATGTGATCCGTTTCAAGCGCGAGCTGCTGGACGCGCTGGTCGATGGCATCAACGCCACCGGCTACGGCCTGACCTTCGGCGTGCACAGCCGCATCGACGAGACCATTGCCCACCTCACCCAGCGCGTGCATGCGGGCAACATCTATGTGAACCGCAATGTGATCGGCGCCATGGTGGGCGTGCAGCCCTTTGGCGGCATGGGCCTGTCCGGCACCGGCCCCAAGGCCGGCGGCCCGCTGTACCTGCACCGACTGGCGCAGGGGCCAGCCAGCGCGGCGCTGTCCGTCTTTGCGCGGGCCGAGTCGTCCGCCCAGGCACCGCTGCAATTGCTGGGCCTGCTGCGCGAGACGCTGTCCAAGGCCCCGCCCCAGGACATGTCCGCCGATGAGCAGGTGCAGGCCCTGGCCGCCTGCGACGAGGCCCTGGCCGCCTCGCGCCTGGACGCCGCCATGCTGCTGCCCGGCCCCACGGGCGAATCCAACCGCTACCGCCTGCTGCCGCGCGGCCCCGTCTGGGCATTGCCGCGCACGCCGCTGGGCCTGGTGGCCCAGGTGGCAGCAGCCCTGGCCAGCGGCAACGCCTGCCATGCCGTGCTGCCCGACAACGGAACAGGCGCCGACAGCGGCTGCGCCGCCACCTGGCAGGCGCTGCGCGCCGCTGCGGGCGATGCCGGTGTGCCATGGCTGCACAGCGCCAGCGCCGACTCCCTGGCCGATTCGGCAGCGCCCATGGCGGCCTTGCTGTTCGAGGGCGACGGCGACGCCCTGCTGCAGGTCTGCGCCCAGGTCGCCGCGCGCGACGGTGCCTTGGTGCGCGTGGAAAGCCGCAACAGCGACGAGCTGCATGCGGGCCGCGGCTATGACCTGGCCGCGCTGTTCCACGAGCAATCCATCAGCACCAATACCGCCGCCGCAGGCGGAAACGCCCAACTCATGACCATGGCTTGAACCGCCGGGGCCGGCACAACCGGCCCCTGGCAAACGCCCCGCACCACCCGAAAAAACACGACCAACGCAGGACACTTCAATGCAATTCAACTGGAACGACCCGACGGCGATCATGTTCGCCATCTACCTGGTCGCCATGCTCGGCATCGGCGCCATCGGCTACTTCAGCACCAAGAATCTTTCCGACTACATCCTGGGCGGCCGCAGCCTGGGCAGCTTCGTGACGGCGCTGTCGGCCGGCGCCTCGGACATGAGCGGCTGGCTGCTGATGGGCCTGCCCGGCGCCATCTACCTGTCGGGCCTGTCGGAAGCCTGGATCGCCATCGGCCTGATCCTGGGCGCCTACCTGAACTGGCGCCTGGTGGCGGCGCGGCTGCGCCTGTACACCGAGCGCGCCGGCAATGCGCTGACCCTGCCCGACTACCTGGCCAACCGCTTCGAGGACCACTCCAACGTGCTGCGCATCGTGACGGCCGTGGTGATCCTGGTGTTCTTCACGCTGTACTGCGCCTCGGGCGTGGTGGCGGGCGCGCGCCTGTTCGAGAACATGTTCGGCATGCCCTACAGCACGGCCCTGTGGGTGGGCGCGCTGTGCACCATCGCCTATGTGTTCATCGGCGGCTTCCTGGCCGTGAGCTGGACGGACACCATCCAGGCCTCGATGATGATCACGGCGCTGATCCTGGCGCCCGTGATCGCCTGGCTGGCCGTGCAGGGCCATCTGCAGCCGGGCCAGGACCTGCACGCCATCGTGGCGGCAGAGAAGTTCGACCTGTTCCGTGGCGCCAGCTTCGTGGGCGTGGTCTCGCTGCTGGCCTGGGGCCTGGGCTACTTCGGCCAGCCGCACATCCTGGTGCGCTTCATGGCGGCCTCGTCGGTGCAGACCATTCCCTCGGCCCGCCGCATCAGCATGACCTGGATGATCCTGTGCCTGGCCGGCGCCGTGGCGGTGGGCTTCATCGGCATCCCCTACTTCGCGGCCAACCCCGGTGGCGCCGCTGCCGTGAACGCCAATGCCGAGACGGTGTTCATGGAGATCACCAAGCAGCTGTTCAACCCCTGGATCTCGGGTGCGCTGCTGGCGGCCATCCTGGCGGCCGTGATGAGCACGCTGTCGTGCCAGCTGCTGGTGTGCTCCAGCGCGCTGACCGAAGACATCTACCGCACCTTCCTGCGCAAGAACGCCAGCCAGATCGAACTGGTCTGGATCGGCCGTGCCATGGTGCTGCTGGTGGCCTTGATCGCCATCGCCATCGCCAGCAACCCCGACTCCAAGGTGCTGGGCATGGTCAGCTACGCCTGGGCCGGCTTCGGCGCCGCCTTCGGCCCGGTGATCATCCTGTCGCTGTTTTGGAGCCGCATGACGCGCGGCGGCGCGCTGGCCGGCATCATCACCGGCGCCGTGACGGTGCTGGTGTGGAAGCAGTTCGGCTGGCTGGGCCTGTACGAGATCATCCCCGGCTTCATCCTGGCCTGGCTGGCCACGGTGGTCGTCAGCCGCATGGGCCCTGCGCCTTCGCAAAGCATCCTGAAAGCGCATGCGGCGGTGGAGAGCGAGTTCGAGCGGATCGGGGCACGCTGAGCCGTGCGCACGAAGACGGCACCCCTGCCATGACGCAAAACGCCCGATGCCTGCGCCTCGGGCGTTTTTGCTTTGATGCACGCACTCGAAAGGCCATACAGCCGCTTTACGCCTTCGGCATGCCTGTATCGAGGAAGCGGTCTATGTATTGCACTGCTTCCAGAAGAAATCACAGGTGACAAGCCGGCACGACAAGGACATCGCATCGGCGCGCTACCGTGCCGTGGTCCACATGAGAAAGGCCAACAAATGAAGATCGATACAGAAATCCGCCATGTGACCAAGGCGAAGGCGAACTTCTTTCTGGAGCTGGGCTTTCCTGAAGACGAGGCATTGAAGCTGCAAGCTGCATCGCGCCAGCAGATCAACGACACCCATCTTCTCAAGGAGCAACTGATGGCGGAGCTGGCGCAATGGATTGCACAGCATCACCTGAAGCAGTCAGACGCGGCAGAGATCCTGATGGTGTCCCGCCCGCGCATCTCGGATGTGGTGAACAGAAAGACTGCAAAGTTCACCATTGACGCCCTGGTTGAAATGTTGAGCCGCGCGGGAAAGCCGGTGCGTCTGTCCATTGGTTGATATGCCGATCGCTGCCCGCGACATCGCCAAATCAGATGCACCTCAACGCACATGACGAGCGCTTTGTACGTGGTCGCCACAAGGGGAGTGGTCACTACAATCCATGGGCTCTTTTTTTCATCGCCGGGCCGCCCCAGGATGAAAAGCGGCCCCCTGCGGGGGACCGCGGACCTTGCCCTGCAAGGGGAGCGTGGGGGCCATTTTTCAACACACAACAAGTGAGACTGCCGCTATGCAAATGATCCGCCGCACCCTTCTTTCGACCTGCGTGGCCGCCATGGCGGCTGCTTCGGCTGGCGCCGTACTGGCCCAGACCAAGGAGGTCAAGGTGGGCTACGCCCTGGCCGTGAATTCGCACTACGGCGCGGCCGCCCAGGCCTGGGCCGATGCGGTGGAAAAGGGCACGAACGGCGCCTACAAGTTCAAGCAGTTCCCCGCATCCGCCCTGGGCGGCGAGCGCGAGCTGATCGAGGGCCTGCAGCTGGGCACGGTGGAGGCGGCCATCGTCTCCACGGGCGCCATCAGCAACTTCGTGCCCGATGTGGGCGTGGTGGACATTCCCTTCCTGTTCCGCGACACGCAGCATGCGCGCGCCGTGCTGGACGGCGCCTTCGGCCAGGAGCTGCTGGCCAAGTTCAGCAAGCGCGGCCTGGTCGCGCTTGCCTGGGGCGAGCAGGGCTTTCGCCACCTGTCCAACAACAAGCACGCCGTCAACGGCGTGGCCGATCTCAAGGGCCTGAAGATCCGCGTGACCGAGAACCCCGTGCACATCACGGCCTTCCGTACGCTGGGCGCATCGCCCACGCCCATGTCCTGGCCCGAGGTGATCGGTGCACTGCAGCAGGGCACTATCGACGGTCAGGAGAACCCGATCTCGGTGCTGGCCTCGGCCAAGCTGTGGCAGGTGCAAAAGCACCTGACGCTGACGGCCCATGTGTACGCGCCCATGGCCCTGCTGGTGTCGCCCTCGTTCTGGGGCACGCTGAACGACAGCCAGAAGGCGGCCTTCACGCAGGGCGCCAAGTCGGGCGCCATCGCTTCGCGCGTGTTCGTGGACACGGTGGAGAAGAAGGGAGTGGAAGAGGCCAAGAGCCATGGCATGCAGGTGGTGGAGAAGGTGGACCAGGCCGCCTTCCGCACGGCACTGGAGCCGGCCTACAAGGAATACGCGAAGAAGTTCGGCCAGAAGACGCTGGACACCATCGCCAACGCCAAGTAATCCTTCCTGCCACGGGCGGCCTGCCCGTGGCACCGGGCCGCCGCTGCGGGCAAGCCCCATGGCCCCGCACGGCGCCCACGCCGATGATCTGACCTCCGACGGCAGCCCGGCCCTTGCGCCACTCCCCTCCTGCCCTCGCCCACTCCTATGCTCAACCGAATCGAACGCGCCCTTGTGGCCTGCAACCGCTGGCTGCTGATCGTGCTGTTGCTGGCCATGGCCTGCATCGTGTTTGCCAATGTGGTGCTGCGCTACACCACGGGCGACTCCATTGTCTGGGCCGAGGAAGTGGCCCGGCACATGATGATCTGGGTCACCTTCCTGGGCGCGGGGCTGGTGCTGCGCTTCGGCGGCCATGTGGCCATCGACAACCTGCACCGCTCGGTGGGCACGCGCAAGGCGCAGTGGCTGCGCCGCCTCGTGGTGCTGGGCGTGGGCCTGTTCTGCGCGGTGATGGCGGTGGCCTCTTCGCAGTACGTCTGGGCCACGCGCTTCCAGACCACGGCGGCCACGGACATTCCGATCTCCTTCGTCTACGCGGCCATGCCCGTGGGCTTCGTGCTGATGCTGGTGCATCTGCTGTTCATTGCGCGCGGGTATATCGCAGACGGCTCGTTCGCGGAGTCGGATGAGATGGATGCCGACGCAGCCGCATCGATCTGATCCACCAGGCAGACACATCATGGGTATCACGCTTTTCATCGCCATCATCGTCCTGCTCACGCTGGGCTTTCCGGTGGCCTTCGCGCTGGCGATCTCCGCCGCGCTGGCCGTTTTCGTGGGCGGCCGCTATCCGCAGCTCATCGTGTTCAAGGAGATGTTCACGGGCATAGACAGCTTTCCGCTGATGGCCGTGCCCTTCTTCATCCTGGCGGCCGAGCTGATGTCGGGCGGGGCGCTCACGCATGTGCTGCTGCGCTTTGCCGCGCAGTTCGTGGGCCATCTGCGCGGCGGCCTGGGCTATGCCAATGTGCTGTCGCTGACGCTGTTCTCGGGCATTTCGGGCTCGGCCCTGGCCGATGCGGCCGGCCCCGGCTCGATGATGGTCAAGATGATGGACAAGGCCGGCTACGCGCGCTCCTACGCGGCGGCGCTGACGGCCAGCACGGCCATCGTGGGGCCCATCATTCCGCCGTCGGTGAGCATGATCATCTACGCGCTGCAGGATGAGAACGTGTCGGTGGGCGGGCTGTTCATGGCCGGCTTCATTCCCGGCATCCTGATCGCGCTGGCCATGGCCGCCGTGAACTGGTGGGTGTGCAGGAAGCGCGACTACCGCTCCACCGAGCCGCGCCCCGACGGCCGCACGATGTGGATCAACAGCTTCAAGGCGATTCCCGCGCTGATGCTGATCGTGCTCATCGTGGTGGGCATCCGCTTCGGCATCTTCACGCCCACCGAGGCGTCGGTGGTGGCCGTGTTCTACGCCCTGGTCTGCGGCAAGTGGGTGTACCGCACGCTGCAGTGGTCGGCGCTGCCGGGCATTGCGGCGCGCTCGGCCATGCTGACGGCCTCGGTGCTGCTGGTGATGGCGACTTCGGCCGCCTTTGCCTGGGTGCTGACGGTGGAGGGCATTCCGCAGTACCTGTCCGAGCTGATCGTGAGCTGGGAGCTGTCGCCCACCCTGTTCCTGATCGCGGTGAACATCCTGCTGCTGGTGTTCGGCATCTTCATGGAGCCGCTGCCCGGCGTGATGATCCTGGTGCCCATCCTGGCGCCCATTGCGTTCAGCCTGGGCATCGATCCCACGCACTTCGCCATGGTGGTGATCGTGAACCTGACGCTGGGCATGATCACGCCGCCCGTGGGCGGGCTGCTGTTCGTGACCTCGGTGGCCACGCGCGTGTCCATCACCGATCTCACGCGCGAGATGCCGCTGTTCCTGCTGGCGCACTTCGTGGTGCTGTGCCTGCTGACCTTCATCCCCGCGCTGTCCACCTGGTTGCCGCATACGCTGGGCTTCCAGTGACGACAAGGGCCTCCGAGTGAGGCCCTTTTTTTTGCCGCCGGGCCGCTCCAAGGCAAAAAGCGGCCCCCTGGGGGCAACGGACTTTGCGCAGCAAGGGTGCGTGGGAGCCTTTTTTCTGGGGTGCCCAGCGCCTCAGAAGAGCAGGCCGGCCATGCGCTGGGCCGTTTCCTTCAGGTGCGGCAGGCCCTCCAGCGCCTGCGCCAGCGGCATGCGCGCCTCGGGCGCATGCACGGCCAGCGTGGCGCGGCACTGGCCCTTGGCATCGCGCACGGGCACGGCCACGGCGATCATGCCGCGCATGAATTCCTCGCGGTCGCAGGAGTGGCCTTCGCGCACGATGCGCGCGCACTCCTGTGCCAGCGCCTCAGGTGTGGTCAGCGTGTTGGCCGTGCAGGCGGTGAGTTCCACGCTGTCCAGAATGGCGGCGCGCCGGGCCGCAGGCATATGGGCCAGGAACAGCTTGCCGCTGGCCGTGGCATGGATGGGCACCATCGATCCGGCCTCCAGCTGGATGCGCAGCGGCCAGTGGGTCTCGACACGGTCCAGGTAGCGCACGCGCGTGCCGTGCAGCACGGTGAGGTTGCAGGTCTCGCCCAGACGGGCCACCAGCTGGGACAGCAGCTCATGGCGCAGGGCCTGGCGCGGGTCGGCTTGCAGGGCGCGCACGGCCAGGCTCAGCAGCTTGGGGCCCGGGGAGAAGCTGCGGTCACCCTCATGGCGCAACAGCCATTGCCGCGCCTCCAGGTGGGAGCACAGGCGCGAGGCCGTGGCCTTGGGCAGGTTGAGCGCGGCTGCGATGTCCATGAGGCCTGGCGGGGCCTCGGCCTGGGTCACGAAATCGAGCACGGCCAGGGAGCGATCGGAGACCGAGTTCGCTTCGTCCTGCCGTGCAGGGGTGGGGTCCGGGGCAGCGCTGGCAAGGGATGGCGGCATAGGGCGGTGTCGTGTCGTGTGGAAGGCCGGAAACGCTTTCGATCATGCCTGATCGCCAGGAGGCGGCAAGGGTTTGCGCGGGGTTGCAGTCCACGGCGGCAACGAATAAGTTTCACTCAAAGGAACATATAGTTCCTTCAAAAGAAACTCAAAAGGAGCCACCGCATGCCGAACCCCATCGACAGCTATGACTACGTGATCGTGGGAGCAGGCTCTGCCGGCTGCGTGCTGGCCGCGCGCCTGTCCGAGGACCCGGCCACGCGGGTGCTGCTGCTGGAGGCCGGCCCGCCGGACCGCTCGCCCTGGATCCACCTGCCCATCGGCTACGGCAAGACCATGTGGAGCCCCGTCTACAACTGGAAGTTCGAGACCGACCCGGACCCCAACATGAACGGCAGGCGCATCTACTGGCCGCGCGGCCGCACGCTGGGCGGCAGCAGTTCGATCAACGGCCTGATCTACGTGCGCGGCCAGCGCGAGGACTACGACCACTGGGCGGCGCTGGGCAATGCGGGCTGGTCGTATGAGGAGGTGCTGCCCTACTTTGTGAAGTCCGAAGGCAATGCGCGCGGCGCCTTCCCGGGCCATGGCGCGGACGGGCCGCTCAAGGTCTCGGACATCGGCGCACAGCATCCGCTGATCGAGGCCTTCATTGCCGGTGCAGGCCAGGTCGGCGTGCCCCGCACCGAGGACTTCAACGGCCGCGACCAGGAGGGCGCAGGCTACTACCAGCTCACCACCCACAAGGGCCTGCGCTGCAGCACGGCCAAGGCCTATCTGGGCGAGGCCCGGCGCCGCCCCAATCTGCGCATAGAGACCGATGCCATGGCCACGCAGCTGGTAGTGTGTGGCCGGCGCGCCACCGGCATCCGCTACCGGCAAGGCGGGCAGGAGCGCCAGGCCCAGGCGCGGGCCGAGGTGATTCTGTCGGCAGGCGCCATCCAGTCGCCGCAGCTGCTGCAACTGTCGGGCATCGGCCCGGCCGCGCTGTCGCAGTCCCTGGGAATTCCCGTGGTGCACGATCTGCCGGGCGTGGGCGAGAACCTGCAGGACCATCTTCAGATCCGCCTGGGCTACGAATGCAGCCAGCCCATCACCACCAATGACCAGCTCAATTCCTGGGTGGGCAGGACAAAGCTGGGGCTGGAGTGGCTGCTGTTCCGCTCGGGCGCGCTGGCCGTGGGCATCAACCAGGGCGGCTGCTTCATGCGTGCGCTCAGGGACGGGCAGGGCCGGCCCGTGGCGGACACGCCCGACATCCAGTTCCACGTCTCCACGCTGTCGGCCGACATGGCAGGCGGCCAGGTCCATCCGTACTCGGGCTTCACCATGTCGGTCTGCCAGCTGCGGCCCGAGTCACGCGGGCAGTTGCGCATCCGTTCGCGCGATGCCTTCGAGCCGCCCTCCATCCAGCCCAACTACCTGGCCACCGACCTGGACCGCCGCACCAACGTGGCGGCCGTGCGCGCGGCGCGCGCCATTGCCGACACGCCGGCCATGCGCCCCTTTGTGAAGCGGGAGGTCAAGCCCGGCCCCGATGCGCACAGCGATGCTCAACTGCTGGAGTTCTGCCGCAACCACGGCGCCACCATCTTCCACCCCAGCGGCACCTGCCGCATGGGCAGCGACGCCCTGGCCGTGGTCGATGCGCGGCTGCGCGTGCACGGCATGGCCGGTCTGCGCGTGGTCGATTGCTCGGTCATGCCCACCCTGGTCTCGGGCAACACCAACGCGCCCGTGGTGATGATGGCCGAGAAGGCCGCCGACATGGTTCGCGAAGACAGACACGGAGAGACAGGGCAGCTCAAGGTCGCATGACTGCCCGTTCCTGCATCCCGGCAATGCGACAGACAACCAGGAGACAGCATGACGACGGCAACCGATCCCAGGGTCATCCGCAAGGTGGTGACCTCCGCGCTCATCGGCGCAACCATCGAGTGGTATGACTTCTTCCTGTACGGCGTGGTCGCCGGCATCGTGTTCAGCAAGCTGTACTTTCCCAGCGACGATCCGTTGATCTCCACGCTGCTGGCCTACACCACCTTTGCCGTGGGCTTTGTCACGCGGCCGCTGGGCGGGGTGATCTTCGGGCACTTCGGCGACCGCGTGGGGCGCAAGAGCATCCTCGTGGTCACGCTGATGATCATGGGCGTGTCCACCTTCCTGATCGGCCTGCTGCCCACGCATGCGCAGATCGGCGTGGCCGCCCCCATCCTGCTGCTGCTGTTGCGCGTGGCCCAGGGCATAGGCCTGGGCGGCGAATGGGGCGGTGCCGTGCTCATGGCCTACGAATACGCGCCCAAGGAAAAGCGGGGCTTCTATGCCTCCCTGCCCCAGGTGGGCCTGGCCATCGGCCTGTTCATGGCCTCGGGCGTGGTGGCCCTGCTGTCCTGGCTGTGCACCGAGGAGCAATTCATGGCCTGGGGCTGGCGCGTCGCGTTCCTGATCTCGGGCCTGATGGTGGCCGTGGGCATGTACATCCGCCTGCATGTGAAGGAGACGCCCGAATTCGCGGCCGTCAAGGCACGCAATGCCGAGACCGCGATTCCCTTCATGGACATGATGCGGCGCTATCCGGGCAATGTGCTCAAGGGCATGGGCGCACGCTATATCGACGGCGTTTTCTTCAACGTCTTCGGCGTGTTCTCGATCAGCTACCTGACCTCCACGCTGCAGATCAGCCGCACCGACGCATTGATCGGCGTGATGGTCGCCGCCGTGGTGATGTGCTTCACGATTCCGCTGTTCGGCCGCCTGTCCGACCGCATGGGCCGCAGCCGCGTGTATCTGTGGGGATCGCTGATCACCGCGGTCTCTGCCTTCCCGGCCTTCTGGCTCATGGCCCACAGCGGCGGCAATGTGCTGCTGATATGGATCGCCATCGTCGTGCCCTTCGGCATTCTCTACGCGGCGGTCTACGGTCCCGAGGCGGCCCTCTTCTGCGACCTGTTCGACGCCAAGGTGCGCTACACCGGCATTTCCTTCGTCTACCAGTTCTCGGGCATTTTCGCGTCCGGCATCACGCCCATCATTGCGACGGCGCTGGTCAAGACGGCCGGTGGCAGCCCCTGGCTGGTGTGCCTGTATGTGGTGTTTGCGGGCGCGGTATCGGCCTGGTGTGCCTGGGCGATCGGGAGGGATGGACAGGGTGCCCGCGCCTTTCGGCCCGTCGGGAATGCCAGGGCAGGCCTGTGAATGGATGGAATTCGGGCGCTTTCAAGAAAGTTGAATACGCACGCCGGAAAACACATTGCCGGCGTACGAACCCATTTCAGGGACGCCAGCAAAAGCCACTCAAGACCATCGCACTGTTTCTCTTTGTAAAGACGATGGCTAGAATGCCCATGCATTTTCTTATTCAGACAGAGAGGGATCATGTTCAAGAAAACATTGGCAGCAGCCATCTTGCTGGGCTGCGGCCTGGCGCAGGCATTTATGCCCCAAAGCGGTTCGTGGGTCGTGAATTCGGAGCTAGACGGCAAGCCTGGCCGCGGAATGGTGGTAGACGCACAAAATGGCACTGTTGCGCTACAGATGTATGCCTATGAAAACGACGGCCGCCCTACTTTCTTTCTGGCTGCAGGTCCTCTGGTCTCGAACCGTTTTTCCGGACCCTTGACGCGGTACAGCGGCGGTCGGTATTTCGGCAGCGGACCGCGTTCAGGCGTAGAAGCCGGTAGCCCCGGCCAAGTCAGTGTTCGCTTTACCAGCGGTATCTCTGGCTTCATCACATTTCCAGGTGAGCCTGAGGTCGCCATATCTCGTTTCAACTTCGGCTACCCCGCCGTGGCATCCAGCCTGCGCGGAATGTGGACGCTGACTTCGTTCGGCAGCGAAGGCGTTTTCTCCGAAGTCGTGAATATGCAGCTGCAGACACCCGCCACGGCGAACGGAAATGGCCTGATGGAAACGGCAGACCGGCTGTTTGGCTGTGAACACCAGATCCGGGGCAATCTGGCAGGCGGCGTGCTGTGCGTGAAGATCACCAGCTCTGGCCAGTTGCTGCGTTCCTACTACTTCGTCTACAGCGTGAACGAGGGTGAAGGCAGTTCCCGCACCAATGGAACCCGCCCCGAACAGGTGATGGTTGTCAAGCGCCTGCTTGACCCGAAGGGCGTGGGCACAGGCATCGTCTACGCGGCCGATGTACCCGTGGACCCAGTGCCCACCGTGCTGCACGACATCATCGAAAACCTGTCCTTCAACGCCGCGCCTCTGCCAGCCGAGCAGGAGTGACGCCCTCGCTGCCGGCCACCCCTCAGGGCAGCGCCGGCAGCTGCTCCGCATGCCGCAGGTCCACATGCGCCTGCAGGAAGTCGAGCACGGCGCGCGTGCGCGGGGGCAGGCGGTCGGGCTTGCCCAGGTAGACGGCGTGGATGGGTTCCAGGTCGCCCGTGTTGAATTCCTCCAGCACGGGCACCAGCCGGCCGGCGAGCACGTCGGCCCAGGCGTGATAGAGCGACAGGCGGGCCAGGCCCGTGCCGTGCAGCGCCAGCTCGCGCATCACGTCGCCGTCGTTGACGCGCACCACCTCCCCGATATCGACGGCCACGCGCTGGCCGTCCACCAGAAATGGCCAGTGCGGTATGGCGCGCTGGTAGCTCCAGCCCAGGCGCACATGGTGGCCCAGTTCGTCTGGATGCAGCGGCCTGCCCATGCGGGCCAGGTACTCCGGTGAGGCCAGGATGACCTGCCGCGTGTGGCCCAGCAGCCGCGCGACCATGTCCGAGGGCGGAAGCTGACCCCAGCGCACGGCGATGTCGGTGCCGGCCTCTACCAGGTCCACGATCTGGTCCGTGAAGCTCAGTTCCAGGCTCAGCCCGGGATGGCGCTGCAGCAATTGCGGCACCAGGGGCACGAGCAGCATTTTTCCGGTCGATGAGCTGGTGTTGATGCGCACCAGGCCGCGTGGTTCGCTGCGCACGGCCACGCAGGCCTCCAGTTCCTCCAGGTCGGCCAGCACGCGCTTGCCGCGCTCGAACAGCTGGCAGCCTTCGGGCGTGAGGTGCAGCCGCCGCGTGCTGCGCTGCAGCAGCTGCACGCCCAGGCGCGCCTCCAGCCGCGACATGCTCTTGCTGACGGCCGAGGGCGAGATGCCCAGGTGGCGTGCAGCGGCCGAGAGGCTGCCGCGCTCGGCCACCAGGATCAGCATTTCCAGCTCGGCAAAGCGGTTGGCATCGGCGTTGCCTGTGTCGGTGGCTGTGGGTGGGGCAAGTGCGGGCATGGCGTCTCCTGAAAAGAGGTCATCTATTCCACACAGGAACAGATCCGTTTCCATTATTCCATCTACACAAAGGTATGTTGCAGTGCGACATTAATGGACATCACACCAAGGATCACAAGGAATCCGTCCATGCCTCTTTCCCTACTCGCCCTGGCGGCCGGTGCCTTTGGCATCGGCACCACGGAATTCATCATCATGGGCCTGCTGACACAGGTCAGCCAGGATCTTCACATCAGCATTCCCACGGCGGGCTCGCTGATTTCGGGCTACGCCATCGGCGTGGCCGTGGGCGCGCCGGTGCTCACGCTGCTGACGCGCCAATGGCCGCGCAAGCGCCTGCTGCTGGCGCTGATGCTGATCTTCATCGCCGGCAACCTGGCCGCCGCGTTCGCGCCCAGCTATGAATGGCTGATGTCGGCACGCGTGCTGACCTCGCTGACCCACGGCACCTTCTTCGGCGTGGGCGCCGTGGTGGCCACGGGCCTGGTGCCGGTGGACAAGAAGGCGTCGGCGATCGCGCTGATGTTCTCGGGCCTGACCCTGGCCACCCTGCTGGGCGTGCCTGCCGGCGCATGGATCGGCCAGATGTTCGGCTGGCGCAGCGCCTTCCTGGCCGTGGCCGCGATCGGCGTGCTGGCCTTTGCCATCCTGGCCGCCTTCGTGCCGCGCGACCAGGGCCGCCCCGAGGTCACGCCGCTGGCGCAGGAGCTGGCCGTGCTGGCCAACGGCCAGGTCTGGCTGGGCCTGGGCATCACGGCCTTCGGCTTTGCGGGCGTGTTTGCGCTCTACACCTATGTGGAGCCGCTGCTGACCCAGGTGACCCGCATGGGCGACAGCCTGGTGGCACTGACCCTGCTGCTGTTTGGCGCGGGCCTGGCCGCAGGCAATCTGCTGGGCGGCAAGCTGGCCGACCGGGGCGTGATGCGCGCCCTGGTGTGGAGCATTGCGGCGCTGATGGTGGTGCTGGCGGCAGGCCGCTGGGCCTTCGGGAACCAGGCCGTGGCCATGGCCTATGTGATCGTGCTGGGCGTCGTGGCCTTCGCCACGGTGGCCCCCATGCAGATGCGCGTGCTGGACCAGGCCGGCCCCCAGGGCGCCAACCTGGTCTCCAGCCTGAACATTGCGGCCTTCAACCTGGGCAACGCCCTGGGTGCCTGGGTCGGCGGTCTGGCTCTGGCCGGTGGCCTGGGCCTGGTCAACCTGGGCTGGGCCGCCGCCGCGCTGACGGCCGTGGGCCTGGTGCTGGTCTTCTGGAGCAGCCGCCTGTCCGCAGGCTCCGCACGCAGCGCAGGCGTGGCCTGCGCCTGAGGCTCAACGGGCCAGCACGGGCTTGAGCGCCTTGCCCGTGTGCGTGCCCGCAGCCACCAGATCCTCGGGCGTGCAGGCCGCAATGATGCGGCCGCCGTCCTTTCCGCCTTCGGGGCCGAGGTCGATGATCCAGTCGGCCTCGGCGATCACGTCCAGGTCATGCTCGATGACGACCACGCTGTGGCCCGCATCCACCAGGCGGTGCAGCACACGGATGAGCTTGTCCACATCGGCCATGTGCAGGCCCACCGTGGGTTCGTCCAGCACATAGAGCGTGTGCGGCGCCTTGTTGCCGCGCCGGGTCACATCGTCGCGCACCTTGGTCAGCTCGGTGACGAGCTTGATGCGCTGGGCCTCGCCGCCCGACAGCGTGGGCGAGGGCTGGCCCAGCGTGAGATAGCCCAGTCCCACGTCCTTCAGTAGCTGCAGCGGGTGGGCGATGCTGGGCATGCTGGCGAAGAACTCGACGGCCTCGTCCACCTCCATCTGCAGCACGTCGCCAATGCTCTTGCCGCGCCAGGAGACGGCCAGGGTCTCGGGGTTGAAGCGCGCGCCATGGCAGACCTCGCAGGGCACCTTCACGTCGGGCAGGAAGCTCATCTCGATGGTGCGCATGCCCTGGCCCTCGCAGGCCGGGCAGCGGCCTTCGCCGGTGTTGAACGAGAAGCGGCCGGCCGCATAGCCGCGGGCCTTGGCCTCCAGCGTTTCGGCGTAGAGCTTGCGGATCGTGTCCCAGAAGCCGATGTAGGTGGCCGGGCAGCTGCGCGGGGTCTTGCCGATGGGGGTCTGGTCCACTTCCAGCACGCGGTCAATGCCCTCGAAGCCCTGCAGGCCCTTGCAGCCGGACAGCGGCGGCGCCTTGCCCGCGTCCATGGCATCGCGCCCGGCCTTGGTGGCACGCTGGCCCACCCAGGCGGCCACATTGGCCAGCATCACGTCGCGCGCCAGCGTGGACTTGCCCGAGCCGCTGACGCCCGTGACGGCCACCAGGCGCTTGAGCGGCACGCGCGCATCCACGTTCTGCAGGTTGTGCAAGTGGGCGCCGCGCACGGTCAGCCAGCCCAATGCGTCGGAGGCGGGCTCGGCGTCGACAACGACAGGCGCGGCCTTCTTTTTGGATTTGGATACCTTGACAGGCGCGGGTTCCGGCACCGGTTCGGCCACGGCGGCAAGCTCGGCGGCCGCCTGCGGCGGCTGGCCTTCGCCCACCCAGCGGCGCGGCTGGAACGGGTGGCGCATGGCATGCAGCAGGTAGCGGCCCGTGATGGAGTCCTCGGCCGCCATGATGTCGGCCGCCGTGCCCTGGGCCACGAGGCGGCCGCCGCGTATGCCGGCGCTGGGGCCGATGTCGATGATGTGGTCGGCGCGGCGGATGGTGTCTTCGTCATGCTCGACCACGACCAGGGTGTTGCCCTTGTCGCCCAGCTTGTGCAGGGCGTTGAGCAGGATCTGGTTGTCGCGTGCATGCAGGCCGATGGTGGGTTCGTCCAGCACATAGCACACGCCCTGCAGGTTGCTGCCCAGTTGCGCGGCCAGGCGGATGCGCTGGGCTTCGCCGCCCGACAGCGTGGGCGCGCCACGGTCCAGCGTCAGATAGCCCAGGCCCACTTCCTCGAGGAATTCGAGGCGGCTCTGGATCTCGGGGATGAGGTCGCGCGCAATGTCGGACTCGCGTCCGGACAGTGCCAGCGCCTGCACCCATTGGCGCACGTCGTTGACCGACAGCTGGGCGATCTCGGCAATGCCCACGCCATGGAAGCGCACGGCGCGTGCCGTGGCGTTCAGGCGTGTGCCCTGGCAGGTGGGGCAGGTCACTTCGGCCAGGTCCTCGATTTCCTGGCCTTCGAACTTGACCTCGCGGCCCCGGTTGTCCTCGACCAGCAGGGTGTCGTCATAGACCTTGCGCTGGTCCTTGGTGAGCTTGACGCCCGTGCCCACGCAGTCGGGGCACCAGCCG
>Ga0066479_1000092_pt1 | contig 33469 bp, 19 predicted proteins | sample LakWasM117_HOW13_2_FD_59555 | JGI IMG/M metagenome (GOLD analysis project Ga0066479, IMG submission 59555) | Freshwater sediment methanotrophic microbial communities from Lake Washington under simulated oxygen tension - Sediment Metagenome 117_HOW13 | ecosystem: Environmental > Aquatic >... | reverse complement strand
TTCCTCGATTTGATCCAGGAAGGCAACATCGGCCTGATGAAGGCGGTGGACAAGTTCGAACACCGTCGCGGCTTCAAGTTCTCGACCTATGCGACGTGGTGGATTCGTCAGGCCATCACCCGTTCGATCGCCGACCAGGCGCGCACCATTCGCATCCCGGTGCACATGATCGAGACCATCAACAAGCTCAACCGCATCTCGCGCCAGATGCTGCAGCAATTCGGCCGCGAAGCCACGCCGGAAGAGCTGGCGAAAGAAATGGACATGCCCGAGGACAAGATCCGCAAGGTCATGAAGATCGCCAAAGAACCCATTTCGATGGAGACCCCGATCGGGGATGATGAAGATTCACACCTGGGTGATTTCATCGAAGACACCAATGTGATGTCGCCGGTGGAAGCCACCACCGACATCAACCTGATCGAAACCGTACGCGACGTGTTGGCCGGCCTGACCCCACGCGAAGCCAAGGTGCTGCGCATGCGGTTCGGCATTGACATGAACACCGACCACACGCTGGAGGAAGTGGGCAAGCAGTTCGACGTGACGCGCGAGCGCATCCGCCAGATAGAGGCCAAAGCCCTGCGCAAACTGCGCCACCCCAGCCGCTCGGAAACCCTGCGCAGCTTCCTGGATATCGACTGACCCAGCACTGCATGTGACCCCGAATGCCCGCCTTGATCGGCGGGCATTCGCGTTATGCGGTTACAATTTGCACACGGGCCTATAGCTCAATGGTTAGAGCAGAAGACTCATAATCCTTTTTTTTGGTCTTGCGCAGATGACTTGATTTTGAATGCGTTTAGATAAAAAGGGCCTATAGCTCAATTGGTTAGAGCATCGGACTCATAATCCGCTGGTTCCAGGTTCAAGTCCTGGTGGGCCCACCATTTGCAAGTCCAAGACTGTCCAAAGAGGTCCAAACACGGCGCTGGAACCTAGCTGTTATGCGGCACTACAGTCCTCAGACGTCCAAAGCTGTCCAGTTGAATCCGGAGTGGAAGTGAGTCAGGCTGTGAGTCAATAGGTCGCCTCAGAGGCGACTGACTCACAATCGGTTGACTCACATGCTCACAGACACAAAGCTCCGCACGCTTAAAGCACGCACTAGCGCGTACCGACTCGCAGACACGAACGGTCTGTGCATTGAGGTGCGACCGAGTGGAGCCAAGGTGTGGAGGTATCGATACCGTTATGCCGGCAAGCCAAGCATGATCACGATGGCCGAGTACCCGGCCATGGGATTGGCTGTGGCGCGGGCGGAGCGAGATCGCCTTCGCGCTTTGCTGAAGGGCGGAAGCAACCCTGCGCTTGCCGCCAAGATCGAGCGCGCTGCAAAAATCGAGACCGCTGCAACTACGTTCGGCGCCATTGCGTCCGAGTTCGTCGCCAAGCGCGAAAAGGAGGGAATGAGTCCAGGCTCCCTGAAGCGGGAGCGCCGGCTCATTGAGAAGGATCTGGCGGCGGTCAGTGAAATGCCGATCACGGAGGTGACCGCGCCGCTCCTGCTCGCCTCATTGCGGAAGCTGGAGAAGCGAGGCGTCGTAGAGACTGCCCATCGGGCTCGATCGTTTTCCGGGCGAGTATTTCGATATGCGATCGCAACCGGCAGGGCTGAGAAGAATCCCGCAGACGACCTGGCGGGAGCACTGGAACATGTCCAGACGAAACACCTGGCCAGTGTCACCGACCCTGACAAAATCGGTGACCTGCTGAAGGCCATGTACGCCTACACGGGATCGCCCGTGACATTGGCGGCTTTGAAGCTCGCGCCAATGCTGTTCGTTAGACCAGGGGAGTTGCGGAAGGCGCGTTGGCAGGACATGGATCTGGAAGCATCGGAATGGCGATTCACGGCCACCAAGACCGGGACTCCTCATATCGTGCCGCTTGCGACACAAGCGAAATCGATTCTCGAAGAATTGCGTCCAAGAACAAGCCGCAGCGAGTTCGTCTTTCCTGGCGTGAGGAGTTCGAAGCGACCTATGAGCGAAAACACCATTACGGCTGCTTTGCGCTATTTGGGCTTCGATGGAAGCACCATCACGGGTCACGGATTCAGAGCGATGGCACGGACGGTGCTGGATGAAGTTCTAGGCTTCCGGCCCGACTTCATCGAGCATCAACTTGCTCATGCGGTGAGGGATCCGTTAGGGCGTGCTTACAACCGCACTGCCCACTTAGTGGAGCGCAAGAAGATGATGCAGGTGTGGGCTGACTACCTGGATCAATTGCGAATTGACTCGCTTGAGCACGCTCGATGGGATTCACGAGCATAGGTATCCCAGCATTCTTAAGAGGCGCCGTATGAGAGAGTTAATTCACGATTGGGCACAGGAAGAATATGGAATTGATCCTTTAAGCTCGGAATTCATCTTCAGTAATAACTATCGCTACGTCAGGGGGCGGAACGCTCGTTGCCTTGTAGGTCGGAAGGGAATGTCCCTTTTGGCCCTACTCCTAAGATACGACCTGAACGATGAAATACGATCAGGGTTGTTTTCCAGCTATTACGAACTTGGGAATCCTCTCCCAATTCCTTCTGACAGAATGAATTATGACGCTATGGCAGACGCTGCAAGAAAGTTAAAAGAAAAGACAGCTCTTCCAATGCAAGGGAATAACGAGTTCGAGACTATCAGAAGTGATTTAAAGAAGAAGCTTGGGCTCAAGTTAAGCTCGTACAAAGACAAACAGAACACTCTACGCGTCATTTTTCTAGTTCATCGATTGATGCAGGATCCGGCCACGACTCCTCGTGGCAGAGGACACAGTCTGCTAAATCTAATCGAGATCAAAAAAAATAGATCGTCATACGAAGCAAGACCTGAATTCCCGATCGACGGTAACGAGCACAACACATGGCTTTTAAGTGATTTGCGGGAATATCTGACGCTAGAACTTCCTGTTGATCGGCTTGAGAAAATTGATTCTCTCTTCGAGCACATGATCACTCGGATGCACCGTTCAGCGTCTAGTCTAGACGACTTCGCATGCCACGATCTTAATGCTGATAATGCCAGTCAGCGATATTCTAATCTGCACGATACGGTTCTTCAAATTAATCTTTCGAACGAAGCCGAGAACTTGAACAACTCGCCGCGGCTTGACGAAGACTTGTACGTCTACCTTAAGAAATTTGAGTTCCTAAACTATTGCGGTGGAGTGCTCGAGACTTATGTTGAAGCACAACCTCCAAGACCTATTTTGGCTATTTCCGAAGACTTGTTTGAGCTTACTGCGCAAATCACCGGCGAGGTCCAAGACAATGATCCAGCCTTGGTCCATGTGCCACTTGCAGTTCTTGTACTGATTGCGACGCAAAGACCGGAGCTGTTCAAAGGTCTAATTGCCAAGGCTACAAACGCCTGTATTGATCAGAACCAGTACAAGAAAGCCCTGGAAGGCGCAGCTGATCTGTGCTGCGAGATGCATGTGTTTGCCACGGGCGTACCACTCGCTGATCCCGAGCAGATGTTTTGCAATGTTCTGGATTTCGTATCCGCCCTATGCGCTGTTTTCCAGGCAATTCTATTCCCGACAAACTCTCCGCCCTACATTTTCGGACAAGGGAAGCAGGCAGGATCACTCAATAGGTCGTTAGGAGCGATGTTTTCTTTCGATCAGAATCACATAGGTAAGGAAATCCCTGAGAAATTTCCAATGATCTGGCGCCATAGATTTGAATGGGTGAGACATGACATTCAAGACCATAAAGGCTTGTCATGCGCGAAATATCAGTTTCGGTCCGCGTTAGTCGAAAAGTTCATGGAGTGCATGCGCCCACGGACATCGATCGGAATAGAGCTATGGGTGAGTACGCTCGAACATAAATTGCAGTGTTGCTCGGAGTGAGACGGCAGAAAACCTTCGCCAGCAAGAGCCTCGCGCCTTGCAGCGCCTTACTTGTGAGTTGCAGCGACCAGGTCAACGCCTAAAGCTTCGAAAGCTCCCAAAGCAGGCGCAAGTTTGAAATGCCAACTCAGGCGACAGCTCAATCACGCTATCGCCGTCAAGGCTCACGTCCAAAAAAGTCCAGAAATTAGAAAGCGATTTTGGCCAGATCATCTCGTTCGCCGGGCAAACCTGCCTTGTGCGACTACCTACGAGGTGATCTATGAATAGTTCCACTGAACCGCCAGTCCCGACTGATATCTCTTTCGCGAACCATCAGCACTCGAGCCAAATCGAGATGCCTGAGGAATTCGCCGCCCTGATTCGTGCACTGCTCCAGCACACGGGGCGTTCCGTCATCGCCAATTGCTTGACGCACAGCGAAGTTTCGCGCGTCGCCCGCGCCAAACGGGCCATGTCAATTACGGGCGACAAGCGCAGCCACTTCTATGACCGCCAAAACCCGAAGCATCCCTCGCATGATGCGACGTTCCCTCGCTCGTTCAAGCTGGGAGACTCCCCTCGGTCTCCGACCGTGTGGTGGGAGCATGAGTTGCACGCATGGTTGGAGCAGCGTGCGGAGCTGTCGCGCAAGCCGTTCCTCGGGGCTAGCTGATGACCGGGGATGACGTCGCTGCGCCCGATAAGGCCATGCTTGCTTTGGAAGAGAAGCTGGAGCGCTTGTTGGCCAAGGCGAAGCCAAGTAAGCGAGAGCTGACGCAGAAGACGTTCCGCGGCCTGTTCCCCAAGTTGCAGGCTTACATCGATACCGGCATGCCGCTGAAGGATGTCCGCACAGCGTTCAATTCGCTTGTCGAATCTAACGTTTGTGCTCGCACGTTCAACGAGTGGCTTAGCAAGGAGCGGGAGTTTCGCCAGAGCAGCGATGCCAACTGCTGCTATGCGTGCGGACAACCGCTCAATTTTCCAAACGACGAGGCAAGTCCGTGCGAAGCGGTACGGCAGCTCGCAAACCACACTCAGACCTTAGAGCAGGAGTAAGTCACCATGACTCTGTTTCAGCAAAATCCATACCCGATCAATAGCTTCCCCGATGCACTCAAAAGGGCGATTCGCGAGGCCCTGCGCATTGTCCAGACCACCGATGTGATCGCCGCAACTTCCGTACTGAATGCGCTGTCCTGTGCCATTGGGGGCAGTGCCGACTGGAAGCACCCGGCGACGGGCCAGGTGCGACCGTGCACCCTCTACCAATGTGTTGTAGCTCCGTCCGGCGAGCGGAAGACCACCACGGATGCGCTCATGTGTAAGCCGGTCTACGACTACGACGAGGCATCAATCCTGCGGCATGCCGCAGAAATGAAGGCGTACCAAGTTGCTCAAGTCAGCTGGCAGTCTACGATCAAGGGGCTGCAAAGCCGCCGCGCCAAACTTCTGGGGTCAGGCAAGTGCGCTGAGATGGCTGAGCTTGAACTGGCAACCCAGCTCGAGCTGAAGCCTGAAAAGCCGGTGCTTCACCGCATGATCCGGCAGGACATCACGCACCGAGCGGTGGTTGAGGCATTGGAGGGAGATGGGAAAGCGATCGCACTGATGACGGACGAGGGGCAGGTGCTGCTCGGAAGCAACGTCATGGAGCACCTTGGTGCGCTTAACGGCTACTGGGATGGAAAGCGCATCAGCCCGCATGATCGTGGTCACAATGAATTCATGGTGATTCTCAATCCGCGGGCTACCGTCAACATCATGGTGCAACCCGCTGTGCTGAACAAATTCATGTCGAAGCATGGAGATGTCGCGCATGGTTCTGGCCACTGGGCACGCTACTTGTTCGCGCGTTCGCCCTCGATTCAAGGCTATCGCCTTCAGACCTATGGTGAGCAGCAGCTGGTCGATCTCGTGCCGTTTCATGCGCGCCTGACCGAGCTTCTTGAGGACTACCAGGCTATGGTCAAGGTGGGCAAAATCACTCGTGATGTGCTCGAGTTCGATGACGAAGCTAAGAGATTGTGGTTCCACATCGCAGCGAATGTGGAGCGTGACATCAAGCCTGGTTCCTATCTCAGTGATGTCGGCGACTCAGCGTCCAAATATATGGACCTCGTGAGCAGGATCGCAACGCTGTTGTGGTATTATCAGGCAGACACACGCCAGCGCTTCGGCGAAGCCCCAGAGGATCGCGTCAATCGTATTGGCAAGATCCCGGCCGACATCTTGGCTAGTGCCGAGGAAATCGCAGCGTGGAGTCTGCATGAGTACAAGCAGATCTTCGCCCCGGCCGGGTTGCGTACTCCGGAGCAGTTGGATGCAGACCGAGTCTATTCCTACCTGTATCGCAGCTATTTCTCCCGCAACGTGTTTGAGGTTGCCAAGAACCATATCCGGCAGTACTGCGGGGTCCGTGGCGGGCGCTACTACCGCGCGATCGGTGAGCTGATCCAATGGGGTGCGATCAGGATCATGCGCGGCGCCGGCAATACGGAAATCATTGAGTTCAACCGCAATTATTTCGGTTCGTATCCGGTCTAATCCAGTTGCTTCCAACAACAAGCCTGCCCCTGGCACGGGGCAGGCTTTTTTATGCCCGCTCGTCTTGAAAATTTTGTACTGTATCGACAACGAGTTGTTCAAGGGCTTGGAATTTGAAACCGCTGGAAGAGGCGACAAGGGAGATCCTGACCATCAAGGGCGTGGCTGATTTCCTGCAGGTGAACGAGCGAACGATCTACCGCTTGGCCGCTGCCAAAAAGATTCCCGCCTTCAAGGTCGGCGGAACTTGGCGTTTCCGTAGGTCGGACCTCGATGCATGGATTGCGGCTCAATGCCCGCGCGTAGAAGGTCTAGAAAGGTGATCTCTGCCTACCACGCCAAGTACTACGCCCACGAACTGACCCGACGGCATGGGACCGATGGCGTAGATCGCCTCTCCCAGTCGCTGTTCGACGCCAGCGTCGACCTGAACCCGCACCAGATTGAAGCCGCCCTCTTTGCCCTACGTAACCCGCTGCAGGAAGGGGTGCTGCTAGCCGACGAAGTAGGCCTTGGGAAGACTATCGAAGCCGCGCTGGTCATTGGCCAATACTGGGCCGAGCGCCGGCGGCGCCTTCTGGTGATCTGCCCGGCCAGCCTCCGCAAGCAGTGGGCGCAGGAGTTGCAGGAAAAATTTGGGGTGCCCGCCACCGTTGTCGATGCAGTCTCGCTACGTAAGGAGTCTGCGGGCGATGCCCTGGCCACCTTGCAACGTCTCGTCGGCAAAGCCGTTGTCATCATGTCTTATCAGTTTGCAGCCAAGCTGGAAGTCGAGTTGCGCGCGATACCGTGGGACGTCGTCGTCATTGACGAAGCGCACAAGCTGCGCAACGCACATCGGGTCAGTAATCGTATCGGCCAAGCGCTCAAGCGCGCTCTTACTGGCCGAAAGAAGCTGCTGTTGACCGCAACACCACTGCAGAACTCCTTGATTGAACTGTATGGCCTGTCCACGCTGATCGACGAACACCTGTTCGGCGACGAAGCCGCTTTCCGCAAGCAATTCATGAGCGGCAATGGCGAGACAGAAAAGCTGCGCATCCGCCTCGCGTCATTCGCCAAGCGCACGTTGCGCCGCGATGTACTGGAGTACGTCAAATACACGGAACGCAAGGCCCTGACTCAGCCCTTCGAGCCAACGGATAGCGAACAGTCACTTTACGAACGCATTTCAAGCTTCCTACAGAAGGAAGATTCTTTCGCGCTACCCAAGCAGCAGCGCCACCTTACTTCGCTGATTCTGCGCAAGCTGTTGGCATCCAGCTCGCACGCGGTCGCTGGCACGCTGGTGACTATTCGCGAACGCCTAGAGCACTTGCTGGCGGGGGCACCGACGGACAACGGCAGTGATCTGGTTGAGCAGCTGATCGCCGAGGACGACCTCGAGCAGGACTATCTGGAAGAAGAATCCGCCGAGGACGGCGAGACGGCCACCGAGGACCCGCAATTCCCAAACCGGGACCAACCTGACTCCAATGCTCTTCGCGCAGAGATCGCAGAGCTCGGCGCCTTCATCGAGGCGGCCCAAGGTCTGAAGACCGACACTAAGGCACAAGCACTGCTGAAGGCATTGTCGCTGGGTTTCTCCAAGATGGCAGAGCTGGGCGGACCCCGGAAGGCCATCGTGTTTACCGAGTCCAAGCGCACGCAGGAGTACCTGCACCGTTTCCTCTCCGCCAATGGGTACCAGGGCAAGCTGGTTCTGTTTTCAGGCACCAACAACCACGAGGATTCCGTCGCCATCTACCAACGCTGGCTGGAGGCACACAAGGGCACTGACCGGGTGACTGGATCGCCGCAAGTGGACCGTCGCACCGCCCTGATCGACCACTTCCGCCAGAGCGATGGCCGCGGCGCAGAAATCATGATCGCCACCGAGGCCGCGGCCGAGGGCGTTAACCTGCAATTCTGCGCCTTAATCGTCAACTACGATCTGCCTTGGAACCCACAGCGCGTCGAGCAGCGCATCGGTCGTTGCCACCGCTACGGCCAGCGTTTTGACGTGGTAGTCATCAATTTCCTCAACACGCGCAACCAGGCGGACCAGCGCGTGCTGGAACTGCTAACCGAGAAGTTCAGTTTGTTCTCCGGAGTGTTCGGTGCCTCGGATGAGGTGCTGGGTCGCATTGAAAGCGGCCTCGATTTCGAGAAGCGCATTGCGCAGATCTATGACACCTGCCGACAACCGGAGCAGATCGACGAGGCATTTGCCGCTTTGCAAGCGGAGCTGGAAGAAGTAATCGCCGACCGTATAAAAGACACACAAACTCAGTTGCTAGAGAACTTCGATGAAGATGTCCACGATCGCCTTAAGCTACGACTGACTGAGGCAGAAGCGCGCCTCGACAAGCTCGGCCGCTGGTTCTGGGCCGTTACGCGCTATGCCTTGAACGACAACGCGCGCTTCGACGACCAGGCACATACGTTCTCGCTGTCTCAGCCGCCGCAGGCCATTGCATCGCTGGCGCCGGTCGGCCGTTACCAGTTGATACGTGGTGCAGCGCAGCCCGACATGTTGGCTCATGCCTACCGTCTCAGCCACCCCCTGGGCGAATGGAGCATCACCACCGGCCTCAACGCGTCTACACCACTGGCTACGCTCAAGCTGGATTACGCGAAGTACGGCACCCGCGTGTCTGTGGTCGAGAATCTTCGTGGCAAGGCAGGCTGGCTGCAACTGACACGGCTGGAGGTCACGGCCTTTGAAATGACCGAATTTCTTTTGTTCTCTGGCTTGACCGACGACGGAGATCTGCTGGACCAGGAGGCTTGCGAGAAGCTGATGTCCATCCCGGCTGCGGGCAGGCCTACCGCCGCAAGTACGGCGCCACCCGCTGATCTGGCCGCCAATGTTCAGCGCCACCTGCAGGCCACCATTGCCGAGGTACTGGAAGCTAACCAGCGCCTGTTTGACGAGGAGCGTGACAAGCTGGAACGCTGGGCTGACGACAAACTACTGTCTGCTGAGGAAGCGCTACGCAATACCAAGGCGCGCATCGCCCAGCTAAAGCGCGACGCCCGCAAGGCCGCTACGCTGCAGGAGCAGGAAGCCATTCAGCGCGAGCTGTCAGAGCTGGAACGCAAGCAGCGTCGCCTCCGCCAGGAAATTTTCGCCGTCGAGGACGAGATCATCGAGAAGCGCGACGTGCTGATTGCCTCGCTGGAACAACGGCTGCAAGAGAAGACCGAATCCCAAACGCTGTTCACCCTGCGCTGGCAGGTTGTGTAGCGCGACCATCAACGACAAGCGAACCGAATCCATGAGTGCAAGACAAACTGCAAAATTCCAGGAACTCGTTGCCAAGCTGCGCGAGATATTCCAGATCGACCGACCGGAACTGGATTTCGGCATCTACCGCATCCTCAACGCGCGCGCGGGGGACATCAACAAGTATCTGGAGAACCGGCTGGCGGAGAAGGTGCAGACGGCACTGGCCGAGGGCAATGCTGCGAATACGCAGCAGCTACAGACGGAACTGCATGAGGCAAAGAAGCAAGCTCAGGCGCTGGGTATCAATCCTGATGACGTCCCCAGGGTGAAAGACCTGCGTGCGCGGGTTCATGCGACCACTGCCGGCAGCAATGAGAACGAGAATGCTGTGTTCTCGCACTTGCTGGCTTTCTTCTCGCGCTATTACCAGGACGGCGACTTCATCAGTCAACGACGCTACAAAGGGGACACCTACGCCATCCCCTATGCCGGCGAAGAGGTGATGCTGCACTGGGCCAACAAGGACCAGTACTACACCAAGAGCGGCGAGAATTTCAGAAACTACAGCTTCAAGCTCGAAGACGGTCGCACGGTGCATTTCCGCCTCGCCGCCGCCGACACCGCCAAAGACAGCCGCAAGGACAATGACAAGGAACGTAGATTTGCCCTGGTAGCGGCCAAGACCGTTACCCGCGTGGATGAAAACGGCGAAGAGGTCGAAGAAGAACTGGTGCCAGTGGAGGAAGCTTCGGGCAGTGACGGAAATAAGGAGCTGATCATCCGCTTCGAGTACGCCGCCCAGCCCAAAGGCACCAAGCAGGAGGCGCTGGTCACCAATGCCGTAGAGGCCTTGCTGGCGGACGCAGCCGTCAAGGCCCGCTGGCTGGCCCTGGGCAACCGCGCGCCTACGGAGAAGAACCCGCAGCGCACCTTGCTGGAAAAGCACCTGAGCGACTACACCACCAAGAACACGGCGGACTACTTCATCCACAAGGATCTGGGTGGTTTCCTCCGGCGCGAGCTGGACTTCTACGTCAAGAACGAAGTCATGCATCTCGACGACGTGCAGAACGCGGGCGCGTTTGCCGACATTGAGAAGAACCTGCGGATGATCCAGTGCCTGCGCAGCATCGCGCTGGAGCTGATCACTTTCTTGGCCCAGTTGGAAGACTTCCAGAAGAAGCTGTGGCTGAAAAAGAAGTTCGTTGTCTCAAGTCACTACTGCATCACGCTGGATCGGGTGCCGGAAGCGCAGTGGCCGGAAGTGGCAGCGAACGAGCAGCAGTGGGCGCGGTGGAAGCAACTGGGCATGTGGGATGGCAATTCGTCGGGGACGATAGAGGACTTGAAGGCTGCACCGTATCGGATGGTGGATACGAGTCTATTTGATGCGGTGTTCAAGCGTTCGATTCAGTCAGCCATTGACGACATCGAAGGAAACGTCGATGGCTTCATCCTGCAGGGTGACAATTTTCAGGCGCTAAATGTTCTTTCACGTCAATACAGCGGCAGTATTCAGAGCATCTACATAGATCCGCCCTACAACACGGATGCTGGCCCGATCATTTACAAGAACGAATACCGAAGCTCATCGTGGGCAAGCTTGCTCTTCTCCCGAGTAGTAGCATCCAAAGGACTGTTAACGCCGGACGGCGTCTTGTGCGCCACGATAGATGACTACCAAGTCAATGAACTCTCGCATGTGCTTACGCAAATCTTCGGTAGCGAGAATAAGCTGGGAACGTCAGTCATTCGGAATAACCCATCAGGCCGATCCACCGTCAGCGGGCTGTCGATCTGCCATGAGTACGCGTTCTATTTCCGAGCCGGTGGATCTGGCGGCCTTCATCGTCTGCCCCGATCTGAGAAGCAGCTTGATCGATTTACGGAAGAGGATGGGGTGCACGTTGATTGGAGAAACTTTCGCAAGGATGGCGGCGCAGTCACGCACCGCGCTGCCCGACCCAAGCAGTACTATCCGATATATGTGGATGTAGACAGCAAGAGCCTTCGGATTCCTAACCTTGAATGGAACAAGGATTCAAAATCGTGGATTGCTTTGGATGAGCCCACGACGGACGAAGTTGTCGTGTATCCAGTTGACGACAAAGGCCGTGATCGAGTCTGGAGTTTGAATCACACATCGGCGATTGAAAAAAATCGGGACCTTGAAGTCCGAACCGACAAGGATGGAGCAGCTCAGGTATTTCGGAGACACACACCATCTGATGGAGTTCTCCCGCGTTCGTGGTGGGACAAGAACACCTATGCTGCCCGCGAATACGGCAGTGCAACCTTGACGGCACTGTTCGGTGAAACCGGTACCTTCTCGTTCGCCAAATCGCCGTATGCCGTTCAGGATTGCATATGGGTGTCCGGTATGGCTCAAAGCGATGCTGTCGTTCTTGACTACTTCGCGGGTTCAGGAACAACAGCTCATGCGGCGATTTCTCTCAATCGGCAAGACGAAGGGACCAGAAAGTACATCCTTGTCGAGCAAGGAGACTATGTATGGACTGTCACGGTGCCACGTATCCAGAAAATCGTCTATTCCTCCGAGTGGAAGAACGGTAAGCCGGTCGATCCGACAACTGGCATTTCTCATTGCCTCAAAGTCCTCAAACTCGAAAGCTACGAAGACACCCTGAACAACCTGAAACTGCGCCGTACGTCTGCGCAGGGCGATCTGCTGAACACCCTGCCGCAGCAGGCCAAGGACGACTACCTGCTCAACTACCTGCTGGATGTGGAAAGCCGTGGCTCGCTGCTGTCGGTGGATGACTTCAAGAAACCCTTCGACTACACCCTCAACGTGGCGGTGGACTCGGCGGGCGCGTTCGAGCCGCGCAAGATCGATCTGGTCGAAACCTTCAATTTCCTAATCGGCCTGCGCGTCAAGCACATCGACGCCCAGCCGCAGCGCGGCTTTGTCACCGTTACCGGCACGCTCCCCAGCGGTGAAAGCTGCCTCGTGCTGTGGCGCGATTGCGATGTGCTGGACTATGAAGGTGTAGCCAAGCTCTGCGACAAGCTGGCCATCAACCCGGCGGACAACGAGTTTGACGTGGTCTACATCAACGGCGACCACAACATCCCGACTGTACTGACGCAAACAGCCGAAGAAGGCGGTGCCACCCGCGTGCTCAAGCTGCGCCAGCTCGAGCCAGAATTTCTGGAGCGCATGTTCTCCGTGGAGGACATCTGATGGCACGACCACGCAAGACCCCTGTCGCCGGTTCGGGCGCAAGCGGCGCAGCCGGTTCCAGTCGCGGCGGCGGGAAGCGCAGCTTCCATCAGGAATTGGTGCTCAACCGCTGGGTGCTGGGTTTCTTTCAGGGCGGCACGCTGGCGGCACTCAAGATGCGCTTGGGCGATGACCGCTTCGAGGGCATCGACGAGGACGGCCAGACCAAGTTCTTCCACGAACTGATAAGAGGCTTGTTCGATCCCAACAAGGTGCCCGAGGCCAACCTGCGGCGCTACGACTTGAATGTCGTCGCCCACTGGCAGGCCATCACCGCCCAGCGCAACAAGCTGGAAGGCCACGAACTGCAGATGAAGTACTTCCAGTACCTCTCGCTGCTGTTCACCGAGCTGTATCTGGACTGGTACTTCAACCACCGTCAGGACTTGCTCGATGGCCTGAACGAGGAAATGACGCGCTACCGCGCCGAAACGGGCGCGGAACCGTTCCGCGATTTCGAAGCGGACGACCTGAACAAGATCGCCTTCTGGAATGCCACCGGCAGCGGCAAGACCTTGCTGCTGCACGTCAACATCCGCCAGTACCTGCACTACTTCCAGGCGGGGCGCAGCGATCACTTTCCCGACAAGATCATCCTGCTCACGCCCAACGAAGGGTTGAGCCGTCAGCATCTGGAGGAGCTGCACCTGTCCGGCTTCGGGTTCTCGCAGTTCTTTAACAAGGCTCAGTCACCCGCGCGCGGCACCATCGAAATCATCGATATCAACAAGCTGGGCGATGAGATGGGCGACAAGACCGTCGCCGTGGATGCCTTAGAGGGCAACAACCTCGTGCTGGTAGACGAAGGCCACCGTGGTACTGGCACGGCGGCAGGCGCGTGGATGGCGCGGCGCGATGCGCTGGTGCGCGGTGGTTTTGCCTTCGAGTACTCGGCCACGTTCGGGCAGGCGGTGGCCAAGGGCATGATCGTGGCGGCGGCGGAAGAAGACATCCAGAAGAAGCGCGCCAAAATGCTGTTCAACACCACCAGCCTGCGCAGTCTGGACGACGGACAAAAGGCGCAGCTGGCGCTGACGACCGAGGACAAGCGCCGCGCGCGCATCACGGCCACGCGCGAGATCTACGCCAAGTGCATCTTGTTCGACTACTCGTACAAGTTCTTCTACGAGGACGGCTACGGCAAGGAATCACTGATCCTCAACATGAGCGGCGATGCCTACGAGCAGGCCGACAACGCCCGCAAGTACTTCACCGCGTGCCTGCTCGCCTTCTACCAGCAGCAGTGGCTGTGGAGCACGCACCGTACCAAGTTGAAGGACTTCAACATTGAGAAGCCGCTGTGGGTCTTTGTGGGCAATACGGTATCCGGTGAGGAGTCGGACATCCTGGAGGTGATGAATTTCTTGGCCTACTTCCTGAACCAGGATGCGCAGATCAAAACATGGCTGGGCGACCTGGTTGCCGACCGGGCGCAGATTCTCGATGCCAAGGGCAACAACATCTTCCAGGGCCGCTTCAGGCCGCTGATGAATTTCGGCGGGCGGGAGGACGAGTTGTACGCGGACATCCTGCAACGCGTGTTCAATGCCCCGGCCAAGCAGCGCCTGAAGCTGGTCAACATCAAGACCAGCAAGGGCGAGCTGGCACTTCGGGTTGGCGACGGCGACCCCTTCGGCCTGATCAACATTGGCGACGATGCAGGCTTCTTTAAGTTGGCAGAGGAAGCCACCGCGTTCGACAACGAAGCCGACGACTTCGGCGGTGCGATGTTCGGTACGCTGAATGACAAAGACAGCAAGCTCAACGTACTGATCGGCTCACGCAAGTTCACTGAAGGTTGGAGCAGTTGGCGCGTGTCGACGATGGGTCTGCTCAATATGGGTCAGGGCGAAGGCTCGCAGATCATCCAGTTGTTCGGCCGTGGTGTTCGTCTCAAGGGAAAGGAATTCTCACTCAAGCGCTCCACTGCCCAGCAGCGGCCAAAAGGCGTCCATCTGGACAAGCTGGAGACGTTGAATATCTTTGGTGTGCGCGCCAGCTACATGGCTGCCTTCAAGGACTACCTGCGCGAGGAAGGCATCACGCCCAGCGACGAGATCCTGCACCTAGACTTCGAAACCAAACCGAACCTGCCTACTAGCAAACTCAAGACACTTGCACTGAAGGACGGCTACAAAGACAACCAGAAACTTGGGTTCAAGCGAACCCACTTCCCGTGGTTGTACGAGATCCCCGAGCAGTTCAAGGGCAAGATCAAGGAACCCCACGTCGCGCTCGATCTATACCCGCGTGTCGAAGCGCTTTCCACGCAGGCAAGGGGGTCAAGCATCCCGACCGAAAACCGGAACAAGGGCAAGTTGAACCAGAGCCTGTTCCCGCTATTCGACTGGGATCGCATCTACCTGGCGCTACAGGACTACAAGCTGCAGCGCAGCTGGAGCAACCTGCGACTCGACCGGAAGAAGCTCATCGACTTCTGCTTCGGCGCCTCGGACTGGTACACGCTGTACCTGCCAGCCACCGAGCTTGCGGTGACGACGTGCACCGACATCCGCAAGCAGGAAGAGATCCTGACCCGTCTGCTAACCGACTATACCGACCGCTTCTACAGGGCCCTGAAGGCCGGGTACGAAGGTCAGTTCTACGACATCACTCACATCGACGAAGCCCATGGATCGATGTTGAAGCTTTACCAGTTCGAGATCGAGAACAATGACGATGGACTGGAGTACCAGAAGAAGCTGGAAGTCCTGAAGCAGCTGGTGGCCGAGGGCAAGATCGGCGAGGCAAGCAAGTGGAATGCCCCGCACATGGTGGCGATCAGTTTCGACCGCCACCTGTACTACCCACTATTCGGATTCGACAAGGACGACGACAAGGACATCGTGCCGCTGAAGCTACGACCCTTGGGTCTGGGTGCCTCTAGCGAGATCGAGTTCGTTCGGGATCTGGAGGCGTTCTACAACTCCAACGATGGCAAAGCGGTTATTGGATCCCGCAGTCTGTACCTGTTGCGTAATGCCGACAGTGAGGCCAAAGGCCTCGGCTTTGCCCTAGCGGGCAACTTTTATCCCGATTTCCTGCTATGGCTGGTGGATGACGTTACAGGCAAGCAATGGCTGAGCTTCGTAGATCCGAAGGGGTTGCGAAATCTTGACTTGTCCCACCCCAAGCTTGGGCTTTACAAAGAAGTGAAGGGCCTGGAATCAACGTTGGCACAACAAATGAATTCTGGGGATACACCGTTAGTGTTGAATGCATTCATCCTATCGCCTACGAAGTTTTCCGACCTACTCAACGTAGGCGATTCCACGAGAAAAGTGGATCTTGAAAGCCGCAATGTGCTCTTCATGGAAGACGGTGGCAATACCTATCTGAAGAAGATGTTCGCGACGTTGACTTAGTTCAATTGCAAATACTTGATCATAGATAATCAGTCATCTGTGAAATAAATACTTCGGTGCTACTACTGTATGAGGAAGACCTCACTCGAGTGTAAACAGTAACAACGCACGACCTACAAATTACCAGTGACGGTAGTGGGGGGTAAAAGCGTTGTGCACTTACCGTTTCTCTCTGACGGGATGTAATCGAGTTGAAGTTGACCGCCGACAAAGCCAGCGAGCTCTCGCTGGCTTTTTTCATTCATGCACAAAAGGGTAGTACGCAATGAGTCACTTCCACTTCGAAATCAAGGCCGGTAAACGCGGGACATCGTCCACACACTTTGCATATATCAACCGCACGGGCAAGCATGCTGTTCGCAATGACCTCATCGGCAGTGAACATAACAACATGCCGAACTGGGCGATGTTTGAGCCCAGGCGTTACTGGATCACTTCCGATAAATGTGAACGCAAGAACGCGTCTGCGTTTGTAGACATAACAGTGTCATTGCCTAAAGCATTGACTCATCAACAAAACGTTCAACTCGCAAGGGAAGTAGGTGAAGTTCTAGCTGGACGGAAACCCCACCAGATCGCCGTCCACGCACCTGTTTCGTCGTTGGAGGGCGAACGAAATCCCCATGCACACTTCATGATTTCCAACAGACTGCCTGACAACATCGAGCGCTCACCAGAACAAACGTTCCGCCGCTACAACTCAAAAGATCCGACTCGCGGCGGGTGCAAGAAAGACAGCGGGGGAATGAACAGGATGCAATTGCGGGACAGGGTGTTGGAGCAGCGCAAGCTAGTAGCAGATACGATCAATAGCGCATTGGGACGGTGGGGTCATACGACGCTGGTAGATCACCGTACGCTCAAGCAACAAGGCATTAAGCGCAAGCCGGAACGCTATCTTGGTCCAGCAAGAATCAACGAGATGTCCTCCGACGAACGGAAGCAATACGTTGCTGCACGTCGAGTTGCGCGTGCGATGGACAATGACGTAACGGACATCAATGACTTGAACCCTACAGCGGAATGAGGTTGGGTTCCGGCAGCGTCTTCATTCGGAATGCTTGTAGGAAAATCCCTATCTTTCGCCAGCGTTCTGATGCTATTCCACTGGAATAGCATCAGTTCACACTGCGCCAAAGGCATGGAAATGAAAATTCTCAGTATTTCCTGAGACTTTCTGACAGGCGCGCCTGCTCCGTTCAAGGTGATCTATTGCTAGGCGGGTCACACGAACATTCGCTTCTTGTAGGCTAAACGTTTCATCAATGGCAAAGTTACGTCTCCCTGCTTCCAATGGTCTGCAAGCAAAATTGCATCTTAGCCACGAGCTGCTTGTCAAAAAAAGACCTTAATCAAACGGGGCAAGAGCAGCGGCTCTTGCCCCGTGTTGAAGCCTCAGATGTGTACATGACCTAAAAAAGACGATTCAGTACTAACTTTTTTGGAGCTGCGCGACTTTCACCTCCAGCCGGCTACGTAGCCCGGGAGGTGCTTCGGCCTGATCAGAGTCTCGTATGTGAGGTGCTTGCTCCAGGTTCGAGTAGAACTCCTCAACCACTGCAGGTACATCTTCATCGAGTTCCTCGAAGGCTCCATTGGCAAAGCCATGCTGCGCCGCCGCATCCAGCGCGTCTTGATCGAAGCCTGCTTCTTTACGCGAGGCATCTATTCGCCTCCCCTCGATAATAGCTTCGTCCAGCGTCATGCCTGTCCGCGGCACAAGATCGACGTAGTAGATCGCCTGCCGAAAGCTCATCGTCGTGGACTTTCCGCGTAGCTTAAGTTCCAGTGGCATGCAGGCCAGCAATCCACCTGACACGGCTTGGAAGTACTGCAGCCGTGCCGCTAGCGTGCGGATCGTGTTGTACGACGTGGTCCGGAGCACGAAGGTGCCCATGGTGTCCTCGTCACCCACTAACACGTTGAAGCGGGCATAGGGCTTGCAGTCGCCCATGCCGAAGCCGCATCCCTGCGGTGAGGGACACGGCAAGCTTTCAATGCCGTCCTTGCCTGCACGCCGGCAGCTCTCGCCATTGCCTACGCACATCGGCCGACCAGTAGTCCGGTCGAACAGTGAGTAGTCCGCCCGAAGGTTGAGCGAAGGATCGTTGAACAGCATTCGCACTGGAATCGAACGCAGCTTGCCGCCTGCATCCTTGCGCAGCGCTTCATCAAGCGGATGCAGGATCCAGCCTTCCCGGTTCTGCACCTGGCTGGTCAACGTGAACTGGTCGTCCTTCTCCGGCAATCGCTTGCCATTGCGTTCCACCACGCGACCAATCGAGATCCGTCCGATGACGGGCGGAGTTATTGCTAGTCCCTTCAACATGACGCTTTCTCCTGGGGTTGATCGGCCTTGGCCGTAATGACGAAACGTCGCGAACCCGGTTTCGTCATCCGGTAACGGGCAACAAGATCGGGGTGGTCTTGGGTCAACTGCTTGCTGTCGAGGCTCGTGCCGTCTTTGGACCGCCTGTAGCTCACCTCACCATCTGCAAACACAGCGCGAGAGGCATCACCCATGGCCTGCTGCAGTGATTGCTTGAGCGCTTCCAAACGCTTGTCCTTGGTCTCCAGTTCGGCCTTGAGCGTGGCCAGCTCACTGAACGTGGCCGACAGATCCACGTTCTCGGTGAAGTCCAGACTGGTGTCGTTACCCTGATACAGCTGACGCAGTGCCTTGGCTGACGATGCGCTGCCATCGGCTGGCGGCGGGGTGTCATTGGCCACGTGCTCCCAGAACTGGGCTTCAAGCACCACCAAGCGGGCAATGACGTCTTCATCCCGCTCGATCCGATGGACTTCAAGCGCCTGTCCGCACAGCAGGACCGCGATATCAGCCGCAGGCTTGTTGGTGACTGCCAATTGGTGCTGGACCTGGAGCTGCACGTATTCGGGAACCCCGTCCTTCCACAACCGCGAACCAAACTCACCGGCCGTTTTGCACTCCAGGATTTGAACGTCCGGACTACCAACGATTTCCCGATCGATGTTGGCCAGCATGAAACTGAAGGTCGGGTGCTGCAGAACCGCATTGAGCTTGCGGACCTTCAGACCTGTTCTTTGCATATAGGCGACAGCCACATATGGTTCGAGCAAAGTTCCCCAATAGCGAGGATCGTCCATACTTGGTTCCACCTCAGACGCCGTCGCGCGCCCGGTCTTTTCAGTCCACAGCTCCAGTGGGCTCTTATAGGGGCACAGACCCACGGCTGCAGCAGCATCCGAGCTGCCGATGCCTTGCTTGCGGACTTCCAACCATTCCTCGCGCGGCAGATCTCGTGTGTCGACCAGCCGCAACGCGTTTTGCTTCTTCATAACGCCTCCAAATGAAAAGCCCGGTCGTTGCCGGCCGGGCTTCAGGGGTTGCAGAGAGTGAAGTTCAGGCGACCAGCTTCAGTACCTCGTCCCATGCGCGTTGCTTGATCTGGGCACCTTGGCCGAACCATGCGGCATCGCGGCGGTGATCGTCGCTTCGTGCCCTACGGTGGTGATCGATGTACTCGGTGACACTGTTGACCACGCCCCAAGCCGTACCCCGGCTGGAGGCCATCAACGCACCCTTGCCACCTCCATCATAGAGCGCACGGACCGACTGCAACGCTTGCTCATTGACTACCGTGTTGCGGCCCTCTGAGCCTCCATAGGTCAGCACCCGACGCAACAAGCCATCAACCGAGTCCGGATCCACTGGGCGATCCACCAGCGCCTTCATACGGGCCACGAACCCGTCCCACGACGAGACGGTTATGCCTAGCTGACGCTTGACTGCCTCGGCATCAAACTGGCTGCGGTGCGGCACCTTGACTGCACCGCTGGAATTGCCAAGTGCAATGGCCAAGGTGTTATTGCAAACCACGCGGATCGAGGTGAACTGAGCCGTCGTTGCCAGCGTCCCATCGCAGGCGGTGGCGAGCAACAGGTAGCCATCCACCCGATCTCGACCCTTGAGCAATGTGCTTTGGCCTGTCTTGGCCAGTGCCCAGAACTTCCGGCCTTCACGCAGCACACCTGCAGTCTCAAGCTCAAACCCGCCGACTTCGGTCAGGTCCCGGTAGAACTCCAGGATCTCGCCAGGCTGCACGACCTGAAAGCGCTTGGACACGACGGCAAGCGGGGCCTTGGTGTCGGAGCGGTACAGAACTCTTTGCGCGGGGAAGGCGTTGATCATGCCGACACCGTTTTTCCCTGTAATGAACCGGACTTCCGAGTCCTCGATCTCCCAGTCCATGCCTGCACTTTGCTTCCATGCTTCGATGGACTGATCAGCTGGCAATTTGTTTCCGACGCCATGCCAGGGCTTCTGGCCGGTATAGGCCATTGTTTCGACAAGATGCATTTCGTGACTCCAGTTGAGGCGGCATAAACGCAGAAGGCCCAGACATTGTCTGGGCCTTCTGCGTATGACGCGTGGGGCGATTCAGTTTCTAAATCCGTGGCGTTGTACAGCCAGTGCACTTCGCAAATGCTACAAGCACAGCGGCAGTGACAACCAGGACGCAGGTGATCAATTCAGACTTTGGCAACATGGTGGCTCCTCAAGAACGCGTCGACGCGGAACGTTCAAACACGAAGCCATATCAATCTGGCTTCACAAGAGTGTTAAGTGTCTGAAATAACTTTCATTGGCGAAGCTGCCGGCAGTGGAATAACAAGCCCCTACATTTTATAAGCAAAGAACAAATTGCTCGATATCGTCAAACCAAATGAAATCCGCACGGTCCTCAAGAATCTCTATCAGTAGCTTGAAATGACGCGCGTTGGTGTATGCGTCTGCTAGCTTATCCCCCCCCGACTGTGAGCTATGACGACGCTAAAACGACCTAGGATCAAAGTCACTGACGTCCATAACTTCCCACTTCCCTGTACCGGCATTTTCGGGGTATAGGCTATTTCCTTGGGCACCGATCGCAGTGGTAGCGACTATTAGTCCGCGGCAGACTGCAACCTTCTTCGAGCTTCGACCGGCAAGCAAGTGCAGTCCGTCCGGGAGAGAGATCCAACCACCGCTTTGTGGACCGAGCCAGCCACCACCTAAGGAACTCCAGCCTGTCGTTGCCACAGTGACTCCTTCGAACTGCCCTATATGCTCAACACTGCTTAATCGGAGAACGACTCTTCGCTCACGGCCAGTAGCCTCAAGAAAAGTTGAAATTTCCGAGGCCGAGTCAGGACTGCCAGCAAGTTCCACAATATCAACGCGTCCCGTCCCGCAAAGTCTATTGCGTAGCAGAAACTGCAAATGCCACGATGACTCTCCCAACGAAGAAGCCCGCACCTCTAGTGGTATAAGACCGAGGATCCGACAATTGGCATACACACGCATTTTTGCCGGGAGATCTGGCTCACGGAAATCGAAAGCAGATTCTACCTTTGCACTACGAGGCACGTAATCGCTATCTATTGGACGCTTGCTGTCAACGCCAACTTCCAAGCGGAGTCTGGGGTCGTTTGACTTCACGACGAGTCGGAACAAATGGGTCGGCTGAAGATCAGTCTCAAAGTATTTAGACATTTCAAACTTCCAATTCGGATACCAAGGTAGAAATTTTCTCGGCTGACTTGCTATCGATCTTTATTGGGTCACTTGGAAGGGTTGTGTCGTCGCGAGCGATCTGTCCGCCCGATGTAGCAACGTTGATTGGCGCGCTCTTTTCATTTAGGAATGGCTTGACTATCTCGGGCAACCCCCCACGTCGACGAGGAGGCCCGCCTGACGCGTAGTTCACTGGCTCTACAAACCAACCGGACACTGCCCGCACAAGATCTTTGCCTGTCGCCATCCAAACTGCGCTCAGACCTGCATTTTGCTTGAATTCGATCGGAATGGCTTCTGTGCGTCCGTGTGTAGCAGCTCGGATTAAATCGCGGTATTCCCGGGCCAAATCCTTAAAAGAGTTTTCCTTGGAGCAATCACCTAAAACTTCGCATCGATCTCGGAGCGAATTCTCTATGGCGACACGTTGTATAGCGGCAGCATACAGTTGGCGCCTTACTTCATCGTATGTTGCGACGTTTTCACCAGGCGGCACCGCATCACCCAGGTACTTGATGACATCAGCCGTGAGCTTGGATTTTGGCAACGGCAAAAGTATTCGAAGCGGATAATCGTCGTAAACTTCTGCTTCGGAGATGGAGCAGGAAGTCGCTTTTCCTTTAACGCACTCTCGAATTTTGGCCAGCTCCTCGTTAATTGCTAGAGCGTAACGACGTGCTACAAATTCGACATCGACAAGTGGTTCGGGACTGCCACTAATTAGTGCTCGACTGATGTATTGGTTGGTGGCCGGAATACCACCGTTCTGTTCTAAAGATGCCTCTCGGGCTGTCTCCGCAACATACATGAAGCGTCCATATGCAGACTTCAGTTCATCTGCTCGACTGAGCGCAGCTTCGAACTTTGTGTTGCCCGCAAACCCAGCAACGTCAGAATACGGGGTTAGTACGGCCCAGAGCGCAGTCGTGCTTGCCCCTGCCCGCGCTGGATAAGACTCAACACTTTGCTTCAAGGTCGCGAGATCTACCACGAGTATCCGACCTGTGCCGGTCCCATGCTCGTTTGAGGACATCTCGACTACTTCATTCGCACCGGCCTTCGCCTCGCATCCCTCCGAAGACGACCCGCCCCCGAGACTGAAAATCTTCTGGAACCCAAAGCTCCCTTTACGAGAGCGCGTCCAGCAGCGACGTTGCTCAAAACTGCTGAAGGTGCGGTTTAGAAACACATTCATTTCAGCGCCGCGGATGATCGCTGAGACATATCGATCGCCACATCTTTTGTGAAAAGCAACCCAATCTTTCTGAACCGGCACATACGTAGGGGATAAGAAGATCGTCGGATCCTTAAAGACCACGATTGAGCCGTCTTCGAGCTTCGCCGTAAGTGGGGGATTCGGGGCTACAGGATTAACGCTATCGATGCGTTGTATGAAATGCATCGTCGCTTGTGCTTGCTCGTTGAGCGCCGTTGAAGCACTGAAGTTGGAGGACGAGTTGCCGCCGGAGAGACCCAAGGTATAGCCGTAGTAAGTCACATCCACGCTTGCATTCGATGCCTTCCCCGAAGATGAACCGGAAGATCGATTCTCACTGCGAAATTCCAGCGACTCAGTCCAACGCGAGATGGGTTCCGTTCCGGATGATCCAATCACACATTTATCGCTGCGTGGTGCTTGGTCGATCGAACTCCATCCTTGCGCTAGTTGCAATTGGATGCCGCCGTCGAGGCGAACAAGGATTGCCTTACGCAGGTCGACTTCACTATCCGCCATTGGCTTGGGTGGAGAGGCGGGCGACGCAGCTGTGCTTACGGTCGCTGTCAAAGCAAGCATTACTACACAAGCCTGCGCGGTGCGCAGAAACCATGGTGGATTTCTCATGCCCCTCTCCAGATCGGATGCGTGGCCAGCCTGAATTTTTTTGATTCGCAGCCGCCCCGGCCCTGATGATCTGCGAGATCGCAGCTTGCACCTTTCCGCTGCGATTGCAAGTAGAAGATTTCGGTCGATGCAGAACGCAAATCGAAAGGAATTGCGGCCACGAATCGATTTCCGACTAAGACGTACTGCATCAGTTTGTAACGCCAGTCGATGGTCCATAAGGAGCACCATAAGGAGCAGAAGGCCAAGCTTGCGCTTAGTCTTCTGCGTGTTATGCGAGCTGGTTCCAGATCCGGGCTACTTTGCATTCTGAGTGCTTTCCAAGCGCGACAAGCACTGCGGCGCTAGATAGCCGCAATACGAGCATTCCTGCTTTAATCAACATGATGGCGTCTCAATCACGCGACGCGGAGCCAAACCAATGAGGCTTCACTACAGTGCGGTTGGTTTGAAATAAAGCTGGTTGGTAAGGGTGGCGGATAGGCCATCGCGAGCTCCCAAGGTTGAGCGAAACGAGGGGAGTAGAAGGTGTCGTCACGCCCGACGAGACTTTTTTGGGAGCCAGAGCTCCTTTGATAGGCGGGCGCAAGACTTCACTGGTGGTAAACTTTGTACTTCAGCGCGCTGTCGCAATCAGTGAGAAAAGCGAGGGCCATGAATGTAGGTCAGGCAATTCGGTTGTGCCGAACCCGACGAGGAGCCTCGCAGAGTTCCGTGGCATCACGGGCGCGATGCTCGGGGTCGTACATATCGATGCTTGAGAACAACAAGCGTGATCCAACGCTTTCGACTCTGACCAGCATCGCCCAAGCACTTCAGGTTCCTGTCGGCTTGCTCTTCGTTCTTGCATCTGAGCAAGACGATCTGGGGCCGATAGATGAGAAGATCACTGAAAAGCTGATGCGGACGGCACTGTCATCGCTTACGAAATCAACTAACACGACAACGCATATCGGTGGGCAAAATGGCTAGTGCCGAACAACTCAAAGCATTGGTGAAGTCCCATATCGACCAGGACGACAGGCAGTTTTTCTCCGTCGCGATGCAAGTCGCAGCGCATGAGGCGAAGGTCGGACATGGCAAGCTAGCCGAAGAGCTGCGAGACATGATCGATGTGGCGAAATCACGCGCATTGCCCGGACTGGGGGCAAGCAAGCTGATTCCGCTCGCTAGGCCTCGTGGCGAGCTGGCGAGCCTGTTGACGGTTACTTACCCCAAGGATCGATTGCCTGACATGGTGCTGGATGCGCAAATGGCTGCGCAGATTGACCGCATATTGAAAGAGCATCGATTTCTATCCAGAATTCGAGAACACGGGTTGTCGCCGCGCCGGAAACTGCTACTGGTTGGCCCACCCGGCACAGGCAAAACGATGACTGCCTCCGTGTTGGCGGGTGAGCTCGGCATCCCCCTTTTTTCCGTGCGACTTGATGCCCTCATTACCAAGTTCATGGGGGAAACCGCTGCCAAACTACGCCAGATCTTCGATGCTATTAACGACGTTCGCGGCGTCTATTTCTTCGACGAATTCGATGCTATCGGCTCCCAGCGAGGTATGGCCAACGATGTGGGTGAGATACGGCGGGTACTGAATAGCTTCCTGCAGATGATCGAGCACGACCACTCCAACAGCCTGATCGTTGCCGCCACCAACCATGTGGAGATCCTCGATTACGCCCTCTTTCGACGTTTCGACGATGTTGTCGAGTACCGTTTGCCAGGTCCACCGCAGATAGAGAAACTCATTCGCACTAGGCTCGGTAAGTTCTCGCCCAAGCCATTTCCCCTAAAGGCAATCACCGCCAAGGGTGATGGACTGAGCTACGCTGAAATCCGGCGTGCGGTGGATGAGGCCATCAAAGAGGCCGTTATGCATGACGAGTCTCGTGTGCATGCCGAATTGCTTAACCGTGCACTGGAAGACCGTAGAAAAATGAGCTTCAAATCGAACAACATGAAGGTGGCGCCGAGTCATGCCGGATCAAGCACTCGATAAGCGGCCGCACTTCGTCCTCCAGAACACATCGGAGGCTATTGGGTTCACGGCGCACTCGCCCAACGGTGGGCCTCCAGTCGTTATCCCTGATCTGCCCCGGCATCAACACGGTCAATCTCTACAGGGGCAGATAGAAGCTCTACGACCGGCTGCCGCTGAAGCCGTCGGTGCACAGAAAGACCTCCAGTTGGAAGGCGGTATCGGGTTACAAATTGAGTTTGCGAGCCAGCCCAATGTAGAACTGGCTTTCGAGAGCCTAGCTAATGACACAGTTCGTATCGAATTGCTCAGCGTGCGTCATGAAGGTAACCATACTTTCGCCAACGTATTTGTCCCTGATGGACAGCTTGCACATTTCGAGAAGTACATCGTCGAATACTTGGAAGAGAAGACCGATAAAATCGGTAGGGCTCGCGACCACAAAGCGCTTTTAAACACCATCGAATCGATTCGTATTGCGGGGTTACGTGCGCTGTGGACGGATGACCCAGCATTATTGCCAGAAGATCCTACGACTCTTTTCTGGTGGGAGGTGTGGCTGCCGGTTCGGGGGCAGCGTCAGGTGGTTGTTGAGGACTTTAAGAAGTTGGCCGCCTTGGCGGAATGCACCGTCAGTGATACCCAGGTCAATTTTCCAGAGCGAACCGTGCTCCTGATGCACGGTTCGCAGCGGCAGTTTTCGCGTTCCGTTATGACGCTCAATTGCGTTGCTGAGCTTCGTTTGGCGAAGGAAACTGCAGAATTTTTCGATGGAATGGCCCCAGCGGAGCACCAGGAGTGGGTTGACGAACTGCTACAGCGCGCGCAAATAGATCCGGCGGACGATACGATGCCGCGGATTTGTCTTCTGGATTCTGGCGTCAATCACGGACATCCCTTGCTAGGACCGTTGATGGAGGACGCGGATCTGCATACGGTTGAGCCTGCTTGGGGTGTGGACGATAGCGCCAACCACGGCACGGGGCTCGCCGGTTTATCAGGTTATGGCGACCTCACAGAGGCACTAGCGTCGGGCCAGCCCATCGAAATTCTGCATCGTCTGGAATCGGTGAAGTTGATTCCCCATGACGGGGCGAACAATGGCGATGCACAGCACCATGCCTATCTATTCACCGAGGGGGTAGCGCGACCAGAGGTGGCTGCTCCGAACCGGCCACGTGTGTTCACATCCGCCGTAACGGCCTCCGACTATAGAGACCGCGGTAGGCCTTCATCATGGTCAGCCGCGGTGGATGACCTGGCCGCCGATAGTGATGGCGCAGGTCAGTACCCGCGCTTGTTTGTACTATCGGCAGGTAATACAAGGGACCCCAGCGCCTGGGCAGCGTATCCCGACAGTCTTTCCACAAATCTCGTGCACGATCCGGGACAGGCGTGGAACGCAGTCACCGTAGGGGCTTGCACCTGCAAGCTCGACACAGACGGGCACGCATCATTGGCACCTATATCAGCCGAAGGTGGACTCAGTCCTTTTACTACTACTTCCCGGACTTGGGATGGTGCGTGGCCTCTAAAGCCGGATATCGTTTTTGAAGGCGGTAATGCCGCTAAAGATGAGTTTGGTGCGGTATGGATGCCAAGCCTAAGCTTGTTGACGACTCACAACGCGGCGTTTGAGCGCATGTTTACCACCACCAATGCAACCAGTGCCGCTTCGGCACTGGTTGCACGGCTGGCAGCACAAATCATGGCGGCATACCCGAACTTACGGCCCGAGACCGTCCGTGCCCTTCTCGTGCATTCGGCGGAATGGACTGAGGCCATGCGGGCTATGTTCTTGCCGGCTGGCCAGACACCAAGCAAAGCCCAGTACGTCAATCTAATTCGGCATTGTGGGTGGGGAGTGCCAGATTTGGAGCGAGCGTTGTGGAGTGCAAGCAATTCATTGACTCTCGTAGTCGAAGATTCCGTCCACCCATATCAAAAGGTCAAGGGAAAGGGTGTCGTCTCTCGCGACATGAACTTACATGCCCTACCGTGGCCAAAAGAAGAGTTGGAGGCATTGCAGGACACGCCCGTGGAGATGCGGGTGACGCTTTCCTACTTCATAGAGCCCAATCCGTCAGCGCGTGGAACGACTTCTAAGTTTCACTACCCATCGCATCGCCTGCGCTTCGATGTCCAACGTCCGCTTGATGGCTCTACTGATGATTTTGTCGCGCGCGTGAACGCCGCCGCGCAAAGTGAAGAAGAAGGTGATCCCGTTAATCCAAGAGATCCAGACTGGTTCCTGGGCGATCGGAAACGTCATCGTGGTTCGCTGCATCAAGATGTCTGGGTGGGCACAGCAGCAGAGTTGGCCAGCCGGGGCTATATCGCTGTATACCCTTCAGCGGGCTGGTGGCGGACACGGGCAGCCCTCGAGCGCTTCGATCTGCCAGCGCGCTACGCCCTCGTCGTATCAATTCGTACTCCACAAGTCGAAGTCGATTTGTACAACGCAATCGCTCAAAAAATTCCTGTCGCAGAGCAGGTCGTTGTCCAGGTCTAGTGACTACTCTGAGGCTGTCGTCGGAACCGAAACTCTTTGCAGTGGCCGGGCATGCCAACTCAACACGCGACTGAACTTTGCTATCCACGGAGTTAGAGCGAATTGCAAGCCCTCAGATGGCAGGGCTAGCATTTCGAGGAAAACACGGAAAAGTCATGGTTGAAATAGCTATGCCACCAGCAGAATGTGAAAGTGATGGGGCGGGCATCTGTGATGGCAACTAGGGGCCTTGACGGCAAGAATTGCTCGCAACATCTCGCGGCGTCCGCCGCCCAAGTGGATTCTGCCTACTAGTCAATGGACGTAACACTGGTCCCATTTGGCTATCGAGCAAAAGAAGGTGACTTCGTTGATGTGAGCGAGGTCCCGAGGGGCCGAGCGTCTGGCTGCATTTGCTGGTTCTGTCGCATGCCGCTGGTGGCTCGCCAAGGCGATGTAAAGCAATGGCACTTCGCACATGCGACGCGAGGCAACTATCGGAAGGTGCAGGACAACTGCGAATTCTCGTTCTTTGTATCTGTCAGGATGATGGCGAGGCAAGTTGTAAAGGAATCGCTTGCACTTGACCTGCCCGCCTACCGTGATTCGATCGATAGTTGTCCCATGCTCCCCAGTCGTTCGAGAACAGTCGAGTTCACGGTGACGGAAGCAAGATCGATCGTCTTGTCAGAGGTCGAGGTCGATACAAGTTTTAGCGGTGTCCCTGTAGATATAGTCGGGACTATTGAGGGCTTCACTTTTGTTGTCTATTTCGTCCATCCGGGTCGCGAGGTGCCCTCGGCACTCAAGGCTGGGAATCTAGCTGATCGGAAGTCGGGAATCCTTGCTATTGACCTGGGCGATGTAGCCACTCTATTCGCCTCGACTAGGCGCGAAAGGTTGCCCTACGCCATGCTGTTGGAAGACTTCCTTTCGCACCACATCGAGTCAAAGCATTGGGTGTTCCACCCGCGGTATGAGCGGGTAAGAGAACAGGTGAATCGACAAATTTCGGGCTCGCTAGAATCTGAACTGGCAAAGGAGGCTTCACTTGGATCCGTGCGGCAGGGAAAGTTTCAATGCGTGATGTGCGGACTTTCATGGGCTTCTGTGAATTTGGGGCAGCCAAATTGCCCAAAGTGCCAGTCGCACCTGTATGTCAGCTTCAAGGGATATGTGGAGTAGATTTTCGAGCCCAACTTATGCGATGTGGCTGTCAGGGCGATGCATTGAATCCGTGGTCAGAAGCGGTTTTCGCACCAGGAGGCGCCGCTTGGGGAGGGGCGACAAGCGCGCTATTCGAGGGCGCGGAAGCCTGGCCGATGAAGAATTGTTACCTTGTGACCCATCCAACAACGTGCGTATTCAATGAGAATTGAAAAAGAGGTTGTGCAAGAACTGGTGAAGAAGGCAAGTCGGTTGCAACTTGCAGCCACGGTGCCGGCAGATTTCGGTCGCATCAATGTGGAGGGAGAGCTCCAAGCACTGCGAGAGCGTCTGGCCGGGAGTATCGATGTCCACTTACAACCTTGGTTTGTCCTTCTAGACGAGAGCATCCAGTTCTTTGTACAGTTTGAGCGTTATTTGTACGAATTCCCGCTCAGCAGCAATCTCACGGGATTTGCTGTGACTGTTTCAAAACTAAAGCGCGACGTTATTTCGATTCGCCAATTGCTGGCCATCGGACAGGACATCGCCGCGCGCGTCTTGACGCGTACGTTCATTGAAGACATCGAGATCGCTATGGCGCTCGCTCTCAGCGCTGAGACATGCGATGCCTTTGTCAAAACTCATAATACGAACGAGTTCTGGAACAAGCACATTGGATACGGGAGAGTATACGAAAAGATGCTCAAGTACCTTTTGGCTTGTGGCATCGAAGAAGGCAGGGCTAGTGCGCTAGTAGAGAGACACCGTGAAGCCAAGAACATGTTTTCTGATAGCACACATGGCGGGCGCCAATCATCACTTTTTAGTGCCTTTTCGCCTTCTCTTGTGAATCGTGAGGAGGTGCACTTCATGTCCTTAGGTGCATTGACGTATGTCACAGCGCAGCTAGCACTATTCGTTGCACAAGAGGTCCATGCATTCGCAGGCTCTGTAGTAAAAGGAACAATGGTCTCCGATCCATTACATTTATTCGATGAATTCAACATCACAGGCAGATATATGAATGCAGCCGGGTCAGCGTATGTGCTTCAAGAGCTTCTTGTCCGGTATGAGGGTGAGTTAGAGAGCATGGAGGCAAGATTCGTTGAAGGTGCCTAGATGAAGGCAGGTTTCGTGTAGATGTGTGAACGACGGGCGCAGAAAAAAAAGCGGTAGTACACGGGTTAAGTGAAGGTATAGGAATTTTTCTGCAGCTCTACGGAGCAGCAGCGTAGATCAGGGTTTACGATTTTTTGGGTTGTAGTAGATAGCGTCCAACAAGGCCGCTCGCCCCCGCCAGATCTCCCTTTCGACAGGAGGGATTGGCTCGTTGGCCTGCCACCAGGGCATCAGCTCCATCGGCGCGATGATGCGGTCCCAATAGTTTTCCAAGTTGGTGGTCGTCGGCGCGACGCCAAAGTAGTTGCACAGGCCGTCGCGATTGGCTTTATCGATGCATACGAAACGATCTGGCCGCTTCATGGTCAACAGGCGAGTACCCATACCAATCCAGCCCGGCCCGGCCTCCGGGATCCGTAGGATGATTTTTAGGTATGCATCAAATTGCTTGCGGGTCACGGATTCGAACAACGGGATCTGTTCGAGAGCATTCGAGAACGCGCGAGCATACTTCTCGAGAAGGGGCGTGTAGGAACCGAAAGCGCTCATTTGTCCAAAATAACCCCAGTCAAGTCCATCTCGGATCGATGGCTTGAGCAGACCTGCCAGAGACTTCCGCTCAAGTTCTGGAAGGCGCGCAAACGGGACACCACTGTTAAGAATCTGCCGCGCGCGACTGAGGACCGCCAGTCGAGCATTAAGGCCGTGAGTCTTGTCAGCGCGCACCCGGCGCAAAAACTCTGCCCACGTCATCGTCGCTGGGTCAACTTTATTTGCCGAGCGGGTTGTACGTCTTGGCTTCTTGATTTGCACAAACTGCTCAATGGCGGCCTGTGCTTCCTTGACACGTCGCAGATTGGCTCGATAGGACAGGAGGAAGTCGACGTCGATCTCTACGGCTTCATCCCACCTTTCGTTGATGAAGTCGAAGTACTGCGCCAGCGTCGGGTCGCAGCGAGATCCGCTGAGAAACACGCCGCACTCTACATTCCGACGAAGTCCTCCTTCAGTGAGGTTAGAACTTCCTACATAAACAACATCACGATCATGAAGACGAAAAGCGTAGACCTTCGGATGAAACAGAGGGCCAGTCGGGGCCACTACTTTGACGTGTGGCAAGCCTATGCATTCTTCCAAACAGTTGGCGCAGGTGATGTAGCGGTGGGTGCCGACAACGAAACGGTGCATTTTTGCGCGCGCCCGTAGGGCAGAGCGAAAGACCCGTGTGTCGGTTATCCAAGCACTGGCCCACGAGAACGAATCACAGGCTGCAATCAGCGAAAGCAGTTTCTTCTGTACGATTTCGGCCGAATTGACTGGCGAAACCTCCATTGCCATCTTGGGGGTCATTGGCGGCCCACTACGCGAGATTGCCGAGAATAGTGTTGAGGTCTAGAAGCATCGCGTCTACGTCATCGTGACTAGCCCATTTGACGCCTCGCTCGTCGTCAAAGGTGAAACCGCTATCCCTCAGGCGGTCCGCCAGGCCGTCGATCGCCTCAATAAGTGTCTTACTGGCATAAAACTCAAACCTGTTGGTTAGATACCGCAATTCAAAGGTCAGTACCCGGCCGTCCACCCTGGCCGTGACGCCTAAATAAGGGTCGGCGAATGTGTCGTTGACCTGGTGGTACGCCAGACGAAGTAACGGATAGGCAGAAGGCTTGTGACCCAGCCGGTTGTAAAGGCAATAGGTGAAAAGTTCTGCGTGCGCGCCGTTCAACTGGGAGCGCCTGAGGAGGAAAATTGTATCGCCGTCCCAGCGTATACAGTGCTTCTCACAGTACTGAAGCGCCAATGGCGTGCGAATGAGGGCATCGCGCCACGGCTCAAGATCGTGGGCGGACTGAATTACGCGATCTAACTGCGGATCCATTGGATCGTCGGGCGATAACTCGGCCCACAATCTGCGCAGTGTGTCGCGCCGTTCGGACACTGCGCCTCCACGCAGCAGGCGCTTCCAACTGCCCTCCTCAGTCGTCGAGTTGGCGAGAAAGGACCGGTTGCGACCGCTCGACAAAAGGTAGTCGTCCAAGCTCAACAATGCCCGCTGCCAGCGGTGCTCGCCCACGTCCCGAAGGCCATGCGCCGAAAACATCAATTCGGCCATACGTAATTGCTCAAGGAACCGCGCCTGCAGTCGTTCGTGCTGGTCGTTTGCCCAAGAAGGCGGAGGGTTTACGGTTGCGGCTGCTACCACGCCGGAGAAGTCGAGAAGGAACTCGATCTGCCCTCGGAAGTATCCATGGCCCTCTGCGCGCTCGAACAGAGGTCGCCACGTTGGCTCCGCTAGCAGGAGTTGCGCCTTCAATCGCTCTTCCGCGATCTGCGGTTCACTGAAGCCACTTACGGGATTGGACACATCTGTCAAGTAAAGTTCGGCGCGATGAGCGTCCCCGATCAGCGCCACGAGTCCCACGATGCTGCGCCGCAGGTCCTCAGATCGGTTGTATCCTGTATTGACCGAGAGGTTATAGACGATGCGCATCCATTGTTCGCATGCCACCGGCTCGATGTCGGCGTGGGTCTCTCGAACAAACAGTGCATAGCCTGCGAACTGAACGACGTCGGTGTACAGCAGGTTGCCGCCGACCAGCGCGATCCGCTCAAAGACGGCACCTTCGTCAAAATAGCGCGTGGATGGTAGTAGCGAAGCCAGCCTGCCATCAACTGCGTGCCACGTGTCCAGCAGGTGAATCAGCGTCAGCGTGAAGCGATCATCCAACCAACCGCGCTGGTGGAAGTCCAAGTACGTCGGGGTGCGATGGCTTCGTAGCTCACCGATATCCTGAATGTAGGTGCTGGCGTCAGGATCGCGCGTGACGAGCGCGACTGCACGAAACAGATTCATCAAGGCCGTGTCGTAGGCGTCGGATTTGGGATCACGCAGCGCCCAGAACAGGTCGCCCCATGTCGTGTCGAGGCGACGGGAGACGTAGTCAGCCGCACTAAAGCGCTGGGCGCCAATCATAAACGTTACGCCCGTCAACTGCGTCTGCAACTCTTGCTCGTAGCGCGCCTTGAAGGTTTCGAATGGCGTGAGGGGCTTCCCCCGCGCATTCATCTTGATATACAGGTCGTCTGACAACCCGAAATTGTGGAGGTCCAGTAATTGGAAAGTGACTGCCGGTGCCTGCGCATCAGCCAAGCGG
>Ga0066479_1000090_pt1 | contig 33801 bp, 29 predicted proteins | sample LakWasM117_HOW13_2_FD_59555 | JGI IMG/M metagenome (GOLD analysis project Ga0066479, IMG submission 59555) | Freshwater sediment methanotrophic microbial communities from Lake Washington under simulated oxygen tension - Sediment Metagenome 117_HOW13 | ecosystem: Environmental > Aquatic >... | reverse complement strand
CGGTGGGCAATACCACCAAGGCCGTCACCAAGGGCTATGCCATCGGTTCGGCCGCGCTGGCTGCGCTGGTGCTGTTCGCCGACTACACCCACAACCTGCAAACCGCACACCCGGATGTCAGCTTCACCTTCGACCTGAGCAACCACATGGTGATCGTCGGCCTGCTGATCGGCGGCCTGATCCCCTATCTGTTCGGCGCGATGGCGATGGAAGCCGTGGGCCGTGCGGCGGGCGCGGTGGTGGAAGAAGTGCGCCGCCAGTTCCGTGAGATCAAAGGCATCATGGACGGCAGCGGCAAGCCGCAGTACGACAAGGCAGTGGACATGCTGACCAAGTCGGCGATCAAGGAAATGATCGTGCCGTCCTTGCTGCCCGTCGCAGTGCCGGTGGTGGTGGGCATGGCACTGGGCCCGCAGGCACTGGGTGGGCTGCTGATCGGCACCATTGTGACCGGCATCTTCGTGGCGATCTCGATGACCACGGGCGGTGGCGCGTGGGATAACGCCAAGAAGTACATCGAAGACGGCCACTTTGGCGGTAAGGGTTCCGAAGCACACAAGGCCGCCGTCACCGGCGACACCGTGGGCGACCCCTACAAGGACACCGCAGGTCCCGCGGTGAACCCGCTGATCAAGATCATCAACATCGTGGCACTGCTGATCGTGCCGCTGCTGCCGGTGAACACCCAGCACACCGAAGCCGCCAAACCGCCGGTAGCGGTGAGCGCACCGGCCACGGCGCAGATGCAAGCCACACCGGCGGCGGAAGACACGGCGACACCCCCGGCGGCGGAAACGGCACCCGCTGCCGATGCGGCCAAGCCGGCGCAGTAATTCTCGCAATCCCGCAGCAACAAAAACGGCGACCGCAAGGCCGCCGTTCTTGTTTGCCCACTCGCATGCTCCAGCAGAAGCGGCCCCTGGCCGCGACCTTTGTGCGCGCGATGATTCCACGCTAGGGCAATCGCGGCCAGGGGCCGCTCCATCGGGGGATTCGAGATCATCGTCACCGTCGCCATGACGCCATGCCTGCAAACACAAAGGCCGCCCGCAGGCGGCCTTTGCAGATACACGCGCGACGCCGATTACTTGGCGAGGCGCTTGGCAATCGCCGCGCCCAGATCACCGGGCGAACGCACCGTCGTGATCCCGGCTTTTTCCATCGCGGCAAACTTGCCTTCGGCGGTACCCGAACCACCCGATGCAATCGCACCGGCATGGCCCATGCGCTTGCCCTTCGGGGCGCTGGCGCCGGCAATGAAGCCCACCACCGGCTTGGTGACGTGCCGGGCAATGAACTCGGCGGCTTCTTCTTCCGCAGACCCGCCGATTTCGCCGACCATGATGATGCCTTCGGTCTGCGGGTCGTTCTGGAACAGCTTCAGCGCGTCGATGAAGTTGGTGCCGTTGATCGGGTCACCACCAATGCCGATACAGGTGCTCTGGCCCAGGCCCACATCCGTGGTCTGCTTGACCGCTTCATAGGTCAAGGTGCCGCTGCGCGAGACGATACCGATCTTGCCCGGCAGATGGATGTGACCGGGCATGATGCCGATCTTGCATTCGCCGGGGGTGATCACGCCGGGGCAGTTGGGGCCAACCAGCACGACGTCCGGATAGCCCTTCAGCACGTTCTTGACGCGCAGCATGTCCAGCACCGGAATGCCTTCGGTGATGCACACGATGACCTTGATGCCGGCAGCCGCCGCTTCCATGATCGCGTCGGCAGCAAACGGCGGCGGCACGTAGATGACCGAGGCATCGGCACCGGTGGCCTGCACGCACTGCGCCACGGTATCGAACACGGGCAGACCCAGATGGGTGCTGCCGCCCTTGCCGGGCGTCACCCCGCCCACAACCTTGGTGCCGTAATCCAGCATCTGCTGGGCGTGGAAGCTGCCTTGCGAGCCGGTAAAGCCCTGCACCAGCACCTTGGTGTTCTTGTTGATCAAAACGGACATGAGGGGATCCTTTTACTGGCCAGCGACGGCGGCAACCGCCTTCTTCGCGCCATCGTTGATGTCGTCGGCCGGAATAATGGCCAAGCCGGAGTTCTTCAGCAGGTCCTTGCCCGCTTCCACATTGGTGCCTTCCAGCCGCACGATCACCGGGATCTTCACGCCCACTTCCTTGACCGCCGCGATGATGCCTTCGGCGATCATGTCGCAACGCACGATGCCGCCGAAGATGTTGACGAAGATCGCCTTCACCTTGTCCGACGACAGAATCAGCTTGAACGCCTCGGTGACGCGTTCCTTGTTCGCACCACCGCCGACATCGAGGAAGTTGGCAGGCGCGCCGCCCTCCAGCTTGATCACGTCCATGGTGGCCATCGCAAGGCCCGCACCGTTGACCATGCAGCCGATATTGCCGTCCATTGTCACGTAGTTCAGGTCGTACTGGCTGGCGCGCACTTCGGTTTCGTCTTCCTGACGAATGTCGCGCATCGCGGTCAGATCGGCGTGACGGAAGCTGGCGTTGTCATCGGAATTGATCTTGCCGTCCAGCACCGCGAGATTGCCATCGGTGAGGATGGCCAGCGGGTTCAATTCGACCAATGCCAGATCTTTCTCGTTGAACAAGCGATACAGGCCCAGCATGATCTTGGTCAGCTGGCCCACTTGCTTGGCGGTCAAGCCCAGCGCGAAACCGAGGTCGCGGCACTCGAACGGCTGCAAGCCTTGCACGTAATTGACGTGCAGGGTCTTGATGGCTTCGGGCTTCTCGTGCGCGACTTGTTCGATGTCCATGCCGCCTTCGGCGGAGGCGATGAAGGTGATCGACTTGGTATCGCGGTCCACCAGCACCGACAGGTACAACTCCTTGGCGATGTCGGTGCCTTCGCACACCAGCACCGAATCCACCGGCAATTCGACGCCGGCGGTCTGATACGTCGCCATCTTGGTGCCCAGCATGCCCTTGGCATACTCGCGCACCTCGTCCAGCGTCCTGGCCAGCTTCACACCACCGGCTTTGCCGCGGCCGCCAGCGTGGATCTGCGCCTTGATGACCCACAGGCCACCTGGAATGGTTTTGGCCGCATCAACGGCCTCCTCCGGCGTGCGCGCAACGCGCCCGGTCGGAACTGCAATGCCGTAATCGGCAAACAATTGCTTTGCCTGGTACTCGTGAAAATTCATGGATCACCCGGGGAGAGGACGGACACCCGCGCTGCTGGAGTAACCAGTCCGGCCCGGATGGACCCCCATTTTAGCGTGTTGCGGCGCGGCATGCGTTGCCAGCCCGTACGGTTCCCGCATACTCGCCGCATGTTGCAGGCCTATCTCCCTTCCGACACCCAATCGCTACAGGTCGCGATTCGCCGCGAACTGTACTCGTTCACCCTGTATCGGCTGCTGGAAGCGGCGCTGCTGTGTCTGACCGTGTTTGCCCCGGTTGGCATGATTTTTGGCCAGCCGCGCCACCCGCACTTGGCCGCTGGCATCGCTATTGTTTACCTGCTTGCCGCCGTTGCCTTGTTCTTCAGTGGCCGTCGTGGCCAAGTCAACACCCAGGTGTGGATCGGCATCAGCATTGACATCCTGGCCAGCACGTTGGCCACCAACGCGCTGCCGAATGTGGGATCGGGCATTGCGATGATGCTGCTGTTCAACATCGGCGCGGCGGCGTTGTTCCTGCCGCTGCGCAAGGGGCTGGGGCTGGCCGCCATCGCCAGTGTGGCACTCGCGCTGCAACTGGCCTGGAGTTACCTGACCCAAGACACCATCAATCGCCCGCTGATCGAAATCCCGATGTTCGCGCTCAGCTATCTGGCGATTGCAACATTGACCAGTTTGCTGGGCCAGCAATTGCGCGCCACCGCCGCCCTGGCCGAACATCGCGGCAGCCAAGCTGCCAATCTGGCCGAAGTGAACGAGTTGATCATCCGCCGCATGCGCACCGGCGTGCTGCTGGTGGATGGGGATGGCGAGATCCGGCTGGCCAATGAAGCGGCGCTGCTGCACCTGGGGGCCGCCGGCGAGGGTCGCCGCATGCTGGCCACCGCCGCACCCGCGCTGTATGCGCGGCTGCGCCTGTGGGAGCGCGATGGCGCACAGGACGCCACCCCCCTGCAATTGGCGCAGGATTTGCCGGAAGTCCTGCCGCGCTTTGCACGCATGCTGGCCGAAGGTGACCAGGTCTTGGTGTTTTTGGACGATGCCGAGCTGGCGTCACGCCGCGCCGAGAGCCTGACCTTGGCCACCTTGGGCCGGTTTTCTGCCAGTCTGGCGCACGAAATTCGCAATCCGTTGGCGGCCATCAGTTACGCCACCCAGTTGCTGGAAGAGTCGCAGGACATCAACGCCTCCGACCGCCGCCTGCTGGAAATCATCTACCAGCAGACCCGTCGCATGAATGGCATCGTGGAAAGCGTGCTGGGGCTGGCCCGGCGCGAACGCGCCCAGCACGAGCATCTGGATCTGGGCGAATTTGCGCGCCAGTTCGTCGCCGAATACCTGCAAAATCACCCGCTGGACAACGACACCTTGGACATCAAGGTCGCACCCGGCGCGTTCCCCTGCCTGGCTGATCGCCGCCAGTTGCAGCAAATCGTGACCGTGCTGGTGCACAACGCACTGGTGTATGGCCGCATGCCCGGCGAACCCGCGCAGGTTGCAGTGCACGTACATCGCGATGCCAAAGGTGCACCACTGCTGGACGTGCAAGACCGTGGCCCCGGCATCCCGGAAACCGTGGCCGCACAGATGTTTCGCCCGTTCTTCACCACCTCCAGCCACGGCACCGGGCTGGGGCTCTACCTCGCCCAGGAGATGTGCCAAGCGAACCAGGCCGAGTTGCAACACATCCCATTGCCGGCCGGTGGCACCTGCTTCCGGATCCGCTTGACCGGGGCCCGCGCCATCACCACCGGCTGAACCGTACCCCTGCGCACACTGCCACAAAACGTCGCACTTGGACGCAGCGCGGCAACCGGGTATCTTTCAACCTAATGAACACACTTGCGCACAGTACGTCCAACAGCGTCCTCATCGTCGATGACGAACGCGACATCCGTGAACTGCTGGTGCTCACCCTGGGCCGGATGGGATTGAAGAGTGATACCGCCTCGTCCCTGCACGACGCCCGCGCCCTGCTCCGCCACAACCAATACGCATTGTGCCTGACCGACATGCACCTGGCCGACGGCTCCGGTATCGAGCTGGTGCAGGAAATCACCCAACTGTACCCGCACACCCCAGTGGCGATGATCACCGCCTTTGGCAACCAGGAAGCCGCGGTGGGCGCACTCAAAGCCGGCGCCTTTGATTTTGTCAGCAAGCCGGTCAATCTCACCGTGCTGCGCGGGCTGGTGCAGCACGCATTGAAACTGGGCTCGCAACCGCGCTCCGCCAACGACACCGGCAAACCCACGCCCGCCGCAGGCAGCGTGGCCGCTCGCCTGCTGGGCCAATCGCCCGCCATGACCGAGCTGCGCATCACGCTGGCCAAGGTCGCGCGCAGCCAAGCACCGGTGTATATCGCCGGCGAATCGGGCGTCGGCAAGGAACTGGTGGCTCGCACCATCCATGACGAAGGCGCGCGTGCCGGCGGCCCGTTTGTTCCGGTCAACTGCGGCGCAATTCCGGCCGAGCTGATGGAAAGCGAATTTTTCGGCCACAAAAAAGGCAGCTTCACCGGCGCGCACGCCGACAAGACCGGCCTGTTCCAGGCAGCCGACGGCGGCACCTTGTTCCTCGATGAAATCGCCGAGCTGCCGATGGCGATGCAAGTCAAGCTGCTGCGCGCCATCCAGGAAAAATCGGTGCGTCCGGTGGGTGCCAATACCGAAGTCGCAGTGGATGTGCGCATTCTCTCGGCCACCCACAAAAACCTGGCGGCACTGGTCGATGAAGGCCGCTTCCGGCATGACCTGTACTACCGCATCAATGTGATCGAACTGCGCGTACCGCCGCTGCGCGAGCGCCGGCAAGACCTGAGCCTATTGGCCGACGCCATCCTCACCCGGCTGGCCACCGCGCAAGGCCGCCCGCAGCCGGTACTGCACGCCGACGCCATCGAAGCACTCGCGCACTACACCTTCCCCGGCAATGTGCGCGAACTGGAGAACATCCTGGAGCGTGCCTTCGCGCTGGCCGATGACGATGGTATCCGCGCCGCCGACCTGCGCCTGCCGGATCTGCACCGCCCCGCCACCGCCCACGCCTCCCCGGCAGCACCGATCGGCCTGGACCCCAGCAAAATCGACCCGCGCGAATCCGCCACCAGCGCCCTGCCCAGCTTCATCGAAGAAGTCGAACGCAAAACCATCGAACTGGCACTGGCCGAAAACCGCTTCAACAAAACCCGCACCGCCGCGCAACTGGGCATCACCTTCCGCGCCCTGCGCTACAAGCTGAAAAAGCTCGGGATTGATTGACCCGCCCCAGGATCAGCGATGAAATCCGCCTCACCGCGGAGTTGCACGCTTGAGTGCGGCATGCATCCATCGACGGCCCAGGCCCTGCCCGTGTGCGAGATCCAGATCGATGCGGACGCCGCCATCACCGGCAAGGTCTGAAGCCCCTTGCAATTCAAGCCAAGCACCTGAACCCAGCTTCAATTTGTGACGCGAAATGTCACAATATGACCCTTGTCGTCACTCGTGCAATTCAGCATTCCGAACGGATTTGTACCCAGAGTGGAATGGAATACGCAAAACGCATGGCAGAAATGCATGTTGGCACGCATCCTGCATGTTACTTTCCGCACGTGCCACACTGCACGGCTGCCGAAGGACTGGATCAGCGAGCACTGCGGCACGTGAACATCAACCTCAAAACCCTAGGGGATCTACCCATGAACAAGCAACAAGGCTTCACCCTGATCGAACTGATGATCGTGGTCGCGATCATCGCCATCCTGGCCGCCATCGCGCTGCCGGCGTACAACAACTACCGCATCCGTTCGGCCAACGGCGCTTGCCAGGCCGAAGCCAAGGCTTACATCAACTCCGCCGTGGCCGCCAACATGACCCCGGGCATGTCTGCACCGACCCCGAAGGCCAAGGCCTGCTCTGGTCCAACCACCGCGGTGACCACGATCAGCGGCACCACTACCTTCAACCCGGCGAGCCCTGGTGACAAGGCCACCACCTGCGAAAACGACACCGGTACCTGCACGCTGGCCACCTGATCTAGGCCGCCAGTAGTTGGTAGTACCAAAGAGGGGCTTCGGCCCCTCTTTCTTTTTGTCTCTTTCGGGTTTCTTTTTGAGCCATCCACCTGAAATCAACTGCATTGGCCCGATTCTTGCTCTGGTGATCTGTTGAACCATCTCCATGAGTACCGGCCATGAACCGCAGCACATCCGGCTTCACCCTGATCGAACTGATGATTGTGGTCGCGATCATCGCCATTCTCGCCGCCATCGCATTGCCGGCGTATAACAACTACCGCATCCGTTCGGCAGAGGGTGCCTGCCAGATGGAAATGAAGAACTATGCGAATTTCTCGCTAGCCGCTATCTACACCAAGACCACGCCAAGCGCGCCGCCGACCAGGGCCTGCAAAACAGCAACCACCGCTACCGTAATGAGTGCACCCATTTCTGGTACCCCACAGGATCCTGGCGTAAAGATAACAACCTGCGATATGGAAACCGCCAACTGCACCTTGGCAACTTGATTGCAATCGCCGCACGCATCACTGCTCGCCTAGCCGCTGGTTGATGCAAGATACCCGGCTGAACCAAGCGTCGAGAGTTTCGGGTTGAACGCCGGCTTCCTTACAACAGAGCAAAACACTCCCGAACAATCTGGATACGCCACAGCACTGGCTGCTGGCTGGCTTGCGGTCGTGGTGCTGTTGCTGTTTCATCCCTATCGCGGCATTTTGCACGACAGCACGATCTACGCAGGCCAAGCGCTTGCGCTACTCGATCCGGCACCATTTGCACACGATCTGTTTTTTGCCTACGGCAGCCAAGCGCAATTCAGTTTGTTCCCAAGCCTGGTGGCACACCTGGTTCGGGTGCTAGGTCTGGGCAACGCATTTTTGTGGCTGACGCTGGCCGGGCTTCTGGCATTTGTCATTGCCAGCTGGGGGCTACTGCGTCAATTGCTGCCAGAGTCATCACGTTTCCCCGCCCTGCTGGCACTGCTTCTGCTGCCGGCAAGCTACGGTGCTTGGGGCATTTTGTCCTATGCCGAACCCTTTCTTACTGGGCGCAGTTTTGCCGAGCCCTTGTGCTTGGCAGCACTTGCAGCGCTCGTGGCACAACGCCGCGTTTTGGCCGGCCTGCTTGGGCTTGCCGCGCTTGCATTGCATCCCTTGCAAGCGGGACCTGTCATCGTGATCGGTTGGTTGTGGCTTGCCCTGCAAGATCGCCGCTGGCTGCATTTGCTATGGCTGCCGACACTCGCGGGGGCAGCGTGTTTTGCTCTACCGCAATTGAGCTTTCTGACCGCCCGCATGGATGCACTCTGGTTCCAGCAAGTGTGGGATCGAAATTTGGTGGTGTTCTATTCGCACTCAGGCATTGGCGATTGGAACTATTTAGTGAAGGATCTGTTCGTAGCTGCAGTCGCCGCCCGCCATGCAGCCCCGGCTTTGCGCCGGTATTTGCACTCTGTTCTCGGTGCATCAGTGATGCTATTTGCCCTTGGATTGCTCTTGGCCGATGGCTTGCATCTGGCTTGGGGGGCAGGACTGCAACTGTGGCGTGTGCATTGGCTGCTGCATTGGACAGCCACCGCAATGTTGCCTTGGCTCTGCGTACACCTTTGGCGACACCCTGCCCATGACAAGCTCCGGTTGCTGGTATTTGCCTGCGCAGTGATCTTGGGGTTGATGCCATCCGCCGCGCACCCAATGTCTCTGATTGCGGCACTCCTGTATTGGGTTTGGCCTTGGCTGAGTCAGCGCATTGGCATGCCACTGCAGCGCATTCTGGTGGTGCTGTGCCTTGGCGTCGCAACTATTTACGTGCTACCCAATACATTAGCCTTGACCCCTTGGGGCGCACCGCTTGGCACTACGCGTTGGGCAGATGCACTGATGCAGCCACGCCTGCCAGCCGTTCTGTCCCTGCCGGCAGTGTTGGCAGTCCTGTGGCTTTGGCAGCGCTACGCCACAGCGCGCCTGCATTGGACCCTGCTTCCAGCCCTCTTCTTTGGCGCACTACTTTCTGGATACCAATGGGATCAGCGCTCTGCATTGCAGCGTGCGTTTACCGACCCGACGCATGATGCGCAACCCTTCGGGATCAAGATCACCCCCGATGCGCAAGTGTTATGGCTAGGTAACCTGTTGCCGGCTTGGAGCGTATTGCATCGCTCGCATTACATCCAGCAACAACAGTTGTCCGGCATTGTGTTCAATCGCGCCACATCCATAGAAGGTTATCGCCGGAAAGAGCTCCTGCATGTGAAGGATGGGCAAGGCCAGGATTGCCGCATCGTGGTCTTCCCCAAAGAGCCTTTCATTGCATGCAAGCCTGATGCTGCTGCCGTGCGTCAGGCTTGCGAAAACTCTCAAGGCGAGCTCACCTATGTCGTCCTGTACTACCCATTGACCTACCCCGCAGCAGGTATCTGGGCCCCTAATAACGGTGCCGAATCAACGTATTACTTGTACGCTTGTCGTGACCTCACAAACACCGCCATCGCAACCCAACCATCAACGCAACCAACATCGCATGCGCCAGTACCTTAACGCCAGACTTTTGCAGCACGACCTCGCCCGCTATTTCGCCGCATCCCTGCTGGCGCTGTTGGTGGATACCGGCACACTCTCAATGTGTCTGCGGTTGCTGCACCTGAGCTTGGCATGGTCGGCAACGCTGGGCTTTGTCACCGGCGCGATCGTGGCCTATGTACTCAGCATCCGCTGGGTGTTCAGGGCGCGTGCGTTCGGCAATGCACCCGCACTTGAATTTCTGACCTTTGTCGGCATCGGTGTGGCAGGCCTGGGGATCACCCAACTGGTATTGTGGATCGGCGTCACAGAACTGGGGCTGCTGCCAGAAGCAGTGAAGCTGGCCGCCGCAGTGGTGACGTTTGCCTTCAACTACATCGCGCGTAAAACGCTACTCTTTGCTACATCGCGCCGCAGTCGCGCCGCCTCGGGGAATGTGGTTTGAGCAATTCCAATTCAACAGAACATGCCATAGTCATCGTCGGCGCGGGTCCTGCAGGCCTGACCGCCGCACTTGAACTGCAAGCCGCCGGCATTGGCAACATCACCGTACTGGAAGCAGATACCCAGGTGGGTGGGATTTCGCGCACTGTTTCGCACCACGGCAACCGCATCGACATCGGCGGGCATCGGTTCTTTTCCAAGTCCGACTGGGTGATGGACTGGTGGCGCAAATTGATGCCAGTCGCCGCACCTACCGGCACAAGTAGCGGGCGCGAGCTGCGCTATCAAGGTGCCAGCGCCGACGTCCCTGCCAGCAATGCCAAGGAATCTGATGAGGGCGTACTGCTGGTGCGCAGTCGCTTGTCGCGCATCTACTTCAACAAGCAGTTCTTCGACTACCCGCTCAAGCTCAACCCCGACACCCTGCTCAAGCTGGGACCGTGGAAGACCTTCACTTTTGGCCTCAGCTATGTTTGGGCCAAGATCAATCCACGCAAACCTGAAAATTCGCTGGAAGACTTCCTGGTCAACCGCTTCGGTCGCAAGTTGTACCTGCAATTCTTCAAGGAATATACCGAAAAAGTCTGGGGTGTGCCCTGCGGTGAAATCAGCGCCGCGTGGGGCGCGCAGCGCATCAAAAGTCTATCCATTGTCAAAGCCATTACCCATGCCCTGAAGAAAGTACTGGGGCTGGGCGGCAAGGCCGAACAGACTTCGCTGATTGAAAGCTTCCTGTACCCCAAGTATGGCCCCGGCCAAATGTGGGAAACCGCCGCGCAACGTTTTGTGGCGCAGGGCGGAATGCTGATGATGCACAGCCGTGTGGAGGGCATCCATATGCACGACGGTCGCGCGCAAGGCATCACCTATCGTGATGCGCGAGGCACGACACACGCGCTGCCTTGCAGTCACCTGCTTTCCACCATGCCGATCAAGGACCTGGTGCACGCTGCGGGGGATGGTTTTCCGCAAGAAGTCCGCAACATCGCCAGCCAACTCTCCTACCGCGACTTCATCACCGTGGGCCTGCTCTACCCGCGCAGCGCCATCCCGCGTCAACTGGACGATAACTGGATCTACATACAGGAACCCGGGGTCAATGTAGGCCGCGTGCAGGTGTTCAATAACTGGAGCCCCTATATGGTGGCCGACCCCACTACTCTATGGATGGGACTGGAGTTCTTCTGCAAGGAAGAAGATGCACTCTGGAAAATGGATGAGCCCTCGATGAAAGCCATGGCCCACAAGGAAATGGTGCAGATCGGACTGGTGCGCGCCGATGCGCCACTGGATGCGGTGGTGCTGCATGTCCCCAAAGCATATCCCGGCTATTTCGGCGAAGCCTATACGCGCTTTGGCGAACTACAGACCGCACTGGATGCGGTTCCCAACCTGTTCCTGATCGGTCGCAACGGTATGCATCGCTACAACAACCAAGATCACTCCATGCTCACTGCCAAGGAAGCGGCGCGACAGATCGCTACTGGAATCGTTGACAAGGCGGCGATCTGGGGAATCAACGTGGATGATGAGTATCACGAGGAGAAAAAATAAGTGCCGCCCACTCGTGCAACCTTTTCCTCCAGACCAGCCACAGGTTTAGACTGGATCGACCGCACCATCTGCGGCTACCTCATTCTTCCTGTCTTCTTGTTCTGCCTGTGGTTCATTCCACTGGCTGCTGCGGTTTTGTTGGCACTCACTTGCCTTGCTACCTGGCATGCACTGCGCGGCCCGTTGCTTGGATCCACCGGTCCTGGCAACCGTATGGTAATCAGTATCTTTGTGCTGGCACTAGGCTGGACGGCGATCGCCGGTGTTGGACATTTTTTTTACGCCAACTCCGACTGGCTCATCCGTGATGCCGTATTGCATGACCTGTCCATCAGTGGATGGCCACCCACCTACCAGATTGCAGACGGATCTCATCTGATTCTACGTGCCCCGGTAGGATACTTTTTGCCCTCGGCAGTGATGGGCTACCTGTTTGGCGCCAGTGCTGCCAACATTGCAATCTATCTATGGACAGCACTCGGCTGGGGATTATTTCTCGTAGCTGCCTGCCGTCTATTTAACACCCCGCGTGAACGCATCTTCTGTCTTCTGATATTGACCTTTTTTGGCGGCATGGACCTACTCGGCCACGCATGGGCCTACCGAGAAGTCCCGGCTTTCGGCCAACACATTGAGTGGTGGATGCCATCCATCCAATATTCGGCCAATACCACCTTGTTGTTCTGGGTACCTAACCATGCGCTGCCAGCATGGCTTGGCATTGTGTTGATTCTGCGCCACTGGCAGCAGCCCTCCCTCGCACGCATCACGCCACTGCTCGCAACTGCCGTGCCTCTTTGGTCACCTTTGGCGGCTATTGGTTTATTTCCATTTTTCTTGTTCGGGCTGGCATGGCGACGCGACCGCAAAATCCTGTTCTCCCCCTGGTCTTGCTTCGCGTTCGTACCCATTGCATTGCTCACCATGAAGTATCTAGGCATGGATGCCGCAGAGGTGCCGCACGGCTGGATGACGGAAATGTGGGGCACATGGGATCTGTTTGCCTACCGTTACGTTCTGTTCTGCTTGCTGGAATTCGGCTTTTTGGCACTGATTTTGGCGCGTATCACCCATTTCAATCGCCCCATGCAAATCGCAGTGGCGACATTGTGTCTGTTGCCCTTTTACTATCTTGGCATCGGCAATGATTTGGCAATGCGTGCGTCAATTCCTGCGCTGTGCGTGCTGGCACTTGCTGCAGTCACGCCGCTTGCACAGCAGAACCATCGCACCCTATGGCACAGCCTGCTCACCATCGTGTTGCTGCTGGGCGGTCTAAGTGCTGCGCAAGAGCCAGAACGAGCTTTTATCGAACCGGCATGGAAGCCTTTGGGCAAGACTATTCCTGCATCGGTACGCAGGGAGCACTCTGAAGCAACCTCGCTCTATCCCCCGCATTATTTTGCACGCAAGGATTCAGCAATCTTGAAGGCATTGATGCGCCATCCCGCGCCACTGGATGTCTCTCAAGAAAAACCATAATGAGCAGTGCTGAATGCCGATAGTCACCACACAAATTGCCAGCTTTGAGGCCAACGCCGGCAGCAGCCTGCTCGATGCCGCCGGCGCTGCTTCAGTACAGTTCCCATACAGCTGCAAAACAGGCCGCTGCGGAAGCTGCCGCTGCAAAGTAGTGGCCGGTCACACGCATGCTTTATTGCCGGAATTGGGTCTAACCGAGCAAGAAAAAGCAGACGGATGGATTCTTAGCTGTGCACGCGCTGCGGACACTGATCTGCACATTGAAGTACTTGACCTAGGTGAACTCGCACTTCCGCCGCCACGCACGCTGCCCTGTAAAATCAACACACTTCAGCGTTTAGCGCCTGATGTTGTTGGCATCCAACTTCGGCTCCCTCCCTCTAGCGTCTTCGAGTTCTTGCCTGGGCAATACATCGACATCATCGGCAAGAATGGCCTACGTCGTAGCTATTCGATTGCCAATCCCAGCTTGCCAAACAACACGCTAGAGCTGCATGTTCGCGCCATGCAAGATGGAGAAATGACGCGGTATTGGTTTGAAGATGCAAAACCGGAGGACGTTTTGCGCTTACACGGCCCCTTGGGCACGTTCATCTTGCGCGCCTGTAGTGGTATGCAGCTATTTTTCCTTGCCACCGGCACCGGAATTGCACCTGTCAAGGCAATGCTTGAAGCACTTTCTAATCTGCCTTCGGAGCAGCAACCAGAATCTGTCACCGTCTTGTGGGGTGGCCGCAGACAAGGCGATCTGTACTTTGACATTAAGACCTTGGCACCCGCCGCCCAGTTCATCCCTGTGCTCTCTCGCCCTGACGATGCTTGGCGGGGCGCACGCGGCCATGTACAGGATGTCCTGTTGGCGATGCAACCCGATTTCAGCAATGCTGCTGTCTATGCTTGCGGCTCCGACACGATGATTCACGCTGCCAAGGCAGCGCTGCTGCACGCAGGACTCCCTGCCAGGCAGTTTTACTCAGATGCGTTCGTGTGTTCTGCCAAACCAGCACCAAACGAAGGCACATGACATGAAAGCAGTGATTCTCGCAGGTGGATTGGGCACGCGTCTTAGTGAAGAAACTACCGTGCGTCCCAAACCCATGGTGGAGATCGGCGGCATGCCAATCCTCTGGCATATCATGAAGATCTACTCCAGTCACGGCATCAATGAGTTCATTATCTGCTGCGGCTACAAGGGCTACATCATCAAGGAATACTTCGCCAACTATTTCCTGCATATGTCGGATGTCACCTTCGACATGCAAGCCAACAGCATGCACGTCCATGAGCGTCGCTCAGAGCCGTGGAAGGTAACGCTCGTGGATACCGGGGATCACTCGCAAACCGGTGGTCGCCTGCGGCGCGTAGCGAACTATTTGATGGACGATGATGCGTTTTGTTTGACCTATGGCGACGGTGTGGGCGATATCGACATCGGTGCCTGCATCGCGTTCCACAAGGCACATGGCAAAGCCGCCACGGTGACCGCCACCATTCCACCCGGACGGTTTGGCGCACTGTCCATGCAGGACGGTCGAGTCGATAGCTTTCAAGAAAAACCGCGCGGTGATGGTGGCATGATCAATGGTGGCTTCTTCGTGCTCTCACCACGTGTGCTGGACTATCTGCAAGATGACGGCACAATCTGGGAGCAAGCACCGCTGCAAACATTGGCGAATGAAGGCGAGCTCATGGCCTTCGAACACCATGGCTTCTGGCAACCCATGGACACACTGCGCGACAAAGCGAATCTGGAAGAGCTCTGGGCCAGCGGCAATGCCCCCTGGAAGCGTTGGCCGTGATTGGTACATCCAACATTTCACCAGATTTCTGGAGGGATAAGCGCGTTCTGTTGACAGGGCATACCGGCTTCAAAGGCGGATGGTTGAGCCTGTGGTTGCAATCCATGGGGGCAGATGTTGCTGGCATAGCCCTGCCGCCACCCAGCGCGCCATCGTTATTCAATGTCGCCGATGTTGGACAAGGCATGTCGCACCACATCGCCGACATTCGGGACTACGCATCCATCGCGCCATTGTTTGCGCAGCTTCAACCGCAAATCGTGTTTCATTTGGCGGCACAACCACTGGTCCGCGCCTCCTACCAGCAACCGTTGGAGACCTACGCGACCAATGTGATGGGCACGGTGCATGTGTTGGAAGCTGCACGTCAGGCAGGCTCGGTACGTGCCATCGTCAACATCACCACCGACAAGTGCTACGAAAACCATGAGTGGGTGTGGGGCTACCGTGAATCAGACCCGATGGGTGGGCATGATCCATACTCCAGCAGCAAGGGTTGCGCGGAACTGGTCAGTAGTGCTTATCGCAACTCGTTCTTGAAGGAAGCCGGTATTGCGCTGGCCACCGCCCGTGCCGGCAATGTCATCGGTGGTGGTGACTGGGCCCAGGATCGTCTGCTGCCAGACATCTTACGGGCGCTGGAGCACGGAACTGCCGTACCTATCCGCAACCCGCACGCCATTCGTCCCTGGCAGCATGTACTGGAGCCGCTCAGTGGCTATTTGCAATTGGCAGAACGCTTATACACCCAAGGGCAACCCTATGCAGAAGGCTGGAACTTTGGCCCCAATGATGACGATGCCCGCCCAGTGCAATGGATCGTGGAGCAACTATGCGCAACCTGGGGGGGGGATGCCCACTGGCAGACGCAACCCGGCGAACATCCACACGAAGCCAGTTTCTTGAAGTTGGACATCTCCAAAGCGCGGCAACAATTGGGCTGGCAGCCCCGCTGGTCACTGCAAGAAGCGCTTGCCCATGTAGTTCATTGGCATAAAGCATGGCGCAATGGCGAAAACATGCGCATTCTGTGCATGCAGCAAATCTCTGACTATCGTCACTCACCATGAGCACTGATTTTTCTACCCCCTCCTCTGCAGAGCAGCTACGTGACCAGATCCTTGCGCTGGTAGCTCGCTATGCTGACATCGCCCATACACCCAAACCCTTCATCCCGGGGCTTAGTACCGTGCCGGTGTCGGGCAAAGTCATTGGTGGAAAAGAATTGCAATTGATGGTGGAGGCATCATTGGATGGCTGGCTGACCACCGGGCGTTTCAATACCCAGTTCGAAGAATGCCTAGCCAACTATCTAGGCGTAAAACACGCAATCACCGTGAATTCCGGCTCTTCCGCCAACCTTGTTGCGTTTTCCACATTGACCAGTCCGCGCCTCGGTGAACGTGCGATCAAACTTGGCGATGAAGTCATTGGCGTTGCTGCCGGCTTCCCGACCACGGTCAATCCCATCGTGCAATTCGGCGCTGTCCCTGTATTCGTGGATGTTGATCTTGCCACCCATAATGTAGATGCCAGCCAGCTGGAAGCGGCCATTTCACCAAAAACCAAAGCCGTTATGCTGGCCCATACCCTGGGCAATCCATTCAATTTGGATGCCGTCACGGCGTTATGCAAGAAGCATGGACTATGGCTGATCGAAGACTGCTGTGATGCACTGGGGGCCACCTACAACGGCCAGATGGTGGGCACATTCGGCGATATTGCCACCCTGAGTTTCTATCCCGCCCACCACATCACCATGGGTGAAGGTGGCGCGGTCTTTACCAACAACTCTGAACTCAAGCTCATCGCTGAATCCTTTCGTGACTGGGGCCGCGATTGCTATTGCGCGCCAGGCAAGGACAACACCTGCTGCAAGCGTTTTGGCTGGAGCTGCCGTGAACTCGGCGGGAGCCTACCCGATGGCTACGATCACAAATACACCTATAGCCATCTGGGCTACAACCTCAAGATCACCGACATGCAGGCTGCGTGTGCGCTGGCGCAAATGGATCGACTGGAAGGGTTTATCGCTAGCCGTCGCGCCAACTTTGCCTATCTGCATGATCGCCTGCAAAATTGCTCCGAGTTCTTGATGCTGCCGGAAGCAACGTTCAACTCTAATCCTTCCTGGTTCGGCTTCCCGGTGACGCTGCGCCCCAACTCCGGCATCCGGCGCGTTGACCTGCTTAACTACCTCAACCAGCACAACATCGGCACACGGCTGCTGTTTGCCGGCAACTTGACCCGCCAGCCCTATATGGCCGGCCGCAACTACCGCGTAAGTGGGGATTTGGTCAACACTGATATTGTGATGGAACAAACATTCTGGCTTGGCGTATATCCGGGGCTTGGGGAAGTACAGCTGGATTTTGTTGCAGGCAAGCTGGAAGAATTCCTGGGGCTGGGTTTCTAATGGCGACAATAGATTCGGCAGGCACCGGACGATTGCTGCTGTTCGGTGCATCCGGCGCCATCGGGGGTGCGGTCGACAGACATTATGCTGAGCAAGGGTGGCAGGTGGTGCGTATCACCCGCGGCACCAACCACGCGCATTCCGGCTCATTCCTGGCATGGAATCCATTAGATGACGATTCCGTCGGCGAGGCTGCCGTCGCTGCGGCAGGTCCCTTCGATGCCGTATGCTGGGCACAGGGAGTGAACTGTAACGACAACATTTTCGAGTTCAATGCCAGCGCCCACCAATCGATTTATCGAGCCAATGTCCTGTCAATTCTGGTATCTCTCAACCGCCTGCTGACCCGGAACGCACTGACAAAGCCTTCGCGCCTTTGCGTGATCAGCTCCATCTGGCAGAACCAAGCGCGTCAGGACAAGTTGTCTTATTGCGTGAGTAAGGCTGCGGTCCAGGGCCTGATTCTCTCTCTTGCCAACGATCTAGGCCGCGATGGCCATCTTGTGAATGCGGTTCTACCTGGGGTTCTCGAAACTCCGATGACCCGGGCAAACCTTAGCGAGAACCAGATCCGCAATGTGGAGGCATCCACCCGCTTCGGTCGCCTCGCCACCCTTGATGACGTCGCCGCAGCCGTTTATGGCCTGGCCTCGTTCCGCAATACCGGTACTACCGGGCAATTCCTCAACGTCGACCTCGGTTACACGCATGTCAGGATCATTTGAGTTCGACATTCACTCCAGCGCGAAGTCATACCATGTCTTGGCCGGCACCGGAATCGTGCGCCCACACGTGGAGAGTTCCCACGCGATCCTGATTTGTGACGAAGTCCTGCCGGCCCATTACCCGTGGCTGAAGCGCGAGGCCAGCATCCTCATCCAGGCACGCGAAGAGTTCAAGACGCTCGATACTATCGGCATGCTGATCGAGCAGTTGCGCCAGCGTGGTGCGACACGCACGGCGCGGGTCATCGCCATCGGCGGCGGAATCATCCAGGACGTCGCCACATTCGCAGCGTCCTGCTACATGCGCGGAATCGGCTGGGATTATGTACCAACCACCCTGCTAGGCATGGTCGATTCATGCATTGGCGGCAAGTCCTCGATCAACGTCGGCTCCTACAAGAACATCGTCGGCAACTTCTATCCTCCGGACACGATCTGGGTGGACACAGATTTCTGCTCAACACTGTCCTCTGCGCAGATGGTTGAAGGCCTCTGCGAAGCGGTGAAGATCTGCTACGCCAGCACCGACGACGCCTTCGACAGATACCTTGCTCTCGCCGATGCCGGGGACCTGCTGCGTGACTCTGCCCACGTGGTAAAAACTATCAATCTGACCCTCGCTACCAAGAAGGTTTTCATTGAAGAGGACGAATTCGACAACGGCATTCGCCTGCTGCTCAACTTCGGCCACACCTTCGGGCATGCACTTGAGGGTGCGAGCAACTACCGTATCAGCCACGGCATCGCGGTGGGTCTGGGCATGCTGGCCAGTTTTTCGTTCTCCGAAGCACAGGGACTGGTCGACCGATACTGCGCGCGCGCCTCCAAGCTGCGCGCACATTTGCGCTGGTTACTAGCGCAGGTACCTGGGTTGGATGCCGAGCTGGCAAAGATCCCCGCTGACGACCTACTGCGCCGATTCGACTCCGACAAGAAACACACGGCGGAACACTATGCCGTCATCGCCTACGATGCGGACGGCGTCCTGGTCCGTCACTTAACACCACGTACGGCGGCGACTAAAAGGACACTGCACCATGCCTTCGCCGCGATGGAAAGAGAATTGAATGAAATATAGCGACCAGATCGGAGACTGGCTTTTGGCGCTGGGCTACACCCATTGCTTCTACGTGGGCGGTGGCAACATCATGCACCTGATTGAGAGCCTCAGCCTACGCCTCGACTGTCACCCCGTCATCAATGAAGTTGCCGCCGGCATCGCAGCCGAATACTTCAACGAGGCGAGCCGCGGTGGAGCGAAGGCACTCGCCCTAGTGACCGCAGGCCCAGGGCTCACCAACATCATGACCGCCATCGCGGGGGCCTTTCTGGAAAGCCGGGAATTGCTGGTGATCGGTGGCCAGGTCAAGACCGCCGACCTAGCGCATGGCACACTGCGGCAGCGCGGCATCCAGGAAATTGATGGGGTATCCATCACCCGTCCGATCACGATCGAGTCCGTGCTGCTGGAAGAACCGCTGGAGATGCAGACGTTCGTCGACCTTGTGCAGGCCTCGCGGCACGGGCGCAAGGGCCCGGTCTTCATCGAGATTCCTTTGGACGTACAGGCCAGACAGGTCGAGCCTGTAACAGCAGATGAGGCGGCCATCGCACCGCGCCCTCTGCCACGCATCACGGACCAGGTGCTGGCCGAAGTCGCCGACCGCATCCGGCATGCCACTCGGCCCGTGCTGCTGCTCGGCGGCGGCATCGACCGCGCGACAGCCGCCGATCTGAGGATCCGCTTCAGCGAACTGGGGATCCCTTTGGCGACCACCTGGAACGCCGCCGACCGCATTGATGCCGACCATCCGGCCTACGTGGGCAGGCCCAATACTTGGGGGCAGCGCAGCGCCAACATAGTGCTGCAGCAGGCGGATCTCCTAGTCGCGCTCGGAAGCCGGCTCGGGATGCAGCAGACCGGTTTCAACTGGCAACAGTTTGTTCCAAACGGCGAAGTGATCCAGGTCGACTTGGATCGCGCCGAACTGGAGAAGGGGCACCCCCGCATCGCCAAAGGCCTGTGCGCCGATGCCAACGACATGCTAACTAGACTCGCGCGAATGGAGTTGGGCGACCATGCCGAATGGTTGGCATACGCGCGCCACGTCCGCGACGCGCTGCCTGCTGTCGAGGCGATAAATAACACGGCCGACAGCTACATCTCGCCCTACTGCTTCGTCGAGCACATCTCCACGCTCTGCCACCCAAGCGACACCATAATACCCTGCAGCAGCGGCGGCGCTTTCACCGTGATGATGCAGGCCTTCCGCCAGAAGGCCGGTCAGATCATGATCACCAACAAGGGACTGGCATCAATGGGCTACGGCCTGTCGGGTGCCATCGGGGCTGCATTCGCCAACCCCGACGGACGGGTCGTGCTGGTGGAGGGTGACGGCGGATTCGCCCAGAACCTGCAGGAAATCGGCACAGCCCGAATCAACGGTCTGAATCTGAAGATCTTCTTGTTCGACGACGGCGGCTACGCCTCGATCCGTGCCACCCAGCGCAGCTATTTCAAGGGCCGCTATGTTGGCTGCGATCGCGGCACTGGACTGGGCCTGCCGGACTGGGAAAAACTGTTCGCGGCGTGGTCTGTCCCAGTAATGACGCTGGAAGCCAGCAACATGGGCTGTGCCGAATTCTCCGCCAGCTTCAACCAACCGGGCATGGCCGCGTTCGTGGTCAAGCTCGACCCGGATCAGACATACTTCCCGAAGATCACTAGCCGGATCACCGATTCCGGGACGATGGAATCCAACCCACTCCACCTGATGACGCCGGAGCTCGATGCCGATATCGTCGATTCAGTTCTCAGATACCTACCCAAGCAAGGCGGAGAAATCCCATGAACAAACACGAAAAAAAGATGCTCGATATCCTCAGTCTACTGAGGAATGAATTCGGTGCCGTCGCAGTGAAAGCTGAGTTTGAAGCCGAAGGTACCCGTGTCGATGAATTACTGCGCCTGATGGAAATCGCTCGCAAGGCGGATCTTGATGTCGGTCTGAAAATCGGCGGCTGCGAGGCTGTGCGTGATCTGATCGAAAGCAAGCAATTTGGCGTTGAGTACATCATCGCGCCGATGGTGGAAACTCCATATGCACTGTCCAAGTTCATCGATGCAAAAAACAAGATCTACACCAAAGACGAGCAGGAATACACTGACTTCTTATTTAATATCGAAACGATCACCGCCTTCAATAATATTAACGAAATGGCAAGACTTGCCGCTGCGCCTAGTGGAACAGATGGAATGGTTTTTGGTCGAGTGGACTTTTCTGGCTCCATGGGGTGGGGCCGCAACGCCATCAACACCGATCCTGTCACCGAGTATTGCATTAAGACCGGCAGCATCTGTAAGGAATTTGATCTTGACCTGGTGGTCGGCGGCGGGGTCTCTATGGATGCATTACCTATGCTCAAACGAATCAATGACAACTATCTGACTCGATTCGAGACGCGTAAAGTGATTTTTGGCAATGAAGCCCTCGCCAAAGAAAATATTGACAAGGCACTGCTGCAGGCAGTTCATTTCGAGTTGCTGTGGCTATTGAATAAGCGCGACTACTACGCGCTGATCACTGCAGAAGATGATCGCAGAATCGAGATGTTGGAGAGCCGCTGGAAGGTTTTATCCAGCGAACAATGACGATCTCACTAGTTGCTCGCAACCGTCCATGACTCAACTAGTGTTGCCAGCTACACTCATCGAGCATTTGCGCAACAGCCACTGGCGCATTCTCGTCACTGGTGCCAGCGGCTGGCTCGGACAGGCTGCTCTGGAACTTCTATCCAATACACTGGGCAGCACCTGGCACACCCACGTAATTGCATTTGGAAGTCAGGCACGCACTTGGTCGTTACGCAATGGCACGGTGGTCAGCCAACGGCCATTAACTGAATTACCCGCATTACCGCATTCGCCTTCACTGCTGCTTCATTTCGCGTATTTGACGCGTGAAAAAACTTCAACGATGTCCGCCAATGCGTACATCGATACCAACCGTACGCTGTCGCGCTTGGCCGCCGAAGGTGGGGCCAGCGTCGGTGTAGAGCGCGTTTTCGTCACCTCCTCCGGTGCCGTAAATACAGCAATGGCTAAGCCTGATGATGAAGATCCAAACCTGCTTTACGGACGGCTGAAGTTGGAGGACGAAGCACTGTTCAAGACTTTCGTGCAAGCAGCACCTGAGCGACGCACCTTCATTGCGCGCTTGTTCAACCTCAGCGGCCCGTACATCAACAAGCTGGATTCCTATGCACTTGCCTCATTCATCCGGCAGGCACGCCAAGGACGCATCCAGATTCACGCACGCCATCCTGTAGTGCGTTCCTACACAAGCGCGGCCAATTTGTTAGGCGTCGCTATGGGCCAACTGATGACCGCCGAGGCCGAACCCTTCCTCTGCGTGGAAACCGCCGGCGAATGCGAGGTTGAAGTGGGTGACTTAGCAAAGATAGTGCGTGAACTCGTGGCACCCAATGCCGCCATCGCGCGGCTCACCATGCTCACGGAACCAACAGACCGTTACGTTGGTGATGGTGCTCGTTACCGCCAACTGCTGGCCCTGCACGGTATCGATGAACACCCGCTCGCACGCCAGGTCAACGATACCGCTGATTTCATCGCCCAAATCGAATCGGTAAGTGCATGAGTTTCGAGCGTATTACCCGGCGACTACCCGAACGCATCCGACCCAGTCGCCGCTTCTTCCATTTCCTGTTGGTTGGCGGCATCAACACCGCATTTGGCTATGCTGCGTTTGTTGCCTGCCTATGGCTGGGGATGCACTATGCAATAGCTGCTGCCGTAGCTACGATATTGGGTGTATTGTTCAACTTCCATAGCACAGGCAAGCTAGTATTTAGTAGCACCAATCATCGTCAACTACCATTATTCGCAGGTGTGTATGTTGTTGTGTATCTCGTAAATGTGCTTGGCCTATCGCTGCTATCAGCAGCGAAGATTCCGCCTTGGCTAGGTGGATTGCTGTTGATCCTGCCATGCGCCATGCTGTCTTACTTTCTCAATAGCCGCTTTGTATTCCGAATATGACCAAACTCATCAGCATCGTCACTCCACTCTTCAACGAAGAGGACAACGTCGAGGACCTGTGCAACCGGATTGAGGCGGTAATGGCATCTTTGCCCTACGACTATGAACATCTTTGTATCGATAATTGCTCAAAAGACCGCACTGTTGCCTTACTCCGCGCTCGCGCTGCACGCGACCCCAAACTAAAAGTCATTGTCAATGCTCGCAATTTTGGGCATATCCGCTCTCCTTATCATGCACTGCTGCAAGCTGCAGGCGACGCCGTAGTGGTGATTGCAGGCGACCTGCAAGACCCGCCAGAGATGATTCCTGAGTTCATCAAGCAATGGGAAAACGGCTTCAAGACAGTAATGGCGGTAAAACCGGAAAGCGAAGAGTCTTCGTTAATGTTTCTTGTCCGCAAGATGTACTACAAGGTAATCAATCGCATCTCGGAAATATCCCTGATCAACAACGCAACCGGTGCCGGCCTGTTCGATCGCGATGTGATCGAAATATTACGCAGCATCGACGATCCCTACCCCTATACGCGGGGCTTGGTATGCGAAATTGGCTACCCCATTGCGACAGTGCCATTCAAGCAGCCACGTCGCACACGTGGTGTCACCAGCCAAAATTTTTACACACTGTACGACATCGCCATGCTTGGCATCACCAAGCACTCCAAAGTGCCCCTTCGGCTCATGGCGATGCTTGGATTTGCGTTGGCAATGGTTAGCCTGTTGGCAGCATTCGGATACCTACTTGCCAAACTTCTTTTTTGGGACAAATTTCAATTCGGAACCGCGCCCATTCTAATTGGTATGTTTTTATTCGGCGCTATCCAGATGTTCTTTCTTGGGCTGCTGGGTGAATATATCGCATCCATTCAAACCCAAGTACGAAAGCTGCCACTAGTAGTAGAGTCAGAGCGAATCAATTTTTAAGAAAATGCTAGCCGACCCAACATAAACCCATGTCGCTATCTGTGACTGCATATGCACTTTTCTTAGACGCGACCACGAACCAAATATCTCAACTGTGGCGCTAACTTCATGAAAGAAAGCAAGCTCGCATCATCAGAAATTCATCCAAAAATCAAACTGCTAGCAGGTGGTGCGCTTGGCATCGCCATGATGCTTTTTTTACGCCGCTACCCCGGCATTTTTCACGACTCGATTCTGTATATGGGCCAAGGCCTGATGCAGCGGTCGCCGGAAATATTTGAACATGATTTGTTCTTTGCACATGGCAGCCAGGCCAGCTACACCATTATGCCGTGGATCTTGGGGAAAGCATTTTCTTTTGCATCACCCCCATTGGCCATGTTGCTGGGCGCATTCACCAGCATGTTACTGTTTGCCGCATCCGCCTGGTTTGCATTGAAGGCGCTGTTGCCGACGCAACAGCGTTATTGGGCCTGGCTGGGTGCGCTGTGCTTGCCCTCTATCTATGGCGTAGTCCATATATTTAGCTACAACGAACCATTCCTGACATCCCGTCCACTTGCAGAATCGTTCTGTTTGCTTTGTATTGGCTGGCTCATCCGCGAAAAATGGCTGCTTGCTGCGGCCAGCCTTGTGATAGCCGGACTATTTCACCCGCTGCAAGCGATTGCAGGTGCGGCAATCATCTGGGTGTGGGCTGTTGGCCAAGATCGACGCTGGCTGCATGCGCTATGGTTGATATTTCCAGTCGCCGCGCTCGCATGCATCGGGATAGCTCCGCTCGATGGGCTGCTGCAGCGCGCAGACTCCGGCTGGTTCAAGGAGCTGACCTATTCACGCCAAGTGTTCGTCACGCTCTGGAGTGTCAATGACTTCAAGAATCTTGGCTTTGATGTCGTGGTTTTGCTGAATGCGTGGCACTGGCTACGGGGCCGGTTTGGTGAATGGTGCTTGGCATCATTGATCGGCTGCACGATTGGCATTCTTGCCAGTTTGCTCTTGGTTGATTTCCTGCACCTGGTCCTGCCTATCGGCCTACAATTATGGCGCGTTCATTGGCTGGCACACTTTTTCTCATTGGCGGCCATTGGTGCACTCCTGTTATTTCATTTGCGTGCAAAGGACTCCGTTTCTGCACTACTGCTGACGCTCACCGCACTCCTAGCCTGGGGCGAGACCGATTGGGGCTGGTCATTGCTTGCCGCGATGTACGTCGGCTGGCAGTTTGCTCCACAAGACTCCCGCCAACGACTTGGCGGTTTGCTCAGTTGGATCTTTGGCCTGTCCACTGTGCTGTTGTTCTATAACCACGCCAGCAATGAATACCATTGGTTCAAAGAAGCGCATTTTCGAATCGATCTGTATCCCTTTGACCGTCGTCTACTGGTTTTCCCAGCATTGTCATTTGGCCTACCGCTGTTCGGGCTATTGCTGTGGGAACGATGCGGATCAATCGCAAAGAGACTTTTACTTGCTTGTTTTCTGTTGCCTGCAGTGGCAGCAACACTGTACCTGTGGGATGCTCGCGACAGCACGCAACACGTCATGGAAGATGCGGCATTTCGACCTGATATTTTTGGCACCTCGATTCCCGAACATGCCCAAATCTATTGGGAGCCAGAATCTTTAGTTGGAGTATGGCTTGTGCTTCATCGTGCGAGCTATTTCAGTCCAGGCCAACTTGCAGGGCAGATGTTTAGCCGTGATACTGCTGAAGACGGCCTGCAGCGTGAAAACAGAATGATGCCACTGATGCGTGAGAGTCTTGGGTGTCAAGATGAAAAGCTGAATGCCACTGAACGTGCACGTTGCCATATCAGCGATCACAGCATGAAACAAGCGTGCTCCCTAAATGGAGGCAAGCGACCTGATTTCATGGTGTTGTCCTACCCACAACCACAGCCATACGTCGGGCAGTGGGTGATCCCTGATCCGGCATCAAGGACTCCTGCAATTACCTTTCGTCTCTACCGTTGCGACGATATTCTCAATTTTGGAGGCGGCGGCAGCAGTCCGCCCGTTCGCCGGTGAGTAGTCGAATGGCGTTGCATCGCCAACATGCATGGACACGGCTCAGTGCCTACTAGCCACGCACCCATTGGGCGCTGGCGTACACCGATCGCAGGTGGCCTGTTTGGCATCGTATTGGTGTTGTTACTTCACCGCTATGTTGGCATCAACCACGACTCCATCTTGTACCTGGGACAAGCGCTCGCGCAGCGCTGGCCGCAAATATTTGGTCAGGATCTGTTTTTCATACACGGCAATCAGGATCGTTACTCAATAGCGCCCTGGATGCTTTCAGAAACAGTCGGCAGCATCAACCCGCCAGTACTTTTCCTTTGGGGATCCGCTGCTGGTCTCTTGGGTTTTTTCTTCGCTGGCTGGTACTGCCTCCGTGTATTGTTGCCCCCCGGTCTACGCTACTGGGCATGGTTAGCTACAATTTGCCTGCCGCCTGTATATGGCATGACCCAGCTATTCAGCTATGGCGAGAAATTTCTTACCCCCAGGCCATTCTCCGAAGCTCTATGCTTGATTTCCATTGCATTTTTTACCCATAAGCGCACTTGGCTTGCTCTCCTTTTTTTAGGGCTTGCCTGCATTCTGCATCCGCTACAGATGCTGGCCGCCAGCCTGATCATTTGGCCTTGGCTTGTAATGCGGGATAGACGCTGGCTGCACGCCTGCTGGCTAGGTATTCCGGTTTTGTTTCTTGCTTATATCGGAGTCAAACCATTTCCTGATTTGTATTTACGCATCGACCCAATTTGGCTTTACAACTTATACGACGCAACCCCGCAGCTATTTTTGTCGAAGTGGAGCCTGGCCGACTTCAACAATCTCTTATTTGATATTTTTTTACTGACCATCGCTCAACGAATCCTGCCGCTGGACTTTGCGCGCTGGTGTCGTGCGGCACTCTTCGGGTTAGTGCTTGGTATTGCGGTTACAGCCCTGCTGGTGGATTCGCTTCACCTTGCCCTCCCCTCCGCACTCCAACTGTGGCGTGTCCATTGGCTAGCTCATTGGCTTAGTATCGCCGCTATCGGCGCGCTGTGTTTTCACGGCATTCACACCAATAATTTCTCCCGCACTTTGCTACTGCTGCTTGCGGCAATCTTTGCCTGGGGAGAGGGCACCTGGGAGTGGGGCGTATTTGCGATGTTGTATGCCATCTGGCCACTACTTGTTCACCGCTTGCCCTCCAGCGTTACCAAACTGATTGGCATCCTGCTTGGTGGCTTAGTGTTGCTTCTGTCAATTGAGTACGTCTCATTGCAACTTGCGGGCTTTGAAAATGCTGGCTATCAATTGGACCTGTTCCCCCTTGACCGGCTGCTTTTGGCATTCCCTGCAATAGGATTTGGATTGCCCCTGCTCTGCGTGTTCCTTTGGAATCGTTTAACTGAAAGTGGCCAGAAAATATTGTTCCTGACTTGCCTGATCCCCCTAACCATGCTCAGCTGCTGGCGCTGGGATTCCCGCGGCCTTGCCAACCGGGTGTTTGAAAATAATGTTTTCAATCCATCGATATTCGGAACCAAGATCCCGGAGCACGCTCAAGTATTTTGGTATCCGGGCTCTATCATGGGTCCTTGGCTAGTATTGCAACGCGCCAACTATTTTAGCCCGGGGCAAGTTGCCGGCGAAATTTTCAACCGCGAAACTGCCATTGATGCTAGATCTCGCATCGAAAAGCTGCGCCCATTGATTGAGCAAGGCCTTGGCTGTGACCAGGCGCGACTTGCAGGCACCTATCATCGGGAATGCGCAATCAGTCCCCGCAATCTTCGAATTGCCTGCGAACCCGGCGTGGTACCCCCGCCGGATTTCTTGATTCTGCCTTACCAACAGACTCAAGCAGCCATCGGTACTTGGAGGCTTGTGGATCCGGCTGGCCTGCAGCCGGACTCGAAACTCTTCTTGTACCGATGCAGTGACCTCGTTGCACCACTTGCTTCTAAGTGATGATGGTTCGCTGCGACGTAGGTTTGCGATACAGTCACATCCGTTCCCGGGGAGATCCACACCAATGAGTACCGCACCTGCCGCCAATCTGATGGGTATCACCGGCATCGCCCGGCGCTTGGTCATGGACGGCGCGCTGGATGAGGCGGTGGCGCGCAAGGCAATGGACGCCGCCACTGCCGAGAAGTCGCCACTGGCGGCGTATCTGGTGCAGCACCGGCTGGCCTCGCCGGCAGCGTTGGCGGCGGCCAATTCGGTGGAGTTCGGCATGCCGATTGTGGATGCACTGGCGCTGGATCCGGCCCAGTCCGCAATCACGCTGGTCAAGGAAGATCTGCTGCGCAAGCATCAGGTGTTGCCGCTGTACAAGCGCGGTAATCGGCTGTTCGTGGGCACCTCCGACCCTACCAACAATCAGGCGCTGGAAGAACTCAAGTTCCACACCAATCTGGCGGTAGAGCCCATTTTGGTGGATGCCGACCGCATCAAGCGCTGCCTGGATCTGTGGTTGGAGGCCGCCGAAGCGCTGGCAGCAGACATGGACGATGCCGACGGCCTGGAAGGGCTGGAGGTCAGCGGGGGGGATGATGATTTTTCCAATGATTCCGGGGTCGATGCCGGTGGCGAGGACACACCTACCGTCAAATTCATCAACAAAGCGCTGGTGGATGCGATTCGCAAAGGTGCCTCGGACATCCATTTCGAACCCTATGAAACCGAGTATCGGGTGCGTTTTCGCATCGATGGCATCCTGAAGACTGCCAAGAAAGTGCCGGTGAAGCTGCATGCGCGCATTGCCGCCCGCCTGAAGGTGATGTCGCAACTGGACATCGCCGAGAAACGTGTTCCGCAGGACGGCCGCATCAAGCTCAATCTCAGCAAGACCAAGCAAATCGACTTCCGCGTCAGCACCCTGCCCACGCTGTTTGGCGAGAAGATCGTGCTGCGCATTCTGGACGGCAGCGCCGCCAAGATGGGCATCGACAAGCTGGGCTACGAGCCGGCGCAGCAGAAATTGTTCCTGGACGCCATCCACAAGCCCTACGGCATGGTGCTGGTCACCGGCCCCACCGGTTCCGGCAAGACCGTCAGCCTGTACACCGGGCTGGGAATCTTGAACGATGAGACGCGCAACATCAGCACGGTGGAAGATCCGGTGGAAATTCGCCTGCCGGGCGTCAACCAGGTGCAGCAGAACGTCAAGCGCGGCATGACCTTCGCCGCCGCCCTGCGCAGCTTCCTGCGCCAAGATCCGGACGTGATCATGGTGGGCGAAATCCGCGATCTGGAAACCGCCGAGATCGCGGTCAAGGCCGCGCAGACCGGCCACATGGTGCTCTCGACCCTGCATACCAACGATGCACCGCAGACGATTGCCCGCCTGATGAACATGGGGATTGCCCCCTACAACATCACCAGCTCGGTCAGTCTGGTCATCGCCCAGCGCCTGGTGCGCCGCCTGCACGACTGCAAGCGTGCGGTGCATCTGCCGGAGCATGCGCTGCTGGCGGAAGGCTTCACCGCCGACGAGGTGCATGCGGGCATCACCGTGTACGAGGCCGGAGGGTGTGACGATTGCACCGAGGGCTACAAAGGCCGCGCCGGCATCTACCAGGTGATGCCGATGACCGAGCAAATTCAGCAAATCGTGCTGGCCGGTGGTAATGTGCAACAGATTACCGAGGCGTCCCTGCTCAGCGGCGTCCGCGATTTGCGGCGTTCTGCGTTGGACAAGGTGAGACAGGGGGTCACCAGCCTCATCGAGATCAACCGCGTCACCAAGGATTGAAGGGGAGCCCCATGTCCGCTCGTAGAGCCGCGATCAGCAAGGCCAGGGATAAAGCCGAAGCCCGCCGTATGAACCCGCTGGAAGAGTTTGTCTGGCAGGGCCGCGACAAGCGCGGCAAGGAAATGAAAGGCGAACAGTTGGCGCGCACCGCCAATCTGCTGCGAGCCGAGCTGCGCAAGCAGGGCATCAACCCCACCGTGGTCAAGCCCAAACCCAAGCCATTTTTTGGCGGTGCCGGCAAGAAGGTCTCGGCGCGCGATATCGCCGTGTTCAGCCGCCAGCTGGCGACCATGATGAAATCCGGCGTGCCGATTGTGAACTCACTGGAAATCATCGGCGGTGGCAGCAAGAACCCGACCATGAAAAAGATGGTCAACAGCCTGCGCAGTGATATCGAGGGCGGCGCATCGATCTACGAGGCGATGAGCCAATACCCGGTGCAGTTCGACGAGCTGTACCGCAACTTGGTACGCGCCGGCGAAGCCTCCGGTGTGTTGGAAACCGTGCTGGAGACGATTGCCACCTACAAGGAAAACCTTGAAAGCATCAAGGGCAAGATCAAGAAAGCACTGTTTTACCCCACAGCAGTGATTGCGGTTGCCATCCTGGTCTGCGCGGTGTTGATGGTCTATGTGGTACCGATCTTCAAGGAAACCTTCAGCAGTTACGGGGCAGAGCTACCTGCATTTACCAGTTTGGTATTCGGTATTTCGGATATTTTCGTCAAATGGTTCTGGTTGATCGGCATCATTGCGGCAGGCGGCATCGGATTTTTCATTTACAGCTACAAGCGATCAACCAAATTGCAGCACACCATCGACCGGATGATGCTGAAGATCCCAGTAATCGGTAAGGTCTTGAACGAATCGGCAATTGCCCGCTTTGCGCGCACCTTGGCGGTGACCTTCAAGGCCGGCGTGCCGCTGGTGGAGGCGCTGGACAGTGTGGCCGGTGCTACCGGCAGCATGGTGTATGAGCAAGCGGTGATGAAGATGAAGGACGACGTGGCCGTGGGTTATCCGGTCAATGTCGCGATGAAGCAGGTCAACTTGTTCCCGCATATGGTGGTGCAGATGACCGCGATCGGTGAAGAGGCCGGCGCACTCGACACCATGCTGTACAAGGTCGCCGAGTTCTACGAAGAAGAAGTCAGCAACACGGTGGATGCGCTGTCCAGCCTGATTGAACCGATGGTGATGGTGATCATTGGTGGCTTGGTCGGCTCGATCGTGGTGGCCATGTACCTGCCGATCTTCAAGATCGCGATGACGGTGATGTAAGGGACTTGCGGCGCGATGGCCTTTCTTGATGCACACCCCGGCTTCGGCTACCCCGCCGCGGCCGGGCTTGGTTTGCTGGTGGGTAGTTTCCTCAATGTGGTGATCCTGCGTCTGCCCACACGGCTGGAATGGCAGTGGAAGCGCGATGCGCGCGAGATCCTGGACGAACCCGAACTGTATGACCCCCCGCCACCCGGCATCGTGGTGGAGGGTTCGCACTGTCCCAAATGCAAAAAGCCGCTGCACTGGTACGAGAATATCCCGCTGCTGAGTTGGGTGCTGCAAGGCGGCAAATGTCGGGGCTGCAAGACGCCGATCTCGATTCAGTATCCACTGGTGGAGCTGCTGACCGGCGTGTTGTTTCTGGCCTGTGTCTGGCACTTCGGGTTCGGCTGGAAGGGCTTTGGTGCGATGCTGTTGACCGGCTACCTGATTGCGCTGTCCGGGATCGACTTTCGCACCAAACTATTGCCTGACCAGTTGACCTTGCCCCTGTTATGGCTAGGCGTGATTGCGGCAGTGGAAAACCTGTACGTGGGGCAGAAAGCCGCGATGCTGGGGGTGATCGCCGGCTATCTGAGTCTGTGGTCGGTGTACTGGGTGTTCAAGCAACTCACCGGCAAAGAGGGCATGGGCCACGGCGATTTCAAGTTGCTGGCCGCGCTGGGGGCATGGACGGGGCTGGCGGGTGTGTTGCCGACGATTTTGCTGTCGTCTTTCATCGGCGCGCTGGTCGGCTCGATCTGGCTGGCGGTCAAAGGTCGCGACAAGGCCACCCCCATTCCGTTTGGCCCGTATCTGGCATTTGCCGGCTGGATCAGCTTCTTCTGGGGACATGACCTGGTGGGCTGGTATATGCGGCTCGCCGGCCTGGCGTAAGAGCAGCCCGGTGCGAGCGGGTTCGTGCGCGCGACGACATGCAACCACCCAGTCGCGGCCAGGGGCCGCTCCCACACGATTCACCTGCAACTGCAGGAGTACGCCCTGCGTGCGGCGGAATTGGCGGCCGCTCCTACGCGGACGCAGCAACCCATCCACAACCGCTGGAGCACGCCATGCGAATGGAAGCAACCACATAATGCGCGCATGAGCGAATACATCCTCGGGCTTACCGGCGGTATCGCCTCCGGCAAAAGCATGGTCGAGGCGCGATTTCGCGCACTGAATATCGTCGTGGCCGATGCCGATGTCGCTGCGCGAGAAGCTGTGGCTGCAGGTAGCGATGGCTTGGCCGAAGTGGTGGCCGCGTTTGGCAGCTCCATCTTGACCGCCGATGGCAACCTGGATCGTGCGGCGATGCGACAACGCGTGTTTGCCGAGAGTGCGGCACGCAAGACCCTGGAGGCCATTGTCCATCCGCGCGTGCGCACGGCATTGGCCGAGACGTGTCGGAGTGCCCAATCACCGTATGTCATCGCCTCGATCCCGTTGCTTGCCGAAAGTGGTGGCCGTGGCGCCTATCCGTGGCTGGATCGCATTCTGGTGGTGGATGCTGCTGTCGGCGTGCAACTGGCTCGCCTACAGCAGCGGGACGGAATTGATGATGGGTTGGCACAGCGCATGATCGTCGCGCAAGCCTCGCGTCAACAGCGCCTGGCGATTGCCGATGACGTGCTGGTCAATGATGGCGCATTGGATGTTTTAGATGCGCAAGTAGTGGCACTGGATCAGTTGTATCGTCGATTGGCCACCGCCTAAGGCCTCAACTGCCGCGCAGCAATGCGTCCACCACGGGAAGATCCGCTGGCGGCATCGGATAGTCGCGCAGCTCGCTCAGTGCCACCCACATCAGTGCCTGTCCCTCCAAGCCTTGTGGTGCGCCGACAAAACTGACCTCACGCACGTCCAGCAGCAAGTGCTTATCAGGCTGCTGCATGTGCACGCAGGCAATCGCATTGCCGACGATCGCGTCGACCCCCAACTCTTCACGCAATTCGCGCACCAGAGCCGCCTCCGGGGCCTCCCCCGGCTCGACCTTGCCACCGGGGAATTCCCACAGGCCCGCATGTTCCGCGTCGGTGCGTTGCGCCAACAGCACGCGCCCCAATGGATCACGCAGGATGGCGGCAACCACGTGAATCCGTTTCATCCAGCACCCTTCGTTGGCCCCACGCCGCGACTGTTATGCCAAGCCTGTCGCGCGCAGGGCGCGCTCCCACATTGCAGATGAATCGCATGTCGCACGCAGGGCGCGCTCCTGCAGTTGCAGATGAGTCGCACGCAGGGCACGCTGCCACTGGGCCGCTCCGACGATTACGCAAGCTGCCCGTGGCAATGCTTGAATTTCTTGCCGCTGCCACAGGGGCACGGGTCGTTGCGCCCAACCTGCCCAGATGCCAACGCCTGTTGCAGCTGGACATCGGCCGCTTCTTCGTCGGCCCCCATGCCACCCATGTCGGGGTGCTGGAACTGCATCTGCCGGTTGATCGACTCGGCACGCGCGCGCTCTTGTGCTTCGGCAGCGGCCACTTCCTCTTCGCTGCGGATACGCACACGCGCCAGTAGCGAGATCACTTCGCGCTTGACCTTTTCCAGCAGCTCGGAGAACAGCTCGAAGGCTTCTTTTTTGTATTCCTGCTTGGGTTGCTTCTGTGCATACCCACGCAGGTGGATGCCCTGCCGCAGGTAGTCCATGCGCGCCAGATGTTCCTTCCAGTTTTGATCCAGCACATTCAACATGACGTGCTTTTCCAGCATGCGCATGGTATCGGCACCGGTCTG
>Ga0066479_1000087_pt1 | contig 34747 bp, 29 predicted proteins | sample LakWasM117_HOW13_2_FD_59555 | JGI IMG/M metagenome (GOLD analysis project Ga0066479, IMG submission 59555) | Freshwater sediment methanotrophic microbial communities from Lake Washington under simulated oxygen tension - Sediment Metagenome 117_HOW13 | ecosystem: Environmental > Aquatic >... | reverse complement strand
ACTCAACCTTCAGCAATTGCCCTTCGTTGGTCATGAGCATATTGCCGAAGGTGTAGCGGGTCACCTCGCCATCCGGGTTCGTGACGGACACCATTCGGCTGATCGGCGATGACGCCGTGCAATCGCTTGAACACGCATTTTCCGGGCCATGGACATATGTCCAGGACAGCCCTGTCGTCGGTAATCCGGGGCCGGTGATCTTCTTCGTAAGCATCGCCAAGGTGTAGAAGTTAACCGGCTCAATATCGTAGAGCGGTTCGGACCCGTAATAGACACAGCTCTGCCCGACCCACGAGCGCCCCAACCGGATGGGCTGCATGGTGAAGGTGGCCAGTGCGCCCGTCGGCGCCTGCACGGTACCGGTGAGCACCGGTGGCGTTCCGAAATAGGCTTGGCCACCACAGCCACTCGTCGTACTCATCTTCAAGCTGAACAAGTCACCAAGCGTGTAGATCCATTGGCCGCCGTCCGGGTTGGTGACCGTGTAAGTGGTCGCTGTGTTGGTGAACGTCCACGTGTGAGTGCCATCCGTCACGCTGCTGACGGCTCCGGCGGTATATCCAAAGGTGAGTTGGCGCCCATCGCTGGCGGTGATCTGCAGCAGTTGTTCGGGATTGGTGGCGCTCCAGGTATAGGTCACCGTGTTCCCGAATCGATCCGTCGCCTTGGTGGGGTACAACCGGACCTCGACCCTGGGCAGGGTGAAGGTGGTTGCCGCCATAGGCGTGACGACGATCCCCTTCCTGCCGGACCCCGCACGCAAGGCGTATTGATCGATTGGCTTGGCGATTTGTTCATTGATCCGGCTGACCATCTGATTCAGTGTGTAGACCGTGCCATCTGGAAAGACCACTTCGAAGCCTTCACCCTGACTTCCGGCCTGGCTGGTCGCCGCCAGCGGAACACAGCGCATGGCCGCGCCATTCTTGGTCACCACGGTGTAGGTGTTTCCGTCGCTGGGAACGTGCGCACCCAAGGTACTCACACCCAACATCTCGTCATCACCCGCGCCCGGGACATGCAGGAAATTGCCATGCCAGTATTCGTCGGGTTGGAATTCCCCGTTCTGGAACCAGAGCGTCAAGGGTGCCCCGTACTGGGAGCAGCGCTTGTACACATCGGCTGCAAGCGCCGCACTGACCGTCCATCCCTTTGGGTTGTTGAGGTGGTTGCCGAATACGCCATGCGCATAGGGCACATCCAGATCGAAAATCCCGAACAGGCCCGACGCGAATCTGTCGCCCGTAATGAAGCGACGCGCGACCCGTACCGGCAGTGCATTGTTGCCGGGCAGGTCCACGTCGGTGTGGACGATTTCCAGTGCCCCGCTGTTCATATCGATCTTGTCGCCGAAGCCCTCATTGCCGAAGGCGGCGATCGCGCCCCGTGGCTGGATCACCTTGTCGTATTCCTGAGGAATCGTGACTTGCGCCCGCGCGGGCGATGCCAGCGCCAGTAACAGCACGGCACCCAAGCATCCGAATTCATACCGCATCCCCGTCATCCCCTTCACTGGTTGGTCCGTGTCAATCCGCACCCCATCATCCCGCATGCGGGTAGAGCGGTTTGTGCGCCGAGTCGCAGTCAGTGTGGTTGGGCCATGGGATGCGGCGCAATGGAAATATTTCACACTGCGAATGCGTTCAGTCCACGCAGAGCATTGGCGTGGCCTGTTCAGCATGCGACGCGAGGTGTCGGAGCTTGAAGTGCGGAAGGGGCTTAAAAGCCCCTTCCGCAGGAGTACTACACCGAGGTGTCAGCCTTCCGCTTCCTCATCGACTCGCCTTTCAACTCAATGCGATGCGCGTTGTGCACGATCCGGTCAAGAATCGCGTCGGCGAGCGTCGGATCCCCCAGATAGCCATACCACTCGCTGACCGGAATCTGTGCAGTCACGATCAGCGACGACGTCCCGATGCGATCGTCGATCACTTCCAGAAGATCCTCCCGCTGGCGCGTGGTCAACTTCACCACACCCCAGTCGTCGAGGACGAGGACCTTGGCCTTGGCGAGCGTGGCACGGAGCTTGGGCAAACTGCCATCCTCCCGCCCGATCTCGATCTCTTCCATCAGCCGGGGCAAACGCCGGTAACAGACCGTCATCCCTTGCCGGATCGCCTGGTGCCCGAACGCGCAGGCCAGCCACGTCTTACCGGCCCCCGTAGGGCCGGTAATGATCAGGTTCTGATTGCGGGCGATCCAGTCGCAGCTGAGCAAGGACGCCACTTGGCGCTTGTCGACACCGCGACTGGGACCATAATCGATGTCCTCAGGGCTGGCGGCGACCTTGAGCTTGGCAAGCTTCAAGTGCCGCTGCATCCGGCGCGTGTCGCGGGACTGCAGTTCGATCTCGACCAGCATGGACAGCCGATCCACGAAGGGCAATTCGTCCGTGGAGGGGCGGTCACCTTGCCGTTCCAACGCCTCGGCCATGGCATTGAGCCGGAGTGCGCGCAACTGCTGCATCGTCTGCTGAATCAGCATGCCGCATCTCCCTGCGCGTAGTACTCCGCACCGCGCACGTTGTGGTGCATCGGTAGCTGCCCTTGCGGTTGCCGCTGATCGCGTTCAACCCTGTGGCGACGGGTCTGCAGCAGGGAGCGCACACTCGTCAGGGTCAACGAGCGGATTTCCACAGCACGCGTGGCGGCGGCCTCCAGCTCTTCAGGCCCATATTGCTTGGCGAGCTTGCGCAAGCCATCGCAGGCCGACAGACCAAGCGCAGGCAATTTGCGATTGAACTGCGCGCTCACCACAGTGGCCGTGTTAGGCCCCATCTGTTCGGCCCACGCCTGAAAGTGCTCCGGCGTCCGCTCGGCATAGGCCCGATGTGCCTCGGGCTGGTGTCCGGGCAGCGTTGACAATCCGCCCGGTTCGTCGTTCCGAACATGGCTGGCCACGCGCTGACGTTGATGAAAAAATTCGACGGTCGTCGTCGTGACTCGCGCACTCACGCGCTTAGCGATCAGCGTGTAGGGCACCGAGTATCGGCTGCAATACGAAGCGCCTCCGGCGTACAACAGCTGGCCCTTACTCGAGAACACCACCTCGAGCCGGCGCCGGCGCGCTAGCGACGTCGTGCCGTGGTACGCGGACGGTCCGAGAGACGAGTGGAAACGACCTCAGCGCTAGCGCCATCGAGGCGGCCTAACAACAAATAGACCCCGAATCTCCGCGGCGAATTCGCCGCGGCCTCATTGAAGCAGCTTCGGTTCCTTCGCAATGGCATCGGCCATGTCCGATCTCCGCGGCGAATTGAAGTTGTAGGCGCCGGTGTCAAACCAGCCCATGCGGCTTGTTTGCACCAGCCCGGATGAACAAAAGGCCGGGTTGCCCCGGCCTTTTGTCTGCCCAATTGTCTGGAATTACTTGATCAGGCGCAGTGCGAACGGATAGCGGTAGCTTTCGCCCTTGTTGACCGCCATGCCGGCAAGGATGCAGAAAACCAGATTGACCAAGATGACCACTGGAATGATCAGGAAGCCGATCAAAACAGCCATCAGCACCGAACCTGCGACATAGGCGATGGCAATTGTGATCTGGAAGTTCAACGCCTCCATTGCTTGCGAGTTCAACCAGGCCTTATCGGTCTTGTCCTTGTTGGTGAGCCAGATGATCAACGGCACGATGAAGCCCAGCAAGATGCCGGACAGGTGGGTGAGCATGGCAAGGTTGCGGTCTTCGGAAGAAGCGGTGACATCATTCATTTGCGTAGGGTTCCCCAGGTTGCGGCGCATGTTCGCCTTCTTCCAGCATAACGCCAATTGGGGTCAATACAGGTCATCCGGCACGCACCAATCCCGAGAGGGGTGCCAAGGCCGCACTGTCGGGGAACACGCTGCGCGCCAGTGCGTCGCTGCCCACTTCCAAGTGCTCGCGCAGCACGCCTTTGAACAGCGCGCGCATGTCGGTGGTGGCCAGCAGGTCACGACCTTCGTTGAGCTGGGCCTTGCCCATCCCCGGCCAACTGCCGGCCACCCGCCCGCCCTTGACTGCACCGCCGGCCAGGAACGCCACGCCGCCGGTGCCGTGATCGGTACCACCGGTGCCGTTGATGGCGGCGGTGCGGCCGAATTCGGTGACGATGACCACCACGGTGTTGTTCCAGATTGGCTGCGCGCCGTCGTGGAAGGCTTTGACACCGGCATCGAGTTCGGCCAGCTTGCGATCCAGCAAGGCCAACTCGCCACCGTGACTGTCCCAGCCGGTGTCTTCCACAAAGCCAATACGCGGACCATTGGCGGCTGCCATGAATTTGGCCGCCGCTGCCATCGCCTGTGGCAGTTTCAAGCCGTTCTGGCCTTTGCCTGCGCCCATCGCTTCCATCTTGGCGTCGATGCTGGCAAACGTGGGGGCCAAGGCGGGGTCGGCGGCATACAGCAGTTGCAGTTGCTGCCACAAAACGGGATCCACCCCCTTGGCCAGCGGTGGCGACCAGGTACTGACATCGCCATTGCCACGCATCGCCAACGGCATCACTGCCGAGACCGCCAAGCCCTTGCCGCCCGGCATCGCTGCCACGCAGCGGTTGAGCCAGCCGGTGCTGCCACTGGTGCCGGCGGTGCCGTTTTCCACGCAATCCTGCGCCTCAAAATGCGAGCGCTGCCGGTACGGCGGGGCCACCGCCACCATCGGCAACAATTGCTGTTGCGCATACAGCCCGGCCATGAAGCCCAGTGCGCCGTGCAGGGCAAAATTGCCGTCCAGCTTCAGGCTGTCGGCTTGCCCTTTGCTGTGGATGAAATCACCGCGCAAGGCCATATAACCGGCATCACCCGGTGCTTGCAGCGCATGCACGCCATCCAGGCCACCGCGCAGCAGGACCAACAGGAAACGGGTGTCACCGCGCCCGGCAGCCGCCAAGGCGAATTTCGGCAAGACCGCTACCGCCAAGCTGGCCGCGCCCATACCCAAGAATCCACGACGATCGAGATGGATGGAATGCATGTCAGGTTCTCCACTGGAAGGCGGGGCTGGCCAGCAGCAGGGCCACACCTTGTTGTACCGATTCAGCGCGACGCAAGGCGGTCGCCGTTTGCGTATCCAGGCGGGCACCCAGCGCCGCTTCGCCCAGATTCAGCGGCGTATTTCCGTGCATCTCTGGCAGGCGATTGGCCAGCGCCTGCGCGGCTTGTACGCGTTTGTACAGGGCATCCGGCCCACCCCAATCTGCAGCCTCATCGCCAAACCCGGCCGGTGAGCGCGGCTGGAAGAGTGGTTGCCCGAGTTGGGCTTGCAAACGCACGGCCAGCGCCACGTCGTCCTCCCCGTCCAAGCCACAGGCGCGCAGTGCGGAAATGAAAAAATCATCGGGATTCTTGAACTTGCGCGCCGCCGGTTGCCAGGCCGTGTCGTCTTCAATCATCGCCCGATACACCGTTGCCAGATCGCCGTCGCTGGACAACCACGCCGTGGCCATGCGTTCGACCAACTTCGGTGGTGGCGTGTCGGCCACAAAATGCCGCGCCAATTGCAGCGACACATGCTGCGCGGTGGCCGGATGCACGGCCAGCGTGTGCAACACCGCGATGCCTTGCGCTTCGCCCTCTTGCCGATAGGTTTTGCCGAACACCCGACGCGAGCCCGGCTCGTGCGCGTTGGCGCGGAAGATGAACGCATCTGCGCCGCCACGATCATTGTCACGCGCCACGCTCCAACCGGTGATGGCGCGGGCAAATTCGGTGACATCCTGTTGGCTGTAGCCGGCATTCACGCCCAGCGTGTGCAGCTCCATGATTTCGCGGGCCAGGTTTTCGTTCAGCCCGCGCTTGCCGGCTTTCGGCGTGCCTGCACTGCGGCGTGCGGCATTGATGGCGGCACGTGAAGCATCGCCAATCGAGGCTTGGTTATCCAAGTACAACAACATGCCGGGGTGGCGTTCTACTGCCAGCAGCAAATCGGAAAACCTGCCAGTGACATGCGGGCGAATGGCCTCGCGCTCCATCGGTGCAGCGAATAGCGAGGCGATGCGTTTATCCACCGAGATCGCAAAGTGATTGGACCAAAACCGCACCAGCCGTTCGTGAAAGCCGGCGTCGCTACTCACCGCCACGCCTTGCCGCAGCACCAATTCACGCTGCAAGCCCTCGCGCATGGCGCGCTCTGCCTCGCGCTTGGCTTGCTGTGCACCGTCTTGCTGGCCCTGTCTTTTGGCCTCCCGCGCCTGCTTGCGCAGCTGATTCAGCGCCCGGTATTGCTGCAGATAATCCGCACTTGCGGGGAGCCCGTTGAAAGCAGGCATTGGCGGCGTACTTTGCAACTGCGCCAGCAGCCAACCCCGCGGATCACTGCCGAGGGTCTGCCATTCACCCGGGCGTGCGCCCAACCCGAATCGGTTGACCGCACTTGTCGCCGCCGTTGCGGCCTGCATCATCACCATCGTCTTGCTCCAAAGGGGAACAACACTGGCAACGCAGCGCTGCGGCAGCCGGTTGACCGCCGCAGGGTTACGGATTTTTCATCTCAACCGGTGCCGGCGACCGTCATCTTGCCGATCAGGATCGAGCCGGTGCGCACATGCGAACGCACATCCACATCGGTGCCCACGGTTTCAATCGCCGCGAACATGGTCTTGAGATTGCCGGCAATGGTGATGCCGTCCACCGGATAGGCCAGCACGCCGTTTTCCACCCAGAACCCGGCCGCGCCGCGCGAATAATCACCGGTGATCGCATTCACGCCCTGCCCCATCAATTCGGTCACCAGCAAGCCACGACCCATCACCTGGATTTGCGAGGCCAGATCGCCGGCATTGGCCTTGACCTGCAAGTTGTGCACGCCGCCGGCATTGGCGGTGGTGGCAAGCCCCAGTTTGCGCGCCGAATAACTGCCCAGCACATACCGCTGGATGATGCCGGCATCGACCAACATCGATTTGCGGGTGGCCACGCCTTCGCCATCAAACGACGCGGAACGGAAGCCACGCCGCACAAAGGGGTCTTCTTCAATTGCAAACCAATCAGGAAAGACCTGCGTGTTCACGCTATCCAGCAGGAAACTGGCACGCCGATACAGCGCGCCACCCGATACCGCACCCAGGAAGCTGCCAATCAACGAGCGCGCCATTTCCGCGCAAAACAGCACCGGCACCTGTCCGGTGGGCAATTGGCGGGGATCGAGCCGTTGCAAGGTGCGCTGCGCGGCTTTGCGACCGATGGCTTCGGGCGACTCCAGATCGTCCTGCGCCAACGCCACGCTGAACCAGCCGTCGCGCTGCATGGCATCGCCCTCCCCCGCAATCAAGGCGCAGCCTGCGCTGTAGGAGGTGCTGCGCTCCGCGCCCAGAAAGCCATGCGAGTTGGCGTACACGCTGATCGAGGCGTTGGCATTCACCGATGCGCCATCGGAATTGCCGATACGCGCATCCACCTCGCGGCCGGCGGCCTCGCAGGCCAGCGCCAGATCAATGGCACGCTCGGCATCGAACGCGGCCGGATGCCAGCTGTCGAACTCGCGCAGGGTTTGCGCCATCAACGCAGCATCGGCCAAGCCGGAGGCCGGGTCTGCTTCGGTATGTTTGGCAATCGCGCAGGCCTGCGCCACGGTCGCCGCCAGGCTGTCTTCGCGCAGATCGGCGCTGCTGGCGCTGCCTTTGCGCTGGCCAAAGTACACGGTGATGCCCACCCCACGGTCACGGGTGGCCTCCACTGTTTCCACATCGCCCATGCGCACGTTGACGGCAAGCCCGGCGTCTTCGTTGCAGGTCACCTCGCACTGGCTGGCCCCGGCGCTGCGGGCGCGTTCCAGCAATTGTTGGGCGATGCCGGCCAGCCGCTGCTGACGCTGCACGCTGTCATCGGTGGGCAGGGATTGTGCGAGTGTGTTGTTCAATGGCTTATCCTGTAGCAATGCGAGGACATGACGAAGAGACCGGCGAATTTTTCAGCCCCAGCCGCAGCGCGCAACGCCGTGCGGCGTTGGACGTGCTGGAATTGGGCGAAGTGTTGGTGGCGCTGACCGCCACCCAGTTGGGCAAGTTGCCGATTCCGGAAGAGCTGCTGCCCCATATCCACGATACCCAGCGCATGACCTCGCACGGGGCGCGCAAGCGGCAATTGGCCTTTTTGGCCAAGCAGATGCGCAAGCTGGACGACGCGCAAGTGGACGCCATTCGCGATGCGATGAGCAAAGACGGCGAAGCGGCGCGCCGCGACACCGCCGTGCTGCACCGGGCGGAAGTGCTGCGCGATGCGCTGCTGGGCGAAGACGGCGACAGCGCGATGACCGACTTGCTGGCGCAGCACCCGCAAGCCGACCGCCAGAAATTGCGCCAACTGGTGCGCAATACCTTCGAGGAACGCAAGCGCAACAAACCGCCGCGCGCCTTCCGCGAGCTGTTTCGGGAGCTGCGGGACGTGTTGGCGGGTGGTGAGGCCAGCGACGACGCGGATGACGGTGACGAAGACAGTCACGACTGATCAGCCCGCCTGCGTCCCGCCCACGGTGAGCTCTGAAATCAGCAGCGACGGCTGACCCACGCCCACCGGCACGCTTTGGCCATCCTTGCCGCAGATGCCAACGCCGTCGTCCAGCGCCAGATCATGGCCAATCATCGCCACTTTCTGCATGGTTTCCGGGCCGTTGCCGATCAGGGTGGCGCCCTTCACCGGCGCGGTGATTTTGCCGTCTTCGATCAGATAGGCCTCGGTGGCCGAGAACACGTATTTGCCGCTGGTGATATCCACCTGCCCACCGCCAAAATTGACCGCGTACAGGCCTTTTTTCACCGAACGAATCATCTCCTCGGGGTCATGCGTGCCGGCGCGCATATAGGTGTTGGTCATGCGCGGCATCACCAGATGCGCGAACGATTCGCGGCGGCCATTGCCGGTGGGCGCCATGCCCATCAGGCGGGCGTTGTGGGTGTCTTGCATGTAGCCGACCAGGATGCCGTCTTCGATCAATGTGGTGCAGGCGGTGGGCGTGCCTTCATCGTCGATATTGAGCGAACCACGGCGGCCTTCCAGGGTGCCGTCATCGACGATGGTGACGCCTTTGGAGGCCACGCGCTGGCCGATGCGGCCGGCGAAGGTGCTGGTGCCCTTGCGGTTGAAATCGCCCTCCAAACCGTGGCCCACCGCTTCGTGCAACAACACGCCCGGCCAGCCGTGACCCAACACCACCGGCATCACCCCGGCGGGGGCGTCGATGGCATCCAGATTCACCAAGGCTTGGCGCAGCGCTTCCCGCGCAAATGTCTCCGGTTTGTCGTCGGCCAGCAGTTCGAGATAGCCATGGCGCCCGCCAAACCCGGCAAAGCCCGATTCGCGGCGGCCATTCTGTTCGACGATCACCTGGATATTCATCCGCACCAGCGGCCGCACGTCGCCCGCCAGCACGCCGTCACTGCGCGCCACCAGCACCGTATCCACGCCGCCCGTCACACTCACCATCACCTGTTGCACACGCGGATCCAGCGCCCGCAGCAGGCCGTCCACGCGGCGCAGTGCGTCCACTTTGGCGGCGTTGTCGAGCGCATCCACCGGATCCAATGCCGGGTAGAGCGCATGGCCATTCGTGCGTTGCAAGGCATGCGCGCCGTGGTTGCGGCCATCGCGTGCAATCGCCCTAGCAGATTGCGCAGATGCCAGTAGAGCCGGCGCATCAAGCGCATCGGAATACGCAAACCCGGTTTTTTCACCGGAGATTGCACGCACGCCCACGCCCTGTTCGATGCTGTGTGATCCATCCTTGACGATGCCATCTTCCATGCTCCACGCCTCGCGGCGGGCATGCTGGAAATACAGGTCGCCAAAATCAATGCCCGGCCCCAGCAGCGCATCGAAAGCGCGCGTCAACGCGGAGGCATCCAGCCCGGTGGGGGCCAACAGGCGGGATTCGGCAAGGGTCAATGCATTCATGCAGCGCGTACTCAAGTTCAATTGCTAATGAAAGAAATGGCGACGATCGGGCAAAGATCAATCACCTTCCGCGGAAGGGACGGTCGCCGGCGCAGGACGCTTGGCCACCACCTCGACCTTGGGAGCAGCCCACGGCCCGGTGACGCGATAGGTTTTGGCCCCAATTCCAGACATTGGCTTGTCCAATACGGCATTGGCCATAGCGCCAACGGCTGCACCTACGGGACCTGCAGCCAGCGCACCAACCGCGGTGAGCAGGCCTCCGGAACGTGGCAGCACTTCCACCGTTTGATCGAACTGTTGGCTGCGCAGATTGACGCCACCATGCAGATTCAAATCGGCAGCGGGCCCTTTGATGCTCAGGTTGTCGGTGCGTGCATTGCCCTGACTCAGGCGAATGTCGCCCTGCAGGTGATCGAACGCGAAGCCTTTGCTGAACAAATCACTGAAATCCAGCGTCAATCGTCGACGCAATTGGCTGACACCGAGCAACCCCAACATTCTGCCGGCACCCGGTTCAATTTCCGGCAGACGGCCATTGCGCACATCGGCACGCAGACTGGCATCGATCATGGTGATATCAAACGCATCCGGCCCACCGTTCCAACTGGCTGCACCGGTCATCCGGCCTTTGCCTCCCACCAATTGCCCGCCCAGCCCAAACCCGGTCAGCAACGCACCTACATCGTCGCTGTCGGCATCCAGCCGGAATTGGGTACGTGCCATATTGCCCTTACCTATCCAGCTGCCGTTTGCCGCCAGACGCTGCTTGCCACCCGATGTGCGAAATTCGTCCAGTCGCATGCCACCGGTTGTTGGCGAACTTCGGAAGCGGGCGCTGCCCATTGCCGTCCCGGCAAAGCGAAAATCAGCCACATCCAGCACCAGTGGTGGAATGACGGCGGGGTTGATGTTATTGATCGATGCGGTGGATGCGGGTGCTGGCGCATTCGGTTTGTCAGTGAGCGATGCCGATACCGATGCAGCGACACGGCCGGTACCTGGCGACGCGGCAAGCGCTGGCAATGCCAGGAACAGACGATCGAAATGGCCGCTGACACTGGCGCCGGCCTGCTCCGGGATACGCAGATTACCGGCGATTGCACTGCCCTGAATTTGTACTGTGATGCCCTGCGGTATTGGCACCATTTGCACCCGCGTGTCGGCAAATGCTGCACCCAGTAACTGCATGTTTGCCGCCTGGATGTCGATGCGCTGCAAAGGCATATCGGCCTGCCCCTTGGCGCCCATGGCCAACCCGATCCAATCCAGCGCATCCAACTGCGCCACATGGCCACTGATTACCAGGCCGTGTGCCGGCGGGGCTGCCATCTCGCCCGCCCCCAATTGCATGCGCAGGCCGGTTTGCCGATGCGCGCTGTGGCTGCGCAGACGTAACAGATCGCCCAGGCTGGCCTCGATGTCGCCACTGTCCAGCGGCAAGCGGATTGCAATATTCGCCGGCAACACATCTGACGCGAGTTTGTGCATGGGTGCAGGCAGATCAAAGGCAGTCCCCACCAGATTGGAGCGCAACTGCAGCAGCGAGGGCAACGCACTCCCGGCGCGCAGTTGGCGTGGCACCGCCATGCTCACCACCCACTGCGAACTGCCACGCAGATATGGCTTTAACCAATCCAAATTGCCGGCCTTGGCCAATAATCCGTCGATCTCAGCCTGCATTTGCAACTGCGCTTCGAATGCCTGCCCCGGATCCTGCGTATGCGGCCCTGCACGCAACGCCAACACTCCCGGAGCGCCGTCATAGCGCACTTGCAATGCGGGCGCATCGAACCCGGATTGGTCATAGTTGGCTTGCCCGCGCACTTGGTCAAAAGCAACCTGGTAACGTGTTTCGGCCAGCTTGGCACCGCCTAAATTCACGCTGCCGGTAATCACTGGCGGTGCCGGGGTTGGGTGATGCAAAGGCAACTTCATATGGAATTGTGCTTGTGCAGGCCCGGCCACCTGCAGGTGATCCATCGTGTCACCGTAGTCTTTATGCAGCGGGCTGGCGCGCAGCAGGCCCAGATAATGCCTGGCATCACCCGTGGTGTCGGCATCCACCCACAACTCGGCTTGACCAAAGCGGTCAATCCCTGCGCGCAGCTGGGTAGCAGCGATCTGCGCCAATTGCGCACGCCCATTCACGCTGAAGCCGTCGGCCACGAAACTGACATCGGCATCCATATGCTCTGCGGCGGGCCAATCGGGTTGAAACCTGATGGTGCCATCGTCGATATGTGCATCCGCACGAAACACGCCAGCACCGGCCATGCCCGGCTCATTGCGAAATGGCCAATCATCCAGATCCCCCGCCACCACCGCATGCACGTTGCGCAGGGTGCCGCCACGCAACGCCATATCCAACCACTGCACCGAGGATTTCGGCATCAGGTGATGGATCCAAAATCCATGTGCAAAAGACACCGGCACATCGCCGATATCCGCTGCGATATCCAGATGCGGATGGCTACCGTCATCCTGCAAACCGATACCGCCACGCGCCTGCACTTGCAGCAGCCCGCCATCAATCGCCAAACCGGGGGTCTGAATGGTCCAGCCTGCCACATCCCGCCACAGCACGACCTCACCATCCATCTTGAAGCGATGCACCACGCCGAAGCCTGCCGGCCAATCAAATTCAACCGTGGCAGTGCGATCAAAGCGCATCCGCAAGCCGTCCTGATCGGCCTGCAACCAACCACCGACCCCGCGCATTCCAGGTGCGTGTCCGACCGGATCGAAACGAAAGCCACTGATACGCGCGCTGGCATGCAGCATGCCGCCGGTGTGGCCCCGGATATCCACATCATCCAATACCGCTACCGGCTGCGTGGCCTGCACCCAATGCCGCAGCCGCGCAGGCACGGCATCGCTCAATGCCACCAACTGCAACAGTGGCGCGACATTCAAATGTTCGGCGCGCATTGCATAGCGTTGCCCACCTGCCAATGACAACCCATCCAGGATCTGCCGCCCAGCACCATTGCCAATACGCAATCGGCTGACCTGCAACTTCCAATCCTGCAAGCGCCCTGACCAGTTGGCCGCCAATACCAATTCCCCCACCTCATGGCTGGCCACGGGTGTCGCCCTTGCGGAGGCTGCTGCGGTCGTCGTTGCCGCAGGCATCGGCGCCCCGCGCAAACGCACATCCAACAACCCGGCATCCGCCCGCACAGCGACCACCCGGTAGCTGCGCAACTGCGCCCAGCCTTGCAAGCGGCCACGCCCGGTCACCGCAGTCACGCCCAGAAGTGGCAGCTTGTCGCCCAAATCGGCCAAATCCACCATCCGGCTGCCGACGTAGACGCGACCATCGCCACTGGTGCGATCCAGCACACCCGCGATATTGAACGGTGTTGCCGTATTGCCAAGCCAAGCACTTGCGCCCGCGCGCACCTGGTTGCCGTTGACTTGCAGGCGAAGGTCAATGCGCGGCAGGTGCAAGTCCAACTTCAGTGCTGGCGCCAGTACCCGCAGCTTCGCTTGCGCCAGCTGCAGTTCACCCAAATGCGACAGTGCCTCCAACGGGTCACCGCCGGCTTGCTGGCCGGGTAACCCGCGCACTTGCCATTGCCCGTTGTCGTCACGCTGCAAGGTCAAGTCCAAGCCACGCAAGCGCAACTCAGTGAACGAGCGGCCCGGCAACAACCCCGCGTATTGCGCGATCTGGATCTCGGCATTGCCGATCTGCAGCGGATTTTTCGCATCACCAATGCGCAAATTGGATAGCCGCAACAAGGGCCCGCGCCGTGTCCACTGGGTATCCAGATGATCAAACGCGACCGTGCGTCCGGCACGTTCACTCAGCCATGCGGCCACGTGTTCTGGATGCCGCTCCACCATCGGCAACAACAGGCTGCCCACGCCATTGCCCAGCGCCAGCAGCGCAAGCATGACAGCAAGCGTATGCCATGTGTGCCGCCACACCCTGCGCCAGCGACTGGGCTGGGTCATGCCGCAACCTCGGTCAAACCGTAGCGCACACCATGCGCCACCGCACTCATCCGGTTGTTACAACAGCACGACATCGAACTGCTCTTGCAGATATTGCGCATCGGCTTGAAAGCGGATCGACTTGCCAATGAACTCCTCCAGCTCGGCCACCGCGTTGGATTCTTCGTCGGTAATCCGCCCAACCACTTTGGGCGAGGCGATCACCAGCAAGCGGGCAGCATCAAACTGGCGTACCGCACGCACAATCTCGCGGAAGATTTCGTAGGTAATGGTTTCGGCAGTCTTGACCATGCCGCGCCCGGTGCATTCGTGGCAGGGCTCGCACAACTGGCGTTCCAGGGATTCCACCGTGCGCTTGCGGGTCATCTCCACCAAGCCCAGGGGCGAGAAGTCATACACCGTGGTTTTGGCGTGATCCTTGATGAGGGATTTTTCCAGCGTGCGCAGCACCTGCCGGCGATGTTCCACATCGTGCATGTCGATGAAATCGATAATGATGATCCCGCCCAGATTGCGCAGCCGCAATTGCCGTGCCACCGCCTGCGCCGCTTCCAGATTGGTGCGATACACCGTCTCTTCCAGATTGCGCTGCCCCAGGAAACTGCCGGTATTGACATCCACCGTGGTCATCGCCTCGGTTTGATCGATCACCAGATAGCCGCCGGATTTGAGCGGCACCTGCTTATCCAGGGCACGCTGGATTTCATCCTCGACACCGTACATATCGAAGATCGGGCGCAAGCCGGAATAATGCTCGATCTTCTCCGCCAATGCCGGCATGTATTTGGCCGCAAACTCCCGCAGATGCTCGCAGGTTTCGCGTGAATCCACCTTCACCTTGTCCACGTCGCGGCGAATCAAATCGCGTACGGCACGCAGGGGCAGACTGAGATCCTCATAAATGCAACTGCCCACTTTTGCGGCAGCGGAATTGCGCTCGATCAGCTCCCATACGCGCCCCAGATAGGCAATATCTTCGGCTAATGCCTCCGCGGATTGACCTTCCGCATTGGTGCGCACGATAAAGCCGTGGCCGGGCCCGCCGGCGGTCAACTCGGCCATCAGCGTTTTCAGTCGGCCACGCTCGGCTTCATCTTCAATCCGGGCGGAAATACCAATGACCTTGGAGCGCGGCAGCAACACCAGATAGCGCGAGGGAATACTGATCTGGGTGGTCAGCCGTGCGCCTTTGCTGCCGATCGGGTCTTTCACCACCTGCACCACGATCTCGGCACCATCGCGCAGCAAGTCGATGATGGGAATCTGCACCTGCGGCGGCGGTGCCGCCGGCACATCATCGCCGTCCACTGCATCCAGTGGCGCAGCGCGAAAAATATCGTTGGCGTGCAAAAACGCGGCACGTTCCAGCCCGATCTCCACAAAGGCCGCCTGCATGCCCGGCATCACCCGCTGCACCTTGCCTTTGTAGATATTGCCGACCACCCCGCGCTGGCTGCCGCGTTCGATGTGCAACTCTTGCAACATGCCGTTTTCGACCACCGCCACGCGGGTTTCACGCGGTGTCACATTGACCAGCAAATCCTCGCTCATGGCAGCAACTCAAACTGCCGCAACACCTGCGCGGTCTGCCGCAAGGGGAGGCCCATCACCCCGGAATAACTGCCGTCCAGCCGCACGACGTGCGCTTCGAAGCGGCCCTGGATGGCATACCCGCCAGCCTTGCCCTGCCACTCGCCACTGTCCAGATAACGGGCGATATCGGCATCGGACAGTGCTTCCACCGTCACCTCCGACACCGCCACCGCTTGCGCTTCGCGTGCCGCCGACAGCAGCGAAACCGCAGTGATGACCTGGTGGCTGCGCCCGGACAAACGCCGCAGCATGGCGGCGGCCTCCACCGCATCGGCCGGCTTGCCAAATACCACGCCGTCCAGAACCACCTCGGTATCGGCCCCCAGCACGACCGCAGCGGGCACTGCCACCACCTGCAACAAGCCAGCCCCGGCCTTTTCCCGCGCCACCCGGCGCACATAGTCGGCAGCAGACTCGGTGGCGTCCTGCTGCTCGGGAATATCAAGGTCGAGGATGCCAAACTGCAACCCCAGACGGGTCAACAATTCGGCGCGGCGGGGCGATCGCGAGGCAAGATGCAACATGCCTGCAGTCTAACCTGTGGCCTACTGTGCACCCCAGCCCCACGGCACCGTTTGACGCAATTAACCCCATTTCGGCTCACCGTGCGTTCACCCCCAGCACGTAATCGTTCCCCCAACAAAATGGAGTCCATGATGCCTCTGCGCCCCTTGCTGCTTGTCCTCGCCCTTGCCACGGCCCTGCCCATGACCGCACACGCAAAACCCGCCGATATCGCCGCCGCTGCGCCGCAAACCACCTTGCTGTCGGTATCCGCCAGCGCCGAGGCCAGCCGCGCCCCCGACATCGCCACGCTTTCCACTGGCGTAGTGACCCAATCCACCGAAGCCAATACCGCGATGCGCAACAACGCGGCGCAGATGGACAAGGTGATGACGGCCCTGCGCGCAGCCGGACTTGCCGAGCGCGACATCCAGACCAGCGGCATCAACCTGAATCCGCAATACAAATATGCCGACAACATGCCGCCCACCATCGTGGGCTATCAGGCCAGCAATACCGTCAATGTAAAAGTGCGTGAGCTGGGCAAACTCGGCAAGGTGCTCGATACCCTGGTGGCGCAGGGCGCCAACCAGATCAACGGGCCGACCTTTGGCATCGACAAACCCGACCCGGCCTACACCGAGGCGCGCATTGCAGCCGTGAAGAAAGCCCAAGCGCAAGCCCAGACCTATGCCGATACGCTGGGCATGCGCGTGCTGCGCATCGTCAGCATCAATGAAGGTGGCAGCAGTGGGCCGCAGCCGATGCCGGTGATGCGAATGATGGCTGCCCCGGCCCCAATGGCAAAGGACACGGCTGTCGCTGCCGGCGAGAGCAGCGTCTCGGTGAGCGTGGATATGGTGTTCGAGCTGGGGCGCTGATCCATCCCCGAAAATCGCCCCGCCCGACAGCGAAGTTCACATGATCTGAAGCACACTGACCCCAGACTGCGGTCGCCGTGGGTTAATCTCGGCGGCGACGGTGGCATCTGGGCCGTCGCATTTTCGCCCATCACCCCAGCGGAGGTAACACATGTTCAACGGGATCTTCGGCTACATCCTCGGCGGTCTGGTCATTGGCGTTCTCGCCCGGCTGCTCAAACCGGGGGCAGACCCCTTGGGCTGGATCATGACCATCGTGCTGGGCATCGTGGGTGCGGTAGTCGGCGGCTACATCTCTGGCATGTTGCACATCAGCAGCAGCCTGATGCAGTGGGCGGTCGCCATTGGTGCGGCCATCGTCCTGCTGGCCGTGTACGAGGCACTGCGCAAGAAGGGTTAACCGCCTGACCTGACATTTCCACAAAACGCCCCGCTTGCCGGGGCGTTTTGTGCTGCATGCAACCCACACGCGCATCCGCTAGGTTGGAAACACCCGGTAGCGGGCCACACGCACTGTGACATGCTCACCCGGCACCAGCGGCACGGCCCCGGTGTCCAACGTTTCCAGTTCCAACGCCTGTCCACCCAGCGCAAACTCGGCGGTTAGCCGCCCACCCAGCCGCTGCACCCCGCGCACCTGCAGCGACAACGTATCGGCCCCTGGCTCGGCCCACTGCACGTCATGCGGACGTGCATATAATCGTGCCGGACCATCAACAACCCCGCCGGCATCCAGCAGCACTCCCTCCGCGCAAAAACGCCCGTTAATCACCTGCCCATGCAATACATTGGCCCGCCCAATGAATTCGAACACATAGGGCGAGACTGGGGAGCGATAGATGGCATCGGGTGTACCCACCTGCTCCACCTTGCCCGCACGCATCACCACTACCCGATCCGCCAACTCAAGGGCTTCCTCTTGATCATGGGTAACAAACAACGTGGTTTGCCCGGTCTGCTCATGCAGTTTCCGCAGCCAGCGCCGCAGTTCGATGCGCACCTTGGCATCCAGTGCGCCAAAAGGCTCGTCCAGCAGCAGTACTGCTGGATCAATTGCCAGCGCCCGCGCCAGTGCAATGCGTTGCTTTTGTCCGCCGGAGAGCTGATCGGGATAGCGCCCGCCATGCTCGGGTAGTTGTACCAGCTGCAACAACTCCTGCACGCGTCTTGCAATACTGGCCTTGTCCGGACGCCTTGCACGCGGACGGCTGCGCAAGCCAAACGCGATATTGTCGGCCACAGTCATATGCCGGAACAATGCGTAATGCTGGAACACGAAACCCACATTGCGCTCGCGCAGACTTAACCCGGTGGCATCGTTTTCGCCAAACAACACGCGCCCTGCATCGGCATGCAGCAAACCCGCGATCACGCGCAACAGCGTGGTCTTGCCGGACCCCGACGGACCCAGCAACGCGACCAGCTCACCCGAGCGAATATCCAAATCGACGCCATCGAGCGCCGCCACACCGGGATAGCGCTTGTGCAGGGATGAAATCGTCAATTGCATGTTCAATGCCGCCTATGAGATTGCGCAAGCGCGTCGCCATGCCGCGCTTCCAGCCAGACTTTCAACACCAGGGTGAGCAGGGATAACCCTGCCAGCAGGGAGGCCGCTGCAAATGCAGCCGTGGCATCAAATTCGTTGTAGAGAATCTCGATATGCAGCGGCAAGGTATTGGTCATGCCACGGATATGGCCTGATACCACCGACACTGCGCCGAATTCTCCCATCGCCCGGGCGGCACACAGCAGCACCCCGTACAACAAACCCCATTTGATCTTCGGCAGGGTGACGCGGAGGAACATCGTCCATGCGCTGGCCCCAAGCGAGCGCGCAGCCAGCTCCTCATCGGCGCCTTGTTGCTGCATCAGCGGCACCAGCTCCCGCACCACGAACGGAAAGGTGACAAACAACGTCGCCAACACAATACCGGGACGTGCAAACAGCACTTTGATCTCATGCGCCTGCAACCATGCGTGAAACCAACCTGCACTGCCAAATAACAGCACCAGGCAAAGGCCCGCCACCACCGGTGATACCGCGAATGGCAAATCGATCAGCGCCAGCAATACGCGTTTGCCGCGAAACGAAAACCGTGTGAGTACCCACGCCGCCAGCACACCAAACACGGCATTGACTGGTATCACGATGGCCGCGGTGAACAGGGTCAATGCCAATGCACTGCGCGCGTCAGGCGTCAGCAGCGCCTGCCACCAAGCATGAAAACCCTTGCCAAAGGCGGCCCCCAGCACCATGACCAAGGGCAGCAGCACCAGCAAGCCAATCGCCGCAGCCGCGGTCAGGATCAGCAACCAGCGCAACCATCCGGGTTCGCGCAGTGGGTCATTGCTGAATCGAGGCCCCTCACTCATGGCTGCCCCCACGCTGGAATAAGAGTGGCAGCAGGTTGATCACCAGCAGGCTCACGAAGGAAGCGACCAGCAACAACGCGGCAATCGCCACCGCGCCGTTGTAGTCGTACTCTTCCAGGCGGATGGTAATCAGTAGCGGCGCAATTTCGGTCTTGTAGGGCAGGTTTCCGGCAATGAAAATGACCGAACCGTACTCGCCCAATCCACGTGCAAACGCCAGCGAAAATCCGGTCAACCATGCCGGCAATAATTCGGGGACGATGACGCGCCGAAACGTGGTCACCCGATTGGCCCCCAGCGACGCCGCAGCTTCCTCCGGCTCGCGCCCCAATGCTTCCAACACCGGCTGCAGGGTACGCACCGCAAACGGCAAGCCGATGAACACCAGGGCCAGCACGATACCGGGTGTGGCATAGGCAATCTTGATCCCATAGGCCGCCAGCAGCTTGCCAACCCAGCCGGTGGGGGCATAAATCGCAGTCAGCGCAATCCCGGCCACGGCGGTTGGCAATGCAAACGGCAAGTCCACCAGTGCATCCAGCAAACGCCGCCCGGGGAAGCGATAACGCACGATGACCCAGGTGATCAGCACACCTACCAGCGATGCCACCACCGCCGCACAGAATGCAGTGGAAAAGCTCAACTTGAGCGCTGCCTGCACCCGTGCATCGTTGATTGCACGTAGCCACGCGTGCGCGCCCATCCCTGCCGCACGCACCGCCAGTGCCGCCAATGGCAACAGCACCACCACGCCCAGCCAAGTCATGCCCAACCCCAGACTCAGGCCAAAGCCCGGCAGCGGGTTGCGGCCACGCACCCGTGCCGCTGATTGGGTCAATGCCGTCATCGTCATGCGTCGGTCAGGGTTTGTAGATGCGATCGAAGAAACCGCCATCGCCAAAGTGCTCGGCCTGCGCTTTCTTCCAGCCACCAAACGCATCATTGATGGTGACCAGCTTGATCGGTGCAAACGGCTTCAACAACGCGGCTGGCACATTGGCAGGCTCGGTTGGGCGATAGTAATGGCGGGCTGCGATTTGTTGCCCCGTGGGTGAGTACAGAAACCGCAGATACGCTTCTGCCTGCTTGCCGGTGCCATGCTTGGCGGTGTTTTTGTCCAGCCATGCCACCGGTGGCTCGGCCTTGATGCTGACCGAAGGCACTACCAGCTCAAACTTGCCACGCAGCTGTGGATCATCGATGGTCAACAACGCCTCATTTTCCCAGGCGACCAGCACATCGCCAATTCCGCGCTCCACGAACGTCGTGGTTGCTCCACGTGCTCCGGTATCCAGTACCGGCACGTTGCGGAACAATTTGCCCATGTACTCCAGCACCTTGCTGCCACTGTGATACTCGCGTGAGGCCCATACCCAGGCCGCCAGATAGTTCCAGCGCGCACCGCCTGAAGTCTTCGGATTAGGCGTGATCACCCCGATTCCCGGCTTGGCCAGATCGCCCCAATCCTTGATGCCCTTGGGGTTGCCGTTGCGCACCAGAAACACGATGGTCGATGTGTAAGGCGCACTGTTATGCGGCAACCGGCTTTGCCAGTTGGCGGGCAACAGCTTGCCTTGCGCGGCCAGCACATCGATGTCGGCCGCCAGCGCCAGCGTCACCACATCGGCGTCCAAACCGTCCAGCACGGCACGCGCCTGTTTGCCAGAACCGCCATGCGATGCGCGCAGGGTCAGCGATTCACCCGTCTGCTGCTTCCACTCCGTGGCGAAGGCCTGATTGACATCGGCGTACAACTCACGGGTGGGGTCATAGGAGACATTGAGCAATGTCTTGTCCTTCGCTGCCGCGCTGGCACCGTTTGGCAACAAGGCCAGCAATACAAGCAGCAGCCCTGCTGTCATGGTGTTCTGGTAGCTCTTCATCGTTGTATTCTCAGGTAATCAAAAGGGACTATGGATAGCCAACTCTCAGGTTGTGATAACCAATGCTTCAGAAGGACAGTTGCGCACGTGTGAACAGCACCCGCTCCTGCGGACGGTTACCGCCGGCGAGCGCACCACCATCGAACTTCGTCATGACATAGTTGGTCATGAGTTTGGCGTTGCGGGTCAAGTACCAGTGAATAGCCACGCCCCAGCTGCGCGCAGCCTGTGCCGATGCCGCCGCATCGGCGAAATAGGGAAACGCGGCTTCATCCACCTGCAGCCGGCCATAGCGCAACGTTGCCTCCAACGCGCCCCACCCGGGTTGCCCGATCGCAAAGGGAGATTCCGGCTTCACTACGCCACGGTAGCCCGCATCCTCGCCAGTCAGCACCCAGCCCGCTGCGATCTGCCAACCTCGGTTATCCAACGTGACGCGTGAGCCTGCGCCGGCACCACTGATCACACGCACCGCCTGGGCACTGCTGATCCATTCTCCCAGCAGCCCCAGCGACCCGCGATACCAGTACCCCTGCACGTTCTTGCGCAGCCGCTGGCCATCGGCTGCCACATTGCTGCCATAGCCGAAAAATTGCTCCTGCCCCGGCGTGCGGTAACGCGGCAGGAAGTTGCTTCCATTGCCATGGGTATTGCCGACAGTGGCGGCCACCCCCAGCCCCAAGCTGCCCCAATCGCCCGGTGCGTGCTTGAACGGCTCCCAGAACAGCCGGCCTGCATACTCGAATTCGCCATCGGGATTGCCGGTGACGGCATCGCGCCCATCCACCGTGCCATTGAACGCGCCGATACCGTAATCCAGTACGCCGCCCAGCACGCTGCCCTGCAATTGCATGCCGATATCGCGGCCTGGTGCGAGTTCCGACGGCAGCCCCAGCTCCACTTGTGCAGTAGTCGCACTCGACTGCAGGCGCTCCAGCCCGAAGGGTGGCTTGGCCTTGCCGATCCGCACTGTGGCACGCGGATCGAACTTCAAATCGACATACGCCTCATTGAGCGTGGCACTGTCACCGGCAAACTGCGGATTGATCCGAAACCCGACCCATGTGCCCCAATTGCCCTCGATGCTGGGCTCCAGCCGTCGCAGCAAAAACCCGTCATTTTGCGCAGAGCCGCTGATGAAGCTACGGGCATCCGCCTGTACCAGTCCACGAAACCTGATCTCCACTGCACCATCGGCCGACTTCACCGATACCCCTTTTTCGCTGGCGGCAAGTACCGGTGCCGAAGCTGCTTTGGCTTGCGCTGCTTCATCCTGCAACTCCAGCTTGCGTTCGATGATGCGCAAATGCTGGTCAAGGCTGGCCTCCCCGATGGACTCACCGGATGCAATGCCCAACCGCTGTTCCAACGCAGCAATGCGGGCAAGCAGTGCCGCATCGGTGGGCTCACCCGCGCGCGCCAACGATGGGGCCAGGGCAACCGTTATGGCAAGCGCGATCAGGTGTTGGCGCAGAAGCCGGGATGTCCCCGGCAGGGAATGAAACGGCATGACTTCGATTCCTTTATTGAAGGGGGAAGACATGCCTCCGGTGGTCCGGTCGGCACGGTTGGGACGCTACGCTCAGCGTGGGTCGTGGTGCGGTGGATCGAAACGGAGTTTCTCACTGCGGGTGATCTGGACAATACGCGACTGATGAACGACCACCTCAATCGTGCCGTAAGCGGTTTCGCGGATCGCACGCAGCACTTCCGCTTCGAGTGGCGAATGCAGCGCACCCATCGGCATCTGGGTGGCATCGGACTGGGTTGATTTCATGGCGAGCCCCCCAATTGACGCATCCATGCTTCGTTGCCTGCACATCGACTCAATACCGCCAAGCTGCGCCGATCCAGCACACTGCACAACGCTTGCCGGGTTTCCCACATCAATGCCCGAATCGCGCAGGTGTCCGGATCGGCACAATCCGTGCAAGGCGCATAAGCGGTCATGCTGGCACAACGCACCGGCGCCAGTGGCCCATCGATGGCACGAATCAGATCACCCACCATGATGTCTTCCGCCGGTTGGGCCAGCGCATGCCCGCCCTGCGCGCCACGCCGACTGGCAACAAAACCGGCGCGCCGCAGATCCAGCAAGATAGCCTCCAGAAATTTGGCCGGGATGTTGGCGTGCTCGGCCAGCACATGCGCCTGCATGCGCTCGCCTGCAGGCAGTGCAGCCAGCGCACACATTGCGCGAAGTCCGTATTTGGCTTTGTTTGTCAACATTTCCTATGTTTTTTATAGGAAATCATTTCAGCTTGTCAATACCTCCGATTGGCATGTGCCTATGCCTTTTCACAAAAAGCTGCACGCACCAACGGACAGAGTTCCTTATCTCTCCAGATCCGGGTGGCAACGGCCGCTCATCGCGCAAACACGGCCGATCATCGCTCACTGCTTTGCACGGCGCGCGTAATGGCGCAGCGTCAAAGCGTGCACACGGTGTCGTGTTGACCCCATTGCACATGCTCACCCGTTGCATGGTTTGTGTACACCGCACGTCCACCTGCACAGGAGATCGACCATGGTTCGCGCACCTGCCTTTGCCCTAACCCGCGCCACCGGTTTTGCACTGTTGAACCCGGCTGCAAAACCCAAGCTGGATCCGTCCCGCATTTTCACGTTGAGTGGGACGCTGACATTCAACCTGATCCTGTTTGGCCTGCTGATGGTGCCGATGTCGATTCCATTGACCCCGATGCAGGATCCACCCAGCCACAATCCTGTGGTGCGCAGCATCGTCAAACCACCGGAACCGGTGATTGTGGAGATCGCCCCGATCACGCGCCCGCAACCGCCACAGCCGATCAACCCACCGGCTCACCCCAGCGTGACGCGCAGCCCGGACACCACGCCGGCGACTCAGGTGATCAGTGATACCGGCAACACTCAGATCACAACGCCAGCAGTCGATGACGGCGGCGCGCATGGCGATAGCCTCATTCCGTCCAACGTCACCCCCGCGCCCATGCAACTGGCGTATCGCAATGCCCCGCCACCGGTGTATCCGCGTGCAGCCTTGCAGCGCCAGTTGACCGGCACGGTGTTATTGCAGGTGCTGGTGGATATCAATGGCCAGCCGATCGAGGTCAGCATTTCGCGCAGCAGTGGCCACCGTGAATTGGACGAAGCGGCGCGGCTGCAAGTGCTCAAGCGCTGGAGCTTCCAGCCGGCGATCCAGAACGGCAAAGCGGTGCAAGCACTGGGCTTGGTGCCGATCGAATTCAATCTGCGCCACTGACACGGCAACGCGCCTGACCACAGTGGGTCAGGCGCGTCCGGCCTTGCCTTGTCTGGTGTTGTTCCTCGCGTATCACAGCAGCGGAGTACGCCAGTGTTCAGCGCCGCGCCACCGGCTTGGGCTGCGCACTGGCCACTTGTTGCGGGCGGCTGGCGGTGGCTGCCGGGCGTGCGGGCGCGGCACCACCCAAGCTGATCCGGTCGCGGTTTTTTTCCACCGTCTTCAGGCCCACACCTTTGACTTCGGCCAGTTGCTCGGCGCTGCGGAATGCACCGTGGGCTTTGCGGTACTCCACGATGGCCTGCGCTTTGGATGGCCCGATATTGACCAGCACGCGGTCGAGGGTGGCGGCGTCTGCGCTATTGATATTGACGGTTTCGCCAGCGATGGCGGCGCCGGCCAGCGCCAGCGACAACACCAGGGTGGACAGCAATGTGTTCAGAAATTTCATGACGGATTCCTTGAAGGTTGTTGTGCGGTTTAGGTGATCCGGCGGCGCTGGGTGCGGGCCGGCAGGGACAGCATCGCGCCTTGCCCGCAGCGATGGGATCGGCGAAGCCCGCACGCCGCAGCCCGTGTTTTGCCCGCCAGTGCGTAGGAAAACCACACCGTGGGGCACGGGCGCACGGGCCATGCATGCCGGATTCCATGTCGGCATAACCAGCCCTCCTTTCCCCTGCGGCAAGCCAGCGCCTAGCCTGCATCGGCATCCTTCACGCCCTGCCGCCATGTCGCACGCCACTGCCACCCCATTACCCACGCCGTTGACCGGCGATCAAGCCCAGTTGCTTTCGCAATTTGCCGCCGATGCCGACCGCAGCGCCCTGCTGTGGGCCTCCGGCTATTTGGCTGGAATGGCGCGTGCGCTCACGCCCACCGGCCTGGCGCTGGCGACCGCTGCAACACAGACCGCGCCGGTTGCAGTGCAGCCCGCCACGATTGTGTATGGCAGCCAGACCGGCAATGCCAAACGTGCCGCCGAAGTGCTGCACGCGCAGCTGGAATCCGCCGGCCTGCCGGTGCGGCTGCTGCGTGCCGATGCGTTTGCTACCCGCGAATTGGCCAACGAAAGCCTGCTTTATCTCGTCATCAGCACCCAAGGTGAAGGCGATCCGCCGGATGACGCGATTGGTTTCACCGAATTCCTGCTGGGCAAGCGCGCACCACAATTACCGCAGCTCAAATTTGCAGTGCTGGGCTTGGGTGATTCCAGTTATGTCGATTTTTGCGGCATCGCACGCAAGCTGGATGCGCGTTTGGCCGAACTCGGCGCCAGCCGCGTGCAGCCGTTGGGCGAAGCCGATTTGGACATCGACAGCATCGCCGTGCCGTGGCGAAATCACGCATTGACGCACGCCAAGGAACACCTGAAACCCGCAGCCCCCGCGCATCTTGCAACGGTGACACCGCTGCGCCCGCATGCGGCACCCGCATGGACACATGACAACCCGTTTGCCGCCAGCGTGCTGGCCAATCAACGCATCACCGGGCGCGAATTCAAAGGCACCGGGTTCCGTCGGTATGCATTGGTGGACAAGGATGTGCGCCATCTCGAACTGTCACTGGAAGGCTCGGGCTTGAGCTATGAACCCGGCGACGCGCTGGGCATCCGCCACCGCAATCCGGACGTGTTGGTCGCCAACGTGCTCACCGCGACCGGACTGGATGGCGATACCAAGGTGACGCATGACGGCCACAGTCTGCCGCTGGCGCAATGGCTTTCTGAGAAACGCGAACTCACGCGCCTGTCGCGCCCCTTGCTGACCGCAGTGGCGGAGCGCGCTGGTGCACAAGCGCTATCGCAACTACTCGAACCCGGTAACGCGGGTCTGGCGGCGCTACTGGGCGATCATCAATTGATTGATGTGCTGCGCCGCTGGCCAGTCGCGTGGGATGCCGACAGTTTGGTGGCCGCGCTGCGCCCGCAAGTGCAACGCTTGTACTCCATCGCGTCCAGCCGCAAGCGCGTGGGCGAAGAAGCGCATGTGACCCTCGATGTACTGCGCTATTCGGCACACGGCACTGATCACCTCGGCGCGGCCAGCAGCTTCCTTGCTGCGCTGGATGAAGATGCCAGCGTGCCGGTGTTTATCGAGCCCAACGAACGCTTCCGCGTTCCTGCCGACAGCAGCCGCGACATCCTCATGATCGGCCCCGGCACCGGCGTGGCGCCGTTCCGCGGCTTCGTGCAGGAACGCGCCGAAACCGGCGCCCGTGGCCGCAATTGGCTGTTCTTCGGGGCGCGTCATTTCAATACCGAATTCCTGTATCAAACCGAATGGCAGGACGCATTGGCCAAGGGTGAATTGCACCGGCTGGATCTGGCGTTTTCACGCGACCAAACCGAGCGCATCCATGTGCAGCAGCGACTGCGCGAACACAGCCGGGACGTGTACGACTGGCTGCAAAACGGCGCGCATCTGTATGTCTGTGGTGCGATCAAGATGGGCAAAGACGTCCATGCCGCCCTGCTCGACATTCTCAGCATCCACAACGGGGGTGATGCCGATGCCGCCGCCGACTTCCTCAGTCAATTGCAGCGCGATGGGCGTTATGCCCGCGATGTGTATTGAGCCGACAAGAGAACACGCCCATGTCGCACCCATCGGTTGAAAAAATCAAACTCGAAAGCCGTCACCTGCGCGGCGATCTGGTTGCAGGCCTGCGTGATGCCAGCACGGGCTCACTGTCCTTTGATGACCAACGCACCATCAAATTTCATGGCAGCTATCAACAAGACGACCGCGACTTGCGTGATGAACGCCGCCGGCAAAAACTCGAGCCAGCGCACCAGTTCATGATCCGCATCCGCGCACCTGGCGGTGTGTTCACGCCTGCGCAATGGTTGGGGCTGGACGCCATCGCCACCACGTATGCCAATCATTCGCTGCGCGCCACAACGCGCCAGACCTTTCAGATGCATGGCGTGATCAAGCGTGACTTGAAAGCCACCATGCAGGCGATCAATGCCGCAGCGATGGACACCATTTCCGCCTGCGGCGATGTCAACCGCAATGTGCTGGGCGCCAGCAATCCATTGCAATCGCAACTGCACACGCAGGTGCACGCCTGGGCACAACGGTTGTCCGCGCACTTCAAGCCCGCCACCCGTGCCTATTACGAAATCTGGCTGGACGAAGACAAGGTCGCGGAAAGCGGCGTCGAGCATGAACCGATTTATGGCGATGCCTACTTGCCGCGCAAATTCAAAATCGCCATTGCCGTGCCGCCGATCAACGATGTGGATGTGTTTGCCAATGATCTTGGCCTGATTGCCATCGTGGATGCCGCCGGGCAACTGGCCGGCTTCAACGTGGCCATTGGCGGCAGCATGGGCGCCAGTCATGGGATCCCCAGCCATTACCCGCGCGTGGCCAATGTGATCGGGTTTGTGTCCCCGCAACAGGTGTTTGCGATTGCCGAGGCCGCGATCACCGTGCAGCGCGATCTGGGCGACCGTGAAGATCGCAAACATGCGCGTTTCAAATACACCATCGACGACCACGGCAGCGACAACATCGTGGCGCTGATGGAAGCACGCGCAGGCTTCAAGTTGCAGCCCGCACGCGACTACCACTTCGACCACAACGGCGATCGCTTTGGCTGGGTGGAAGGTGAAGACGGGTTGTGGCACCTCACGCTGTCGCTGCCGTCGGGGCGCATTGCCGATTTCGAGGATGGCCGTCTACTGCTTACCGGCCTGCGTGAAATCGCCAAGCGGCATACGGGCCAATTCCGCATGACCTGCAACCAGAACGTGATGATTGCCGGCGTACCCGCCGCGCAACGCGCGCAGGTGGATGCACTGGTGCAGCACTACGCGCTGGATCGTGAAAACAATGCGCCCAGCGCGATGGCGCGCAGCGCCGTGGCTTGCGTATCGCTGCCCACCTGCGCACTGGCGATGGCCGAAGCCGAACGCTACTTGCCGGCATTTTTATCCATCGTCGATCCGTTGCTTGGCAAATACGGCCTGCGCGACAGCCCCATCCTGCTGCGCATTTCCGGCTGCCCCAATGGCTGCTCGCGCCCGTATCTGGCGGAAATCGCCTTGATTGGGCGTGCCCCTGGCCGCTACAACCTGCTGCTGGGCGGCGACCATCGCGGCATGCGCATGAACACGCTGTACCGCGACAACATCAGCGAGGCGCAAATCGTGGAAGCCCTGGATCCGCTGTTTGCGCGCTATGCCAGTGAGCGCCAAGCGGGTGAACACTTTGGCGACTTCCTGCACCGCGCCGGCATCGTTGCGCTGCCAGCCTACCCCACTCATGTGCAGGTTGCCCCGCAGGAGGGCCAATGAACGCACGCCCAGCCCTTGCACGCCCCCCTTTGCGCACGCCGTGGCCGGCCACGCTGGACGCGGCCACGTTGTCCGCAGCAGCACTGGCCGATCTCAATCACCAGCTCAGCAACCTCAGTGCGCAGCAGCGCATTGCGTGGGCGCTGGCGCACCTGCCGGGTACGCATGCACTGTCCACCAGCTTTGGCGTGCAGGCGGTGGTGTCCTTGCATCTGTTTGCAACTGCAGCGCCCGGCTTGCCGGTGATCATGGTCGATACCGGCTATCTGTTTCCGGAAACCTATCGCTATGCCGACCAACTGACTGAATTGCTCGGCCTGCAATTGCATGTCTATCACGCCCGCATCGGCAATGCGTGGATGGAAGCGCGTCTGGGCAAGTTGTGGGAAGCCGGCAGCGATGGCATCGCCCGCTACAACCAGTTGCGCAAAGTGGAACCGATGCAGCGTGCGCTGGACGAATTGGGCGTGGGCTGCTGGCACGCGGGGCTGCGCCGCGAGCAATCGGCATCGCGCAAACACATCGCCATTCTTGAAATCAAGAAGGGCCGCTTCAAATTCCACCCGATTGCAGACTGGTCCGACATCGATATCGGCGCTTACATCCTGCAACACGACCTGCCCGAACACCCGCTGCTGCAACAAGGGTATGTGTCGGTGGGCGATACCCACACCACCCGCCCGCTGCAGCCGGGAATGGATGCCTCCAGCACCCGCTTTTTCGGCCTGCGCCGCGAATGCGGGCTGCATTTTGATCTATGAAAGCGGGCTGCATGTGCAGCCCCCGCTGTCGCGAAGGATCAGACGTCAGCTTGCCAACGCGGCAATTCCGGCCACTCCGGTGGCTGGTTGCCTTCCAAAATGCGGCGCAAGTCATGCCGATCCATGTGCGGGGCCAAGCCATGCAGCAGCTCCAGCGCGTATTCGCGCAGTACGCGGCCACGCGGCACCACCGCCCAGGTGATGCACTCGGGGAGCTCCAGCGGCGCGTCGATCACCCGCAGGTCATCGTCTTCACGCTCACCCACCGCCATTTCGGCCAGCAAGCCGGCGCCTAATCCGGTGCGCACGTAAGCCTTGATCAGATTGGCATCCCGCGCGGTCATCGCAATCTGGGGTTGCACGCCTACCGCCGCAAACGCGCGCTGCAAGGATGATTCCGGCAAGGTCGAAGATTCATACGAAATCAACGGATAGCGCGCCAATTCCAGCAAGGTGGGCACCCGCTTTCTGGTCGCCAACGGATGTGTTTTTTGCACCAGCAACACGCGCCGCCAGCGGAACAACGGCACCGCCACGCCGCTGGTTTGCGGGGTACTGCCGGCGGTGCTGATCAGGCCGAAATCGGCTTCGTCCAATTTTTCCAACACCTCGGCATCACCGGCAGCAAACAAGTCCACACTGACCTGTGGATAGCGGCGGGTGACATCGGCAATCACCTTCGGCAACACATAGCGCGCTTGCGTGTGGGTGGTGGCCAGCAACAGGCGGCCGCGAAATTCGCCGCGCTCGTTGGACGCATAGCTGCGGATATTGGCCGCCTCGGCGAGGATCTTGCGGGCGCTGTCGATGATCTTGATGCCCGCCGGCGCCACCCCTTCCAAGCTGCGGCCCTTGCGCAAGAACAATTGGAAACCCAACTCATCTTCCAGCTGCTTGAGCTGCTTGGACAGCCCCGGCTGGGTAGCGTGCACGCGCTCGGCCGCCTGGGTGATGTTGAAGTTGGAATCGGCGATGGCAACAAGGTAGCGAAGCTGGGTCAGGGTCATGGCACGGCGCTCATATATCGCTGCATTCGAATATAGCGATGGAGTATATCGGAGTCTGCAGGCATTCCCAGTCAATGCTTATGCCATAAATGCATAAGTAAAATCCAGCCCGCTATTTCCATGTCCCCGCCAACAGGCCTAGCGTGACAGGATGCAAACCACACCCCCGCCCCCCTTGTTTCCGCTGTTTCTCGACTTGCGCGGCCGCCGCGTGCTGGTGGTCGGTGGCGGTGCCGTGGCGGCCCGCAAAATCGGGGCCCTGCTGGAGGCGGGGGCCACAGTGCAGGTGGTGGCCAGCGCGCTGGAACCGGGGCTGGCGGCGCTGGCATCGCACCGGCACATCACCCACCTCGCCGCCACCTTCGCCCCCACGCAACTGGAGGGTGCATGGCTGGTGATTGCCGCCACCGACGATGCCGGCGTCAACCACGCCGTGGCCGATGCTGCGCAGGCACGGCAGGTGTGGGCCAATGTGGTGGACGACGCCGCGCTGGCCAGCGCACAACTGCCGGCGCGGGTGCAACGCGGGCCGTTGCAGATTGCCATTTCCAGCGGTGGCGCATCGCCCATGTTGGCGCGTCATCTGCGCGAGCAATTGGAACTTCAGTTCGATGATGCGGCAGGCGCACTGGCGCAGTTGCTCAGCCAATTGCGCGGCCGCATTCGCAACCGCCTGCCCGACCTGTCCGCACGCCGCACCTTCTTCCGGCGGGTATTGACTGGCCCGGCGCAGGCGCTGCTGCGGCGCGGTCAAGCAGTGGCGGCGCAGCATGCGATCGAGGCCGAGTTGTACGCCGGCGCAAGGCATGTGCAAGGCAGTGTGGCGCTGGTGGGCGCCGGCCCCGGCGACCCCGGCCTGCTGACGCTGCGCGCACTGCGGGTGCTGAATGATGCCGATGTCATCCTGCACGACCGTCTGGTCAGTACCGAGGTGCTGGCACTGGCACGCCGCGATGCCGAGCGGATTGAAGTGGGCAAACACATCGGCGGCGATCACCATGCCACCCAGGCGCGCATCCATGCACTGATGATTGAACTGGCCAACGCCGGCAAGCGCGTGGTGCGCCTGAAAGGTGGCGACCCGTTCGTGTTCGGCCGTGGCGGCGAAGAACTGCAAGCCCTGCGCGCTGCTGGCATCGGCTATGAAGTGGTACCCGGTATCACCGCTGCGGTGGCTTGCGCAGCATATGCGGGCATCCCGCTGACCCATCGCGAGCATGCGCAATCGCTGCGCATCCTCACCGCGCAAGGCAAGTCCGGCGCGACCGAACACGACTGGACCGCGCTGGCCAAACCGCAGCAAACCCTGGCGTTCTACATGGGCATGACAGGCCTGTCTGCCCTGCGCGATCAATTGATCACCCACGGCCGCGCAGCCAGCACGCCGTTTGCCTTGATCGAACACGGCAGCCGCCCACAGCAGCGCGTGGTGGCCGGCACGTTGGCCGAACTGCCCGAGCTTGCCCGGCTTCACGCCGTGCGGGCACCGGCACTGCTCATCATCGGCGAAGTGGCCGCATTGGCCACCCAGTTGCACTGGTTTGGCACGCCGCCACTGACTGCACACGATGCGCGATGTAGCGCACTACATCTCGCCCACGCCGCCTGATCTTTCTTCCCGCATTCGTCATCACAAGGACACCGCCCACATGGCCCTGCACAACAGCATCACCGACACCATCGGCAATACCCCCATCATCAAGCTCAATCGGCTGGCACCGGCGCATGCCAGCGTCTATGTCAAAGTTGAAGCGTTCAACCCCGGCGGCTCGGTCAAGGACCGGCTGGCGCTGGGGATTATTTTGGATGCCGAACAACGCGGCCTGCTGAAACCCGGCGACACCATTGTGGAAGCCACCTCCGGCAACACCGGCATTGCACTGGCAATGGTGGCAGCGGCACGCGGCTACAAATTCGTGGCGGTGATGACCGAAACCTTCTCCATCGAGCGCCGCAAGGCCATGCGCGCCTACGGTGCCAAAGTCATCCTGACCCCCGCCGCCGCGCGCGGTACCGGCATGGTGGAAAAAGCCAAGGAACTTTCGGAAAAACACGGTTGGTTCTGGGCCAGTCAATTCACCAACCCGGCGAACCCGGCCTATCACCGCAGCACCACCGCCACCGAAATCCTGCGCGATTTCGCCGGCCAGCGGCTGGACTATTTCGTCAGTGGTTGGGGCAGTGGCGGCACCCTGACCGGCGTCGGCGAAGTGTTGAAAGTGGCGCGCCCGGATGTGCGCATCATCGGCACGGAGCCTGCCGGCGCGGCACTACTGAAAGGCGACGAATGGAAGCCGCACAAAATCCAGGGCTGGACGCCGGACTTCGTGCCCGCCGTACTCAACCGCAATGCGTATGACGAACTGCGCACCGTCAGCGACGACGACGCCTTCGCTACCGCACGCCGCTTGGCTGCCGAGGAAGGCATCTTCGTGGGCATCTCCGCCGGCGCCACTGCCGCCACCGCACTGCAACTTGCACAAACCGCACCGGCAGGCAGTGTGTTGCTGGCCATGCTGCCGGATACCGGCGAGCGTTATTTCTCCTCGCCGCTGTTTGCCGATATCAACGAAGGCAGCGACGACGCGTGGCTGGAAAGTTTGGGTTGAGTACGGCAAGTACCCTCTCCCGCTTGCGGGAGAGGGTGGTGCGTAGCGCCGGCAGCGGACCGGCCTCAACTCCGCCCGTACGCGTCCTCATAGCGAACAATATCGTCTTCGCCCAGATAGTCGCCGGACTGCACCTCGATCAATTCCAGCATGTCTTTGCCGGGATTTTCCAGGCGATGCTTGGCACCAATCGGGATATACGCCGATTGATTGGCGAACAGTTCAAACACATCGTTGTCCCGCGTCACACGCGCAGTACCACGCACCACCACCCAATGTTCGGCGCGGCGGGTATGCGACTGCAGGGATAGGCGCGCACCGGGTTTGACCTTGATGCGCTTGACCTGGAAACCATCGGCCATGTCGATGGAGTCGTAGCTGCCCCACGGCCGGTGGACTTCGCGATGCAGCACCGCTTGTGAACGCTGCTCGGCCTTGAGTTTGGCCACCACGTCCTTGACCTGTTGCACCTTGTCCTTGTGCGCCACCAACACGGCATCGTCGGTGTCCACCACCACCAGATCGTCCACCCCGACCAGCGCCACCAACCGCCGCGCATAGGCATAGCTGTTGCGACTGTCGATTGAAATCACATCGCCGTGGTGCGCATTGCCCTCGCCATCCTGGGTGCTGACATCCCACAGCGCCGACCACGAGCCCACATCATTCCATCCGATATCCACCGGCAACACACAGGCCGCATCGGTATGTTCCATCACCGCGTAGTCGATCGAATCAGACGGGCATTGTGCGAATTCCGTCTTGTCCAACCGAATGAAATCACCATCGTGCGCCGCGCTTGCAAACGCCGTGCGCACCGCGTCCACGATTTCCGGCCGAAAGCGTGCCAGCTCTTGCAGATAGCGCGAAGCGCGTAGCAAAAACATGCCGCTGTTCCAAAAATAACTGCCTGCATCCAGATACTGCTGCGCGGTGGCGGCATCGGGTTTTTCGACAAACCGCAGCACCTTGCGCACACCCTCACCATCTTCGGCCTGGATATAACCAAACCCGGTTTCCGGCGCATTGGGCACAATGCCGAACGTCACCAGCGCGCCTGCCTCCGCCGCCGGCAAGGCCTGCTGCACAGCCGCGCGAAACGCTGCGGCATCGCGCACCACATGATCGGATGGCAACACCAGCAACACCGGGTCCTCGCCCGCAGCCATCGCTTGCAGCGCCGCTGCGGCAATGGCCGGTGCGGTATTGCGGCCGATCGGTTCCAACACGATGGCAGGCGTGGGCGCGCCGATCTGACGCAATTGCTCGGCCACCAAAAAGCGGTGGTCTTCACCGGCCACCACAATCGGCGCGCCACTGGCAATTGCCTGCACGCGCTGCCAAGTGGCCTGCAACATGGTGTCGTTGCCCACCAGCGGCAAAAATTGTTTGGGATAGGCCTCCCGCGACAACGGCCACAGCCGCGTGCCGGAGCCGCCAGAAAGCAATACGGGTTGCAGTGGGGTCATGCCTGCCTCGCTGGAATCGATGCGGCAGTTTACCCTTTGCCCATGAGCACACCTGAAACCGCCCCGCGCGCCACCCTTCGCCTGCATTGGACACGCACGGCATTGGGGGATCCCCATGTGCAACTGCAACGCGCATCCACCGACGCCGGCTTTCGCAGCTATTGGCGCACCGAGGGCGTCACGCCGTCACGGGTGGTGATGGATTCCCCGCCCGACAAAGAAGATGTGCGGCCGTGGTTGCGCGTGCGCGACCTGCTGGAAGCCGGTGGCGTGCGCGTGCCGCAGGTGTTGGCA